>ENA-OOYV01000436-OOYV01000436.1-human-gut-metagenome-genome-assembly--contig:-NODE-436-length-30085-cov-5.506593_pt1 | contig 30085 bp, 22 predicted proteins | sample MGYA00241704_ERZ501380 | MGnify/ENA primary metagenome ERZ501380 (study PRJEB25962, sample SAMEA2042984) | human gut metagenome | biome: human gut; feature: human-associated habitat; material: faeces...
GCTCTTCCGGCGCGGGATGCGTAAGCGCATTCGTCCCAAACACCCGCACATCCACAAAGCCAATCGACTGCAAGAGCGCCACCAGCTTCTCCGCCTGATACGCGCGCTGTACCTGCTCCTCGTCAATCCGCCGATACCGCCCGTCCGGCTCTTTCACGAAGATAGCAAGGTGCATTTCCACCTGCTGGCGCTCCGGGAAATACCGGTTCTGCCACATGTACGTCACGTCCCGGCGATCCTCGCCCATGAACTGGCTGCCCAGCAGGTGCTCCAGCTTATAAGGGGTCGACACATCGAAGAACAGCCCGCCGCCGGGCTTGATGGCTTCCCATGCGGATTGGAAGAACGCCGCCGCGTCCACGTCCTGCAGGAGGTAATTCACCCCGTCGCACGTCGCCAGCACCGCATCCACCGGGCGATGCAGCCGCAATTGCCGCATGTCCTGCCGGATGAACGGGATGCCGAACCCCGCCTTGCGCGCTTTCTGCGCCGCCTGCCAGAGCATTTCCTGCGAGAGGTCGATGCCCATCATCTCATAGCCCAGCTGCTGCAAGGGCAGTGTCAGGCTGCCCGTGCCACACGCGCACTCGCACACCTTCGCATTGCGCGGGATGCCGTACGCCGTCATCATCCGGGCATACATATCCGCCCATGCGCCATAATGCACGTCGTTCATCAGCATGTCGTAAACTTCCGCAAATCCTGTATACATTCGTTTTCCTGCCTGATTATCTGTTTTTTCCGCGCATCGTACCGCCGATTCTGCCCGCTTCCTTCGCGGACAGGCCAGCCCAGCCGACGTTGCGGAGTTTTTCTGTCAGTCCGAGGGCTTCCGCCGTCTCGTACTTGCGGCGGAGCTTGTCGGGCAAGCGCCAAGTTTGCATTCTATCACCTCCCGGTGGGGGAATGCTATTTCCGCATAGAATTGCGCTTCATGCAGAGGGTTTCGCCTCTGCGGAGGCGAGTCGGGGGCTTTCCGGTCGCCCCCGACACCCCTTCGGCGCCGTCACTTTTGGGGTTAGCCCATGTTGGTGACAGTCGAAGAAGTCTGCTTGCGCATTCGCTGGTTTCTATCCGAAAATAGTCTACAAATAGAATGCACACCCTGCGCCGCCGTTATCCCTTAGTGCTTGTCCGTGTAGCCGTTTTCCCACGGCTTCAGTTCGCGCTCTTCTTCCTGCTCGTCGTCATCATCATCATCGTCGTCATTCTCCTGCGACAAGCCGCGGTTGACCTGCGCGCCCTCAATGCGTGAGTTGATGTACTTGTCAAACACCGCGTTGGTGAAGCTGGCGGTGATGAAGCGGCTGAACGCGAAGCCGAACACGAGGTAGTACGCGAACAGGAGCATCAGCACCCACGGCTGAAGCGTCAGCAGGAAAATCACGGTGAACAGCACCGTCGGGACGCAGTGCAGCAGTCGAATGCCCACGCTGCCCGGCAGCCGCCCGACCGCAAGGATAAAGCTGTTGCGGATGATGGTGCGGAAATTCATCTGATACGTCACCATCATCGGGTACATGTACGTCACCGCGAGCGACCAGAGGATGCCCAGCATCAGAATCAGCATCTGCGGAATGACCCACGCGGCGTTTCCCACCGCCATATCACCATAGAAGCGCCAGCAGATGTAGACAAGGAACGGCACGCAGCCGGTAATCGTGCTGACGAGCAGTCCCTGCTTCCAATTCGCCTTGATGGCATCCTTATAGTCCGCCCACGGGAAGGCGTGTTCGTCACGCGCCCAGTTGCGGGTGACGTAGCTGAGTCCCGCCGTGAACGGGCCGGTAATGGCGATGCACGGAATCAGAATCAGCAGCGTGACGAAAATCATGTCGTTGCTGGTCTGCATGGCTTCGCGCAGGGCTGTCTGGTCAATCGTATCCAGCACAGCGCCCGTCTCGTCCACCTGCACCGTGCCCGCCAGCGTCATAATCAGGCTGACGACACACAGCGCAATCGCAATCATCGCGGGCAGCCACGCCACGAAGTACATCAGGTTCATGCGGCACAGCCCGCTCATGCGCGTGCGGAGCATCTCCATGAACAGCTGCCAGCGGTTCTTCGGCAGGTCGTCGGGCGTGTAGTCGCCCTTGCCGCTCTTGCCGTAGTAGTAGGAATTCATCAGCTTGTCAAACACCGTTTCGTCCTCCTCGTCAGGCGAATATCATCCCCGATTTTCCACCTGCATCGAGGGATGATAAATCAGTTTCTTATTATACCATATTCCGCGCAAAAAGCAAAGAAAAACATGCCCTTCGCGAAAAATGTTACGAAATCGTCACAAAGTGACACAAAGCCCCGGTCAGCCGTTTTCTCGCTGACCGGGGCAAAAAATCCGTATTACTGGCGTCCGCGCTTGCTGCGGCCGTAGATTTGCGCTTTCGCGTCCTCCATGGCATCGCCGTCTTCCGCCATATCGTCCGCGGTAAAGACCTGCTGCGCCTCGGCGCTTGCGGGCTTTTCGTTTGCTGCCACGTCGTCCGCCGTCTGCACCGCGTCCGGCGTTTCTGCCGTTTCAGGCTTTTCCTCGGCTTCCGGCGCATTCTCGCTTTCGTCCGCAATCATCACGCGCTCGTCTTCCGGCACTTCTTCGGTGTAATTGCGGCGTTCGCTGAGCTGCAGCTGCTCCTGCCCATCCTTCGGGCGATTCATCACGCGCCCGGCGATGCTTGCTGCCAGCAGCACGGCAGAAATCACCGCCAGCACCGCGAAGATGTAGTACAGCGTCGTCAGCACACCCTGGAAGGTCGTCACGGCGGCAGGCAAGGTGTCCTCCGTGGGCAGCTCCTCCGCCACAAAGGGCTGCGGCGTGGTGACAGGCACCTGCGTCGGCGCGCTCGTCGGCGCTGCCTGCTGCACCTGAATGATGTTGCCCTCAAAGGTCGTCGCTTCGCCCAGTTCGTTGCTGAGCGTCGCGTCGAAGCGGAATTTGCCCACCATGTTCACCTGCACGTCGCGCATCGTCGTGAAGGACTCGCCGGGCGCAAGCTGGGCAATGCTTGCCAGCGTCACGCCAGAGGACAAGACTCTGATTTTCTTCGCGTCATAATTGCCGGTGTTGGTCACGGTGATGGTGAAGCGGATGACCGACGGCAGGGTGAACACAACATCCGTGCTGGCAGTCGTTTCCACCGTCAGGCTGGGTGCTTTCGCCGGGTCAATGGCGGTCAGCGGCAGGCGGCCCGTCGCCGTTTCAATGCCGGTCGTTCCCTCCATGCCCGTCACAGTGAACTGATATTCCGCCGTTTCGGTCATGGTGATGGTCTTTTCCAGCTTGACCGTCTTGCCCGCGTCCACCGTCACATCGGTAAACACCGTGTTCAGCGTCGGGTCAGTGACGGTGATGCCCGTGATGTTCTTCTTGCCCGTATTTTTGAGCGTCAGCGTCAGCTTGACTTCATCGCAGACATTGCCGCCCTTGCGATCGGCGGTCAGCGTTGCGGTCAGGTTGACCGTGCCGTACTTGATGGCCGCATCCGCCACCTTCTCGGTGTAGCTCTTGCCGCCCGCGGAGTAGGTGACGGTCGCGTTGGACGTGATGTTCTTCGTACCCATCGTCACGGTAAAGGTATGCGACTTCTTCTCGCCCGCCGGAATCGCGCCGATGCTCGCCGTGTTTGACGAAACAGCGGAGGATTCCTTGATGCGCACGCCCGTCACATCCACTGTACCGACGTTGCGGATTTCGTACACCACGCTCACTTCCTGTCCCTTGCGGGCGATACCGGGCGTGATGGTGCGGCTGACCTGAATTTCCGGTTCTGCCTGCACCTGCGAAATGCGCTTGACAAAGTTGTTGCTCGCGTTGGAAACGATGCCATTTTCATCCTTGCGGGGATAGCGCACGCGGAACGCCAGCTGTCCGGCGTTCAAATCCGCCTGCGTCACGTTCCACGCAATCGTGCAGCTCTGGCTCGCGCCCGCGTCCAGCAGCGGCGTGCCGAACGCCTCGATGATGCTGCCGTTGGGGTCAAGCACCGACACGGGGGACGTAAACTTCTCGTCCGTTACGTTCGTCACGCGAATCGTGACGGTAATTTCCTCCGGCGCGGTGAACTGGTACTTGGAGAAATCCAGTTCCACCTTAATCGGCAGCGTGCTGGCGGTGCTTTCCGCCCCAGCAATGCTCACCAGTCCCGTCAGCATCAGCAGAGCACAGAAAAGCGCAAAAATCCGTTTCTTCATCATATCCCCATCGGGCAGCGCACAGCCGCCCTTCCTCCTTCCGCGCCATGCGCCGGAAAAGGCGGACGCATCGAGCAGAAATCATGCCTGTCCACTTCCCTTGGAAATGGAACCACATACCCTATCCTATTTTACTCGTTAACAGCCCCTTCTGTCAAGGTGCACGCCCCTTGGAAATGTAAAATGTTCATCGAAAAGACGGTTTCTGTGGCGAAATTTTCGTTTTTTCCCGCCGAACGGTTGTTTTTTTCGCACGTCCACCTTGAAAAATCGGGCGGAGAACGGTATAATAAAGACAGCTAACCGAACGTGTCCCGCAGATTTTTTCGCTGCGGACGCGAAAAAATAAGGAGGCAGTACCCCTATGGACGTCAAGACCGCTTATGAACAATGGCTGCATGATTTTGCCGCCGATGCCGATACGATTGCCGATTTGAAGGCAATTGCGAATGACCCCGCGGAAATCGAAGACCGCTTCTATACCGAGCTTTCCTTCGGTACAGCGGGGATGCGCGGCGTACTGGGCGCAGGCATGAACCGCATGAACCGCTACAACGTCCGCCGGGCAACGAAGGGCTTGGCAAAGTACCTGCTGCAGAATCCGCAGGAAGCGCAGCGCGGCGTGGTAATTGCGTATGACAGCCGCCGCTTCTCCGCTGAGTTTGCCCGCGATACGGCGCTCGTGCTGGCGCAGGAGGGCGTTCCGGCGTATCTGTTTGACGCGCTCCGTCCTGTCCCGATTCTGTCCTACGCGGTTCGCCACCTCCACGCCATCGCCGGCATCGTCATCACCGCCAGCCACAATCCGCCGCAGTACAACGGCTATAAGGTCTACGCCGAGGACGGCGCGCAGGTCGGCCCGGAAGCCGCGGACGGCATCACCGCGTTTATCCGTTCTACCCCCTATACCGACTGCAAGCTGATGGACGAAGAAGAAGCCAAGGCGAAGGGGCTGCTGAAAATCATCGGCAACAAGGAAGTCGATGACGACTACATTGCGCAGGTCAAGACGCTGTGCATCCAGCCGGAACTGCTCGCCGAGGAAGGCAGCAAGCTCTCCATCGTCTACACGCCCATCCACGGTTCGGGAAACGTGCCGGTTCGCCGCATCCTGCGCGAAGTCGGCATCAGCAACGTCTCCGTCGTCAAGGAGCAGGAGCTGCCTGACCCGAATTTCTCCACCGTCAAGGTGCCGAACCCGGAAGACCCCGGCGCGTTCGTCCTTGCCATCAAACTGGCGGATGAAGTCGGCGCGAAGGTCATTTTCGCCACTGACCCCGACTGCGACCGTCTGGGCGTCGCCGTCAAGACCGGCAATGGCGACTGGCAGCTGCTGACCGGCAACCAGATCGGCTGCGTGCTGCTGCACTACATCCTCTCCACCAAGCAGAAGCAGGGAACACTGCCCAAGAACGGCGCGGCGGTGAAGTCCATCGTGTCCACGTCGCTGGCGAACAAAATTGCCGCTTCCTTTGGCGTGGAGATGTTCGAGACGCTGACGGGCTTCAAGTTCATCGGCGAGAAGATTCAGCAGTTCCAGGACACCGGCTCTCACACGTTCCTCTTCGGCTTCGAGGAGAGCTACGGTTTCCTGTCCAGCACGTTCGTGCGCGACAAGGATGGCGTGAACGCCTCCTTGCTGATTGCCGAGGTCGCTTGTGCCTGCGCCGCGCAGGGCATCACGCTCTATGATTATGTGCAGTCCATCTTCCGCGAATACGGCTATTTCGTGGAAAAGGTCGTCAGCAAGACGCTGCCCGGCAAAGACGGCTTGACCCGCATGAAGGAAATCATGAAGGACCTGCGCGAGAATCCCCCGAAGGAACTCTGCGGCATGAAGGTCACGGCGGTTCGCGACTATTTGAAGGGCACGCGCACTGCGGACGGAAAGGTCGAACCGACGGGTCTGCCGAAGTCCGACGTGCTGTACTTCGAGCTGGAGAAGGGCAACTGGGTCTGCGTGCGCCCGTCCGGCACGGAGCCGAAAATCAAGCTGTACGTCAACACCAACGCCAGCGACAAGGCGGACGCGGAGAAGCTGAATGCGGATTTGCGCGTTGCGTCCGAGGCGCTGCTGGACTAAGGGCTTTGCAACGGAATAGGCAATAACGGCGCGGGTCGTGCTTCCTGATGTGGGAGGCACGACCCGCGGTTTTTTATTGCTTCATTGATGATTGACAGCTTGAAAGCAAAGTAGATTGGCGAATCAAGCATCATTTTGCCGCTGCTCTCGTCGCCTCTGCGGAGGCGAAGTTGTTACTTTCTGTTGCGACAGAAAGTAACCAAAGAACGCCCAGAGGGGGCTGAAAAGCGAAAGAGCGGGGATTTCAGCCCCCTCTGGACTCCCCCCGCCACCTCAATTTCTTGCGGGAAAGAGCAGCATTTGCTTGGCAAACTGGTCACTTTTGCATAATTGTGCATGAAAAGTATACCGATTTATCGGCTTATCGACAAGGAAGTTCCTTTCAATCTTCCGCGAAGCATTATTCTCATGACTTTTCTTGACACAGTTCGAGATACGCATCCACCGCCTTCCGAAAATCCGCTTGCAGTGCTTCGCGTGTCTCTCCTTCATACGAAATCAGACTGCGAACGCCCTGCACCTTGCCAAAGAACACGCCGTCCTCGTCGGAAAATTCGACCGAACCGACATAGCCTTTGTCCGTCATCGTTTGCTTCAATTTGTCCATTGCCTGATTATTCCACCCAAAACACCGCCGCGTCATGCTTCCCCAGCGTTGCCGTCACCCCGTCCGCCGTCTGCTGCTTCTCGCCTGTCCACAGTTCCCGCGCCGCCGAGTACGTCCCTTCCAGCATTTCGCCTGTCACGCGAACCGTCCGCGTCTCTTCCGACAGATTGAACAGCGCCACATACAGCCCCGCGCCGTCCCTGTGCGGCGCAATCCACGCGCTTTCGTCCTCCGTCGTCCACAGCGGATGGGCACACGCGCTCGTCTTTTCAATCGCCAGCACATCCCGGTTCGTCAGCAGCTTCAGCGTGAAGTCGTCATTTTTCGTCAGCTCGCCGCCCATCATCAGCGGCGAACGCATCATGCACCACAGCGTCATCATCGTCCGCTGCTCCGCCTGCGTGAAGTTGGTCCAGCCGTTCGGGTCGTAGCACTGCCGCAGTGCGCCGACGGGCAGCATATCCGCATCCGGCCAATGCCCCGGCGCGGCGTGGACGCACCACTTCTCCGCCCGCTCGAACATCCCCTTGAGCAGCCGCCACTCGTCCCAGAAGTCGTCCGTGATGCGCCACATGTTCGCGTATTTCTTCAAATGCTCCGCCTGTTCCAGCGGCGCAGGGCCGGGCGACAAAGACAGCACAATGTCCCGCCCGCAGGCGCGGCAGGCAGCGGAAATGACCTCGATTTCCCGCTTGCAGTGCGGATATTCGCGCGCGATGTCGTCGCACTTGACGAAATCCACGCCCCATTCGGCGTACATGCGAAAGATGCTGTCATAGTACGCGCGGGCTTCGGGCATGTCGCACCGCAAGCCGTACATATCCGGATTCCACGCGCAGATGCTGTTTGGATTCGCGACCTCGTGGCAGCCCTTCCCGCACCCCAGAATCGGCAAGTGCCGATGCGCCGCCATCCGCGGCATCCCGCGCATGATGTGGATGCCGAATTTCAGCCCCAGCGAATGCACATAATCCGCCAGCGGTTTGAAGCCTTTTCCGCCTGCCGATGACGGGAATCGCCCCGGCGCGGGCTGCAAGCGCCCGTATTCATCCATCGTCAGTTCGGCAAACGGCTCGTAGGCGTGGCTCGTCGCGGTCGGCTGATACCACTGAATATCCACGACGACGTACTCCCAGCCGAACACCTGCAAGTGCTCCGCCATGTATGCCGCATTTTGCCGCACGGTCGGCTCGTCCACCGCCGCGCCGTAGCAGTCCCAGCTGTTCCATCCCATCGGGGGCGTCTGCGCAATCATGATATTTTCCTCCTACTATATTATGAAATCGTGATTTGATGTCTGCTATTTTTTCAGCTCCAGATACACATTTCGATACTGGCTTGGCGTACACCCTTTCTGCGTCCGGAACACGCGGTTGAATGTCGCAATCGACCCAAAGCCAACGCGCAGCGCAACCTGCGTCACGGGCAGGTCGCTCTGGCTGAGCATCTCCGCCGCCATATCCACCCGCCGCGCATTCAGGTACTGGATGAACGTCGCGCCTGTGTGCCGGCTGAACATGCGGCTGAGCGTGTAGCGGCTGAACCCCGCGTAGTCCGCCAGCACATCCAGCGTGATGTTTTCGGCGTAGTTTTTATTCAGGTAATCCAGCGCACGGTTGAAAGCGTCCTCGCCGGATAATCGCCGGTGGATGTCATTCATCTCCGCGCTGTTGGCGACATTGGGCAGATACAATTCCCCCAGCGTGGCGAATACGTCCATCAGCAGCGCATAGCACCGCAAATTCCGCAGCGGCGTGTACGCCTCGTAAGCGTCCACCAGCTGCATCAGCGTTTTGCGAACGATGGGCGTCGCTTCACTTTCCGCCGTGAGATAAATCGGCTGGCGCAGCATCGGGCGCAGCGCAGCAAACTCCTTCATTGTAAATGCGGCGTTGTGCTCAAAGATGATGAGGTAGCGCTCGTTGCCCGCCGCCATGCGCAGGGCGTGCGTCGCGTCGGAGGGAACAAACAGCAACTCCCCCGCCTGCACATGATATACCTTTCCACTTACCGCCACCTCGCACCCCCCCAGCAGCGGCACGCAGACTTCTATGGCCGAATGAAAGTGCGGCGCATAGCTGTCCGGGTTCGGCTGATGCCACACGCGGATGGTTACGTCCCGCTGGTAGGTGATAAACTCCCGCTCGCCCTTCATCACGCGGAAGCCGGATGCCGTCAATGGTCGTTCGTGTTCCGTAATGAGCCTTCGGTTATTCATAATTTCTTCACAAACCTTTCATGCAAATTTGCGCATTTTGCCTTGTCTTTTTTTCCATCATACCACAAAGCGCAACGCATTTCAAGCAAATTATAACCAAAGACGGGCAAATTTTAAGAAGTTTTTTTCTCTCGTTGAATTTATAATATGGTTGAAAGCAAACCATTTTTATTCATTTGCAACGCATCGAAATTGGTTCAATTCCAGTTTGAAGGAGGCACGGAAACATGGAGCGTTCCTTTGGCAGCAAGTACGGGAAGTGGATTGCCCTGACGGCGGTCGTTCTGGCGCTGGTGCTGTGGTTCGTTCTGTCCGGCGGCGTGGAGAACTACCGGGCAAAATACGAGGGTTATGACCTCTCGCAGCAGATTGGCGACATCGGGCGCAGCAGCACCTATTCGCTGTATTTGCGCGCGCATGAGGGCGCTCCGGACGCATCTTCGGACGTTTCCATTCCGCTGGTGACGGTGGATTCGGACGGCGTGACTGCACAGAAGGATGGTCTGCTGATGCAAAGCGGCTCTTCCGCAACGTTCGCCGTCACCGTACCGGAAACCGGTTTCTACAACATCCGCCTGACCTACCGCACTGAGGCGGCACGCGGCGTGGACTTGGAGCGCGAACTGCGCATCAACGGCGAAGTACCCTTCGATGGCGCGGATACGCTGACCTTCACCCGCCTGTGGCACGACGGCGGCGAAGTGCGGCAGGACTCGCAGGGCAATGACATCCGTCCGACGCAGGTGGAGGCGTTCGGCGAGCAGACCGCCTGCTGCCGCGATTCGATGGGCTACATCACCGAGCCGTACCGCTTTTATTTCGAGGCGGGGGAAAGCACCGTCACCCTGATTGCGACCAGCGAGCCGATGCTCCTGACCGCGCTTTCGCTCACCGCCCCCGAAAAAATGCCGGATTACGCCGCTTATGCCGCCGCGCAGCCACAGGAGAACAGCGTTCCTGCTGACTTTGCCCTCGTGCTGGAAGGCGAAAGCAGCACCCTGCGTTCCTCCCCGTCGCTGTACGCGCGTTATGACCGTTCTTCCCCCGCCACCTCTCCCTGCGACGTGCGCCGGACGGTGCTGAACTACATCGGCGGCGATGCCTGGCGCGACGCGGGGCAGTGGATTGAGTGGGATTTCGACGTGCCGGAAAACGGCTGGTACAACATCACCATCAAAGGCCGTCAGACCTACAACCGCGGCAGCGTGTCCAGCCGTATCCTCTATCTGGACGGCAAAATTCCCTTCTCCGGTATGGAGAACGTCTCCTTCCCCTACACCACGGCATGGGAAATGAACACATTGTCGGATGATTCCGGCACGCCCTACCGCTTCTACCTTTCCGCTGGGCATCACACGCTTCGTCTGGAAGCGACGCTGGGCGACATGGGGCAGATTCTCTCCGACATGGAGGAAAGCATCTACCGCCTGAACCAGATGTACCGCCGTGTGCTGGTGCTGACAGGCGTGAACCCCGACCGCTACCGCGATTACCACTTGGAGCAGGTGTATCCGGAGGTCATCGAAGCGATGGCGCAGGAAAGCCGCCTGCTCTATAAGCTCGTCGATGAGACCGTTGCCATCACCGGACAGAAATCCGACCGCATTGCCGTCGCGCAGACGCTGGCGGTGCAGCTGGAATCCTTCGTCGAAGATCCGGCGAAGATTACCGAAGCCTTCACGAATTTCAAGGACAACATCACCTCCCTCGGCACGTCGATGCAGAACATGCGGCAGGTCAAGCTGGATATTGACCTGATTGCCATCACCGCGGACAGCGTGACCGTGCCGCAGCCGTCGGAAAATTTCCTCGACCGCGCGCTGCATGAGCTGAAATCCTGCGTCACGTCGTATTTCGTGGATTACAATGCCTTGGGCGATGTGTACGATGCCAGCGAGGACGTGCTGGAAGTGTGGATTCTGACCGGCCGTGACCAGTCTACCGTCCTCAAAACCATGGTTGATGACACCTTCACCCCGTCAACCGGCATTCCCGTCAACGTCATGCTGGTTGACCCGAACGCGCTGCTGAACGCCGTCGTCGCGGGCAACGGCCCGGATGTCGTCATTTCAACCGACAGCTGGAACCCCGTCAACTACGCGCTTCGCCACGCGGTGGAGGATTTGACGCAGTTCGATGATTTGCAGGAAGTCCTCGACCAATTCTACCCCAGCGCCTACGCCGCGTTCAGCTTCAACGGCGGTCTGTACGCGCTGCCGGAGACGCAGCTGTGCTCGATTCTCTTCTACCGCAGCGACATTCTGGAAGAATACGGGCTGTCCGTCCCGGAAACGTGGGATGATTTGATTGCCATGCTGCCCACCATTCAGGGGGCGAACATGTCCGTCGGCATCCCCTACCCCGACATTACCGCCCCGAATCTCTCTTCTTATTACGCCATGCTCTACCAGCTTGGCGGCGCGCTCTACAACGATTCGGCGACCCACACCACCATCAACAGCGAAGCGGGTGTGCAGGCGTTTGAGCGCTACACCAGCCTCTACAATGACTACGGTCTGCCGACCATCTTCGACTTCGTGAGCCGCTTCCGCTCCGGCGAAATGCCGCTTGGCATCTTCGATTACACGACGTTCAACACCCTGACCGTCTCCGCGCCGGAAATCCGCGGCCTGTGGGACATTGCGATTCTCCCCGGCACTTCCCGCACGGCAGAGGACGGCAGCACCTATGTGGATCACTCCGGGCATTCGCAGGGCGCCTGCTGCATGATGATTGCCACCGACAGCGAAACGACAAAACAGAATGCGTGGCAGTTCATGAAGTGGTGGACGTCCACCGACGCGCAGGTGCGTTTCGGACGCGAGATTGAAGCCGTCTTGGGTTCGTCCGCACGCTACGCCACCGCGAATATCGCCGCCATCGAGCAGCTTTCATGGTCGGAAGCTCAGCTGAAAGTCATTCGCGAGCAGATGACGTGGGCAGTCGGCTTCCGCGAAGTCGCCGGCGGCTACTACACCACGCGCCACATGACCAACGCCGTGCGCAAAGTGACCAACGACAAGACCGACCCGCGCGAAACCCTGCTGGATTACGCGCGCACCATCAACGAGGAAATCAATAAGAAGCGCTTGGAGTTCGGTCTGCCGATCGACGAAGAGACGCCCTGAGCGAAAGGAGGAAGCATTCGTCATGACCGCGTTCTGGAAAAAGTACTTTGCGCTGAGACAGCGCAATGCGTGCATCGCGTGGGACAGAGCAAAGCACATGAAGTTCTGCTATGCGTTTCTGGCGCCCTACGCCCTGCTGTTTCTGACTTTCTACATCCTCCCGATGCTCATCTCCATCTACTACTCCTTCACCTACAACAACATTCTGGAGCCCGCGCGCTTCATCGGGATGGACAACTACATCACCCTGATTTTGAAGGATGATGTTTTCCTGACCGCCGTGAAAAACACGTTCCTGCTGGCGGTGATTACAGGGCCTGTGGGCTACATCATGTCATTCTGCTTCGCGTGGCTCATCAACGAATTGCCGCGCTGGGTGCGCACGATTGCCGTCGTCATCTTCTACGCGCCGTCCATTGCGGGCAATGCCTACTACATCTTCTCTATCATCTTCCGCGGCGACGCGTACGGCTACCTGAACGCCATCCTGATGAAGCTGGGCATCCTCAACGCCCCGATTCTCTGGCTGACGACGCCGGATTACATCATGCCGGTCATCATCATCGTCACACTGTGGATGAGCATGTCCACGGGTTTCCTTTCTTTCGTCGCAGGCTTGCAGGGCGTTGACCGCTCGCAGTACGAGGCGGGCTATGTGGATGGCATCCGCAACCGCTGGCAGGAGCTGTACTACATCACCCTGCCGAACATGAAGCCGATGCTGATGTTCGGCGCGGTCATGTCCATCACGTCCGCGTTCGGCGTGTGTGACGTGCCGATGGCGCTGGCGGGCTTCCCCTCCACCGATTACGCCGCGCACACCGTCGTCACCCACCTGTTCGACTATGGCTTCACCCGCTTTGAAATGGGCTATGCTTCCGCCATCGCCACCTTGCTGTTCCTGGTGATGATTTTGTGCAACAAGCTGATTCAGAGCGCTCTGAGGAGGATTGGCACATGAGTACCATCAATGTCCGCAGCTACAAAGGTCCAGTCAGACCGGACGGCACGCCGATTGAGCTGCCGCAGAAGGTACTGAAGCTGACGAAGAAGTCGAACATGCGCCACAAGAAGCCGAACCGCTCCCGCGTGGGCGACTTTCTGGTGGGGCTGCTGCTGTTTCTCGTCGCGTGTGCAATGGCGTTTCCGCTGGTGTTCGCCATTTCGTCCTCGCTGAAACCGCTGGATGAGCTGTTCCGCTTCCCGCCGACGCTCTTCCCGCGCCACCCCACCATCGACAACTTCTCTGACCTTCTCGTCACGATGGGGCAGAGCTGGGTTCCCTTCTCGCGCTACATCACCAACACCGTCGTCATCACCCTCGTGGGTACATTGGGGCATCTGCTGATTGCGTCCCTCGCGGCGTATGTGCTGGCGAAGTACGATTTCCCGCTCGGCAAGCAGTTTTTCGCCCTCGTCGTGACGGCGCTGATGTTCAACGGCTACGTCACCGCGATACCGAACTACCTGACCATGACGCGCCTGAACCTTGTCGATACGCACTGGGCGGTCATCTTGCCCGCGTTCGCCGCGCCGATTGGGCTGTTCCTGATGAAGCAGTTCATGGAAGGGCTGCCCATGTCGCTGATTGAGTCCGCGAAAATCGACGGTGCAAAGGAATTCCGCATTTTCTGGACGATTGTCATGCCCAACGTCAAGCCCGCGTGGCTGACGCTCATCATCTTCTCCGTCCAGAACCTCTGGAACGCCAAGGCATCCGCCGTCATCTACTCCGAGGCGCAGAAGACGCTCGTCTACGCGCTCCAGCAGATTCAGGCGGGCGGCATTGCCCGCACGGGTCAGGCGGCGGCGGTTACGGTCGTCGTCATGGCTGTGCCGATACTGATTTTCATCCTCAGCCAGAGCCAGATTCTCGAAACGATGGCGACATCCGGTCTGAAAGATTAAGAGAGGAGGACGCCGATGAACCGCATGGTTTCCCGTCTCTGCGCCTGTCTGGTTGCGTTCTCCCTCTTCGCCGCACTCTGCGGCGGGATGGTCGCGCGCGCCGCAGACGGCTTTGACTACAATTACACCTACACCTACGATTACTGGGGCGACGAACGCCAGTCGCCGGATGCCTACCGCACCAGCGCCATGCTGTCCAGCGTCTCCCTTGGGCTGGAAACGCCGATGCGCACCCCGCGCGGGCTGACCGTCTCCGGCAATGACATCTACATCGTCGATACGGGCAACAACCGCATTCTGCAAGTCGCCCGCAACGGCGAAAACTTCACGCTGACCCGCGTGATTTCCGAAATTTCCGGCGACATCACCCCGAATACGCTCTCCGCCCCGCAGGACGTGTTCGTCATGGCGGACGGCACACTGTTCATCGCCGACACGAACAACAACCGCATCCTGAAAGCAGACCGGAATTTGAATCTGCTGAGCGTCTTCACCCGCCCGACGGACGCGACCTTCGACCAGTCGATGGCGTTTCTGCCGACGAAACTCGTCTGCGACACAACCGGACGCGTCTTCTGCCTCGCGCAGAACGTCAACCGAGGCCTCATGAAGTACGAGGCGGACGGCACGTTCACCGGCTTCATCGGCGCGAGCGAAGTGAAGTACACATGGTACGAGCTGGTGTGGCGGCTGCTCTCCACGAAGGAGCAGCGCGCGCAGCAGGCATCCTTCGTTCCGACGGAATACAACAACATTGCGTTGGATTCGGAAGGCTTCTTCTTCGTCACCACGCAGACCTTCAATTCCAACGAGCTGACCTCCGGCGCGGCGAAACCCGTCCGCCGCCTGAATGCCATCGGCACGAACATCCTGATTGAAAACGGCACGAGCCACGTCATCGGCGACCTGCAATGGGCGCGCGGCGACACGAACATCACCAACTCCGGCCCCTCGAAGTTCGTGGATGTGACCGTGCTGGACAACGACATCTATTCCGTCATGGACAAGACGCACAACCGCATCTTCACCTACGACAAACAGGGCAACCTGCTCTGGGCGTTCGGCGGTGTGGGCAACATGGACGGATACTTCCTGAATCCCGTCGCTTTGGAGCATCAGGGCTACGACCTGCTGGTACTGGACAGTCAGGACTGCTGCGTGACCGTGCTGACCCCGACAGAATACGGCAAGCTGGTCTACAAGGCGACTGAGCAGTACCACGCGGGCGAATACGCCGCTTCCGCCGACACTTGGCGCGAGGTCATGAAGCGCAACGGCAACTATGACCTTGCCTACATCGGCATCGGGCGCGCGCTTTTGCAGCAGAAGCAATACAAAGAAGCCTGTGACTATTTCGCCATGGCGCGCGACAGCCGCAACTACTCCGAAGCGTTCCGCTACTACCGCTCCGAGTGGGTAGAGCAGAACATCGGGTGGATTTTCGGCATCGTCGCGGTGCTGCTGGTCGTTCCGATGGTCGTCGGGCACATCCGCAAGATAAAGTGGGAGGTGGACAACGCATGACGCTCGCAGCAAAGCTAACCGACAAGCAGAAGTGGCAGCGTCTGCTGTCCTCCCTGCGCTATTCGCTCTACGTTATCTTCCACCCCTTCGATGGCTTCTGGGATTTGAGCCGCGAAAAGCGCGGCAGCCTCGGCGCGGCGAACATCATCGTGTTTCTGGTGCTGCTTGTCCGCCTGCTGTCCATGCAGTTCACGCCTTTCCTGTTCATGAACGTCTACTGGCCGAGCGTGAACATCATCCAGCAATGTCTCGCCGTCCTCCTGCCGCTTTTGTTCTTCGTGGCGGGCAACTGGGGGCTGACGACGCTGTTTGAGGGCAAGGGCACGTTCAAGGATGTCTACATCGCCACCTGCTACGCGCTGACGCCCTACGTCATCCTGCAAGCGGCGATGATTCTCCTCGCAAACGTCATTACCGCCAAGGAAGGCGCGTTCTACTACGTTCTGGAGGGGCTGTCGCTGGGCTGGAGCGGCGCTCTCATCATCTGCGGCATGATGCAGACGCATGACTACTCGCTGGGCAAGACGCTGCTGTTCACCATCATGACGCTGCTGGCGATGGTCGTCATCATCTTCCTGCTGCTGCTGTTTTTTTCGCTCGTTGGCGACGGCATCGGCTATTTCGTCTCCCTCTACAAAGAAGTGCTGTTCCGTCTGTACTGACGAAAGGAGAAAGTATCCATGAAACGACGCATCCTTGTGCGGATCGTGCTGGTTCTGATTCTTCTTCTGGCACTTTATCCGCTGACGAAATTCGTCATTCTTCCGCTCTTTGACACCTCCGGCGAGCTGGAAGGGCACGACGTGCCGCTTTACGGCTACTCAGAGCCCGACACGCCAATGGTCATGGAGAATGACGCTCTCCGCTTTGAGCTTGACCCGGCGACGACCCACTTCACTCTCACCGACAAGCGCACCGGGCACGTCTGGCTGTCCTCGCCTGATAACGCGGACAGCGACCCGATTGCCCTGCCGGTGGAAAAGAACAAGCTGAACTCCACCTTGAGCCTCACCTACGCCGCCTCCACCGGCATGACCACCCAGTTCACCTCGCAGGAACACAGCATTTCAAACGGGGTCTACGAAGTGCTGATGCAGGAGGATGGCAGCGTCCGCGTGAACTACTCCGTCGGACGCGTGCAGCGGTCTTTCCTCATGCCGACTGCCATTGGCGACGCGCGAATGCAGCAGTTCATGGAGAAAATGACCTCCAAGCAGAAGAAGGACATCAAAGAATACTACCGTGAATACAATATTGACAAGCTCCGCAAGACTGACGACAAGGCTGCTTTGCTCGCCGCCTACCCCGATTTGGCGGAAGAGCACGTCTGGGTGCTGCGCGACGGCACAAAGGATCACCTGAAGCAGCGCTGCGAAAGCATCTTTGCCGAAGTGGGCTACACGGCGGAGGATTTGGCATACGACAACAGCCGCATCGTGCAGGCGGGCAGCACCATCGCCAAGGCCGTTTTCAACGTCTCGATGGTGTTCCGTTTAGACGGCAGCGACCTTGTTGTCGAAGTACCGCTGGATGACCTTGCTTACGACGTGGATTACCCGCTGACGAGCCTGACGCTGCTTCCGGCTTTCGGCGCGGGCGGTACGGCGGATGACGGCTTCCTGTTCGTCCCCGACGGCAGCGGCGCGATTATCCGCTTCAACAACGGCCGCGTTTCCCAGCGCGCCTACTACGCCAACCTCTACGGCTGGGACTGGGCGTCCATTCGCACGCAGGTGACGAACGAAACGCGCATCAACTTCCCGGTTTTCGGCGTTTCGGGCGACAGCGGGTCATTCATCTGCATTCTGGAGGACGGCGCGTCGTGGGCGGGCATCGGTGCGGACATTGCCGGCCGCCTGACCTCCTACAACACCGTCAACGCAACATACACCATCGTCCACGGCGACGCCTACGACGTTTCCGAGCGCACGAACAACGCCGTCTATATGTTTGAAACAGCGCATCCGACGGGCTTCATCCGCCAGCGCTACCGTTTTCTGCCCGAATCGGGCTACATGGACATGGCGGCGTCCTACCGCGACTACCTGACCGCAAAGTACCCGAATTTTGCCGCACAGACGGTGGATGCGGACGCGCCGCTGAGCATCGAGCTGATTGGCGCGATTGACAAGGTGCAGCAGGTGGCGGGCGTGCCCACCAGCGTCCCGATTGCCATGACGACTTATGCGGAAGCGAAAGACCTCCTGCGCGAGCTTGTCACCCGCAATCTGGCGCAGAACATGTCGATTCGCTACGCCGGATGGATGAACGGCGGCATGAATCAGCAGCTGCTGTCCTCCGTCCGCCTGATTCGGCAGCTGGGAACGCAGGAGGAGCTGTTCTCCTTCGCACAGAATGCCGCGATTGCGGGTGTGCCGCTCTATCTGGACGGTTTGACGGCTTTCGCGCGCGACAGTGGCCTGCTGGAAGGCTTCATCTCCTTCCGCGACGCTGCCCGCTTCACCACGCGTGAAGAAGCGGAAATCCCCGAATACAGCCCAATCTGGTACGGCGCGAACGACGACCGCGACACCTACTACCTCGTCAAGCCCGCCATCGCCATGCGCAGCGTCAACGCCTTGGTGGACGCGGCGGCTTCCTACAGCGCAGGCGTTTCCTTCCGCGACATCGGGTACATGCTCTCCGCTGATTACGACAGCAAAAACCACACGACCCGCGAAGCCGTGCTGCATCAGCAGGCGGAAAAGCTCGCTGAACTCAAGGCATCCGGGCGCGACGTGATGATTCGTCAGGGCAACGACTACGCCGCGGTTCAGGCGACGCTCATCACCGACATGGACTTCGACGGCGGACAGTATTCCATCATCGACGAGTACATCCCCTTCTACCCGCTGGCGCTGCACAGCCGCGTATCCTACACGGGCGCATCACTGAATCTGGCGGATGACGCGGAGGAAGTCCTCCTGCGCAGCGCGGAAGTGGGCGCGGGTCTGCAATACACGCTGACCGCCCAGAGCGCGCGCGTTTTGCAGGATTCCACCTACTCCGAGTTCTACGGCGCGGACGCGTCGCTCGTGCTGGATGACATCACCGCACAGGTCGCGCAGTACCGTCAGACGCTTTCGGGCATCTTCAATCAGGAAATGACAGGCCATGAACGCGTCGGGAACGTCACCATCACGACTTACGCAAACGGCACACGCGTCTACGTCAACTTCGGCTATACCGACGCGGCGGTGGATGGCATCACCGTTCCCGCCCGCAGCTATGCAGCGCAACAGGAGGTGAGCAAATGAGCGGCAAACGCATTTCCATTCGTGCGCGCCGAGCAGTATCCGGCTATCTGTTCATTCTGCCCTTCATCATCGGCTTCCTGTGCTTCATGCTGCTGCCGCTGGTGGATTCCTTCTGGATGAGCCTGTGCCGCGTGGACGTGACCGCCGGGCAGGGCTTCCAGACGACCTTCATCGGGCTGGACAACTACATCCGCGCCTTCACCATTGACCCGGAGTTCAACAAGCTGCTCAGCGAAGAAATCGGCGTGATGGTCACGCACACCATTGCGATTCTCGTCGTGTCCTTCGTCATTGCCATCGTACTGAATCAGGAATTCAAAGGGCGCGCGTTCGTCCGCGCCATCTTCTTCCTGCCCGTTATCCTCTCCAGCGGCGTTCTCATCGGCTTGGAGACGGACAACACCCTGATGGCGGGAATGCAGCAGATGATGGCAGAGTCCTCCCCGTTCACGCTGTCCGAGTCGCTGATGAAGATTCTCAAGCTCACGGGCATCGGCAGCGACGTGCTGGACATCGTCTTTTCCCTGATTGACGAAGTGTACGACATTGTGATGGCAAGCGGCATCCAGATTGTCGTTTTCCTTTCCGGTCTGCAGAACGTTCCGCGCAGCCTATACGAAGCGGCGGATGTCGAGGGCTGCTCGAAGTGGGAAGCCTTCTGGACGATTACCTTCCCGATGGTCTCCCCCCTGCTGATTGTCAACATCATCTACACCATCATCGACTTCTTCATGAAGACAGACAGCGAAGTCATGAAGAAAATCAATGAAGAAATGACGCTGAAATACAACTACGGCTTCTCCTCCGCGATGGCTTGGGTGTATTTCGCCATCACGATTGTCCTCATCGGCGCAAGTGCCCTGATGCTGAAAGGAGTGGTGAGCAGCGATGAGTAAGCAGACCGTGACCCATGCTCATCCCAGCGGCAGCTTCTGGGCGCGCAACCGCAAGTCCGGCGGATATCTGCTACGCAAGACAGTGCGGCGCAAGGGCTATCAACTGATTCGCTTCCTGCTGCTGTTCGGGCTTTGCTTCATGATTATCCAGCCCCTGCTGGACAAGCTGAGCGTCTCGTTCATGGCGGAACGCGACCTGTACGACTCCACGGTCATCTCGATTCCGCGTCACCTGACGACAGCGAATTACTCCCTCGCCGCCAGCAAAATCCTGCTGAATTACGGCACGACGTTCCTGAACACGCTGATTGTCTCCCTCGCGGTGTCGGTGCTGCAAATTGCCGCCTGTACGCTCGTGGGCTACGGCTTTGCGCGTTTCGAGTTTCCGTTCAAGAAGTTCTGGTTCGCGGCGGTCATCATCACCGTCATCATTCCGCCGCAGACGATTTCGTCCTCGCTTTACCTGCACTTCAACTTCTTCGACATCTTCGGCATTTTCAAGGCGACGACGGGCAGCAGCCTGAATCTGCGCGGTTCGCCCATTCCCTACGCGCTCATGTCCGCAACGTGCATGGGGCTGAAGAACGGGCTGTACATCTACATGATTCGCCAGTTTTTCACCGGCATTCCGAAGTCGCTGGAGGAAGCGGCGTATGTGGACGGATGCAGCATCTTCAAGACGTTCTGGCGGGTGATTCTGCCCGACGCCGTGCCGATTCTGGTCTCCTGCTTTCTGTTCTCCTTCGTCTGGCAGTGGACGGACACGTTCTACTCCAAGCTGTTCTTGGGGAACATCAAGCTCCTGAGCCTTGAAGCCTCTACCGTCGCCGACCGTCTGAACAGCTACGTTTCCATTCAGCTGGGGCTTTCCGGCGGCGCGTCGATGGGCTATCAGCAGCAGATGGTTTCTACCGCCACGCTGATGCTCGTCGCCCCCCTGCTCGTCCTCTACCTCTTCGCCCAGCGTTCCTTCGTCGAATCCATCGCCGCGAGCGGCATCAAGGGATAATGGGGAGGCGCCAGAGGCTCTGCCTCTGGACTCCGGCAGGGCTCTGCCCTGCACCCGCGAAGGGTCTTCGACCCTCTCGACACCCTTTTCGCGATTGAGTTGGTGACACTCTCATACTGGTTCCGCGTGTTTATTGGGGGGACGCAAGGGGCGCTGCCCCTTGACTCCGCCAAAGGGTCTTCGACCCTCTGGACTCCCTTTCGCGCGATTCAGTTGGTGACGACTGCATACAATGCCCGCGTGCTTATTGGGGTGAACCCGCGGCTTAGAGGTACTTCACCTTCACCGTCGCCGGCAGCAGCTCCGGCACGTCCTGCCCCTTCGCCAGCACCAGCACCTCAATGCGGTACAGGCGCATCAGCTCCGGCAGCGTCAGCTTCTCCGTCTCCAATTCCAACACGCGGTCAACACACCGCAGCGCCAGCAGCGAACTTTTCCGCACATCCTGCGCACATCCGGTCAGCGCGACCGTCAGGTGTCCGCCCTCGTCCTTCGCGCGGGTCAGGAACGCAATCGCCTCGTGCGACAAGTCCGCAAATTCCCCGATGACCATCACGCGGCGCATGATGCCGCCGGAAATGTGGCGCATGAGGGCGCTCTCGAAGCGCACCGCCAATTCGCTCTGACGCACTTCGCTCGTCTTGTCGCGCGTCATGAGCGCCAGCGCCATGTCCTTCGCGCTGATTTCGCCCTTCACGACCGCGTTCACCGCCTTGGCAATCGGCATTTCCACCTGATAGCGCTCCATCAGCTGCATGGCGGCGGGCAGCGCGTTGATGCCCTCCACCGTGCCGACCTGCCGAACGGCTTCCTGCGGCGGAACACCCTGCCCGATGAGGATGCCGCAGCGGTTGTTGCGGCTGTGCATGGATGTTGCGGTCACGATGAGGTCGCCGATGCCCGCCAGTCCGCCGAACGTGTACTCCGCGCAGCCCATTTTCAGCCCCAGACGGCTGATTTCGGCAATGCCGCGCGTGATGAGGGCGGCGCGGGCGTTGTCGCCGTTGCCCAGACCGCTGGAAATGCCGACGGCGAGCGCCTCTATGTTCTTCATCGCGCCGCACAGCTCCACGCCGAGCACGTCCGTGTTCGTGTAGGTGCGCATACAGGTGTTCATGAACACATCCTGCACCGTTTCCGCCACCTGCATGTCCGTGCAGGCGGATACGATGGAAGTCGGCATATCGAGCGCGACTTCCTCCGCGTGGGTCGGGCCGGACAGCGCGACGAGCTTCACATGGTCATGCTGACCGTCCTTGCTCAATTCGTCGCGGATGACCTCGGTCATGGTCATGAGTGTGTCCGGCTCAATGCCCTTGGCAACATCCACGATAATCTGTCCGTCCGGGATGAACGGGCGCGCGCTTTCCGCCGTCTGCCGAATGGCGATAGACGGCACGGCGAAAAGCAGAATATCCTTGCCGCTCGCCACTGTCTGCAAATCGCAGGTGAAATGCACCGTTTCGGGGATGACCAGCCCCGGCAGCGCGGGATGCGTGCGCGTAGCAGACAGATTTTCGATTTCCTTCGGGAATTTTGACCACACGGTCACATCGTGCCCGTTGCGGTGCAGCAGCCGTGCCAGCGCAATGCCCCATGTGCCGGAGCCAAGAATGCCAATTGTCGTCTGGTTATTCATGCGATGTTTCTCCTTCTACTGGATGATGGACGTTCAGCTCGCGCATCAGCATCTCGTAAAACTCCTTCTGATCGCGCCGCAGCCGAATGAAATGCCCTTCGGGATTCAGGAAGCAGTGTTCGGATGTGCCGGTGAACACACGCGTTCCGTCCTGCTTCGTCATGTCGTAGCCAATCGTCAGCACGACGCCGTTGAACGCCTCCACGCGCACATCCACCGTGATGCGGTCGTCGAACGTCGTTGTCGCCAGATACTTGCAGTTCACCGCCGTTACGGGCGAAATCACCCCGCGGCGCTCCAGCTCCGCATACGGGAAGCCGAGCTGTTCCAGATACGCCACGCGCGCTTCCTCCATAAAGCGGATATAATTCGAGTGGTGCGTCACGCCCATGCGGTCGGTTTCATAATACTGCACCCGATGTGTTAATGCTTGCATTGCTTACCAATTCAGGCGGCATCCGTCCGCGGAGCAGCCCGTTTCCTCCTGATTTTCTTCCGCCGGAACCACGCCGCGCAGCACGTCTGTCATTTCCGGCAACGTGTACGCCCGCAGGCGGATGCGCTGCCCGTTGACGAAGAGAATCGGCACGCCGCGCGGATGATAGGTGTCCAGCGTGTTTTGGATGGCGGTCTTCACGTCGCATAAATAGGTGCGGTTTTCCAGCGCCTGACGCATTTCGTCCGCATTCAGTCCGATGTCCGCCGCCAGCGCGCACAGGACGTCGATTTGCCCGATGTCGCGCCCATCGACCCAATACGCGCGGTAAACCCGGTCGCTCCACGCTTCGTGCTTGCCCGATTTTTCCGCCAGCACCGCCCCTTCAAACGCCAGATACGTCATTGGGCGCGGACGGATTTCCGGCGGAAGCTGCATGTTCAGCCCGACCGTCTCCGCGGGTTCTTTCAGCCGCGCGAAATACGCCCGATGCTCCTCGTCGCAGATGTCGGTCGCCTCGCCGCCTTCGGGGGTCAGCGCATACGGATGCTCGATGATTTCCGCCTCTTGGTGCAGCGTTTTCAGCGCCGCGCGGAGGTTTTCCTTCGTCACAAGGCAGAACGGGCACACATAGTCTGTCAGAAAATCAATGGTCAGCATGGGGGTCTTCTCCTTTCGGGGGATCATCAGCCGTCGTCGTCGCGCCAGCACTCGTTTTTCGCGCTGCCGTCGCGGTACGTCGGTTCATAGGGCGACATGTCCTCGTCGTCCTCATCGGGGGACACGCGGTCGCTGTCGTCAGGAATTTTGCGGATGCGCTCCATCTTCGCCGCCTCCTTGCGTTCTGTCTTCTATCATACCACTTTCGCGGGAGGACTGCAAGGGGAAAGAAAAAGCGCCTTGCCCCGGATGGTATGCGGGACAAGGCAGAAAGGGATTTGCTTGCGGGTTAGTTGTTCAGCCAGTCGTTGGCGTCGGGGTAGGTGTATGAGATGCCGTTGGTTTTGGCGTACTCGGCAGCATAGGAGTTGCGGGGGACGGTTAGGGTGAGGTTGGGGCAGAAGTAGAACGCTTTGTCGCCAATGGAGGTAACGGAATCGGGGATGGAGACGGAGGTCAGGGAATAGCAGTCGGAGAATGCGTAGTCGCCAATGGAGGTAACGGAAGCGGGGATGGAGACGGAGGTCAGGGAAGAGCAGTCGGAGAACGCGTAGTCGCCAATGGAGGTAACGGAATCGGGGATGGAGACGGAGGTCAGGAAGTCGCAGGAGTAGAACGCACCGTCCCTAATGGCGGTAATTCCCTGCGGAATGGTATAAGTTGAAGAACTGATGCCGGCAGGATAGGAAATCAAGGCTTTATCGGCTTTACGGAACAAAACGCCATCAATGGTGGAAAAATACGGATGGTTAGGAGAAACAGAAATGTTTTTCAGGGCGGAACAGAATTTAAAAGGATTCACACCAATTTGTACAACGGAATCGGGGATGGTGATGCTCGTCAGAGAATCGCAAGCAAAGAACGCACCGTCCCCAAAGGAGGTAACGGAATCGGGGATGGAGACGGAGGTCAGGGAAGAGCAGCGGGCGAACGCATAGTCGCCAATGGCGGTAACCGTCTTTCCATCAAGCGTAGCAGGAATGGCAAGGTGGTCTGCGCTCCCGTTGTACTTTGTAATTTCTATCGTACCATCATCCAGCAGCGCATACTCATAGTCCCCAGACGTGAATGTTTCGCGTTCCTCATCCTCCGCGAGTACACCCGTCCAGCAGGCGCACATCATCACAACGACCATCAGCAGAGACACAAACCATTTGTTTTTCATAGGAACAACCTCCTTTATTACTATTATTATACACTGCTCCCTCGGCATGTCAACACTTCTGCAAAAAAATTCCCTGCACGGATGCCGTCGCTGGCATTCTCCGCCTCTTGAAGCCTTCATACGAAAATATTTGTTCGTGTTCGCCTTGCATGTGCCGGACAAAATGTGCTATACTGTGTTCCTAAGCCAAGGAGGATTGCAACGATGAACGACCAAATCATCATTCGCGGCGCAAGAGAGCATAACCTGCGCAATGTCAGCTTGACCGTCCCGCGCGACAAGCTCGTTGTGTTTACGGGGCTGTCCGGGTCGGGCAAAAGCTCGCTGGCGTTCGATACCATTTATGCCGAGGGACAGCGGCGCTATGTGGAAAGCCTGTCCAGCTATGCGCGGCAGTTTCTGGGGCAGATGGAGAAGCCCGATGTTGACCAGATTGACGGCCTGTCCCCCGCTATCTCCATTGACCAGAAAACCACCAGCCGCAATCCGCGCTCGACCGTCGGCACGGTGACGGAAATCCACGATTATCTGCGCCTGCTTTATGCGCGCGTGGGGCATCCGCATTGCCCGAAGTGCGGCAAGGAAATCCGCCAGCAGACCGTTGACCAGATGGTGGACGCAATCGTCGCCTACCCCGAAGGCACGAAGCTGATGGTGCTGTCGCCCGTCATCCGCGGCAAAAAGGGCGAGCATGTCAAAGTGTTCGAGGAGGCGCGCAAGAGCGGTTTCGCGCGCGTGCGGGTGGACGGCGAGCTGTATCGGCTGGAAGAAGTGCCGGCGCTGGACAAAAAGAAGAAGCACTCGATTGAAATCGTCGTTGACCGCCTGATTGTCCGCCCCGGCAAGGAGTTCCAGAGCCGTCTGGCGGATTCCATCGAGACGGCGACGAAGCGCTCCGGCGGCTTGGTCATCATGGACATGATGGACAAGGGCGAACTGCTCTTCTCCATGAATTACGCCTGCCCGGACTGCGGCATCTCCATCGAAGAACTCAGCCCGCGCATGTTCTCCTTCAACAGCCCCTATGGCGCGTGTCCGGCGTGCAGCGGGCTGGGCTACCGCATGGTGGTAAGTACAGATATTCTGTTCCCGGATAAGTCGCTGTCTCTGCGGCAGGGCGGACTGAACGCGATGGGCTTCGGTTCGGCGGATGGCGACGGCGTGACGGCGCAGTATTTCCAAGCCTTATGCGACAAGTACGGCTTCACGATGGATACGCCGATTCAGGAGATTCCCGAAGCGGGCATCCATGCCCTGCTCTACGGCACGGGCAGCGAGAAACTGACCATGACCTATGACACGCCCAGCGGCAGGGGGACGTATTCCACGACGTTCGAGGGCGTGATTCCGGCCTTGGAGCGCCGCTATGAGGAAACAGGCAGTGAAGCCATGAAAGCCGCCTATGAGGAATACATGGCGGAAGAACCCTGCCCCGTCTGCCACGGCAAGCGCCTAAAGCCGGAAGCGCTGGCGGTTACAGTCGGCGGCAAGAATTTGTATGAGGTGTCCAGCCTGTCCATCACGGACGCGCGGGCGTTCTTTCAGTCGCTGGAACTGACGGAGAAGGAAAGCATGATTGCCGCGCAGATTTTGAAGGAAATCAACGCGCGCATGGGCTTTCTGGAGGACGTCGGGCTGGGCTACCTGACATTGGCGCGCGCGGCAGGGTCGCTGTCCGGCGGCGAGGCGCAGCGAATCCGGCTGGCGACGCAGATTGGCTCGGCGCTTATGGGCGTATTGTACATTCTGGATGAACCGTCGATTGGCCTGCATCAGCGCGACAACATGAAGCTCATTAACACCTTGAAAAAAATGCGCGACTTGGGTAACACGCTGATTGTCGTCGAGCACGACGAGGACACGATGTACGCGGCGGACTGGATTGTGGACGTCGGGCCGGGCGCGGGCATCCACGGCGGCAACATCGTCGCGGAAGGCACGGTGGAGGATATCAAGCGCAATCCGAACAGCATCACCGGGCAGTACCTGTCGGGCAAGAAGCGCATCGAGATTCCCGACGTGCGCCGTCAGCCGAAGGGCTTCCTGACCATCCGCGGCGCGAAGGAGCATAATCTCAAGAACATTGACGTGAAAGTGCCGCTTGGCTGCCTTTGCTGCGTGACGGGCGTGTCGGGGTCGGGCAAATCCAGCTTGGTGAACGAAATCCTCTACAAGCACTTGGCGAAGGTGCTGAACCGCGCGAAAACCCGTCCCGGCGCGTTTGGCAGCATGGAGGGCGTGGAACAGCTGGACAAAATCATCTGCATTGACCAAAGCCCCATCGGGCGCACGCCCCGGTCGAATCCGGCGACGTACACCGGGCTGTTTGACCAGATTCGCAAGATCTTTGCCGCCTCCCCCGAAGCAAAGGCGCGCGGCTACAAGGAAAACCGCTTCTCCTTCAACGTCAAGGGCGGGCGGTGCGAAAATTGCTGCGGCGACGGGATGCTGAAAATCGAAATGCACTTCCTGCCGGATATTTTCGTGCCGTGCGACGTGTGCAAGGGCAAGCGCTACAACCGCGAGACGCTGGAAGTGACCTACAAGGGCAAGAATATCTCCGACGTGCTGGACATGAACATCGAGGAAGCCATCACATTCTTCGAGAACCACGAGAGCATCCGCCGCAAGCTGGAAACGCTCTACGACGTCGGCTTGGGGTACATGAAGCTGGGGCAGGCATCGACGACCCTTTCCGGCGGCGAAGCGCAGCGCGTGAAGCTGGCGACGGAGCTCAGCCGCCGCGCGACAGGCAAGACGCTCTATGTCTTGGACGAGCCGACGACCGGGCTGCACATGGCAGACGTGGACAAGCTCATCGGCGTCTTGCAGCGCCTGACCGAAACGGGCAACAGCGTGCTGGTGATCGAGCACAATCTGGATGTCATCAAGGTGGCGGACTACCTGATTGACCTCGGCCCGGAAGGCGGCGACAAAGGCGGCGAAATCGTCTGCGAAGGCACGCCGGAGGAAGTTGCCGCGTGCGAAAAGTCGTACACGGGGCAGTTCCTCAAGAAGATGCTGGGGAAACGCTGATTTCTGCCGCGCAATGCGGATGCCGTCAGCGCGAATCCGATTCCGAGGCGAATCACCATTTGAAAAAATTGACGAGGCGGGTGTGCCTGCCATCAGCGGAGCGCACCCGCTTCCTGCTGCGCGAAAATGCAACATTCCCGGAAATATGTTGAAATTCATCGAAAAACGCGATATAATGGAACAAGTTAATCTGCCGGAAAGGGGTGAGCGGCTTGAAGAAACATGGAATCCGCGGCCTGCTGATACTGGCGCTGATTTGGGCGCTTATTGGCGCGGCATGGGCGGAGGAAATGCTGCCCGCCTCCATCCGCGAGGCGCAGTCCGCTGAAGAGGCAAACGCGCTGCTCATCCAGTCTGATACCGGCGAACGCTTGAATGTTGTGAGCGGGCAAGTCCGCCTGATTGTCCAGACGCGGCGCGACGACATGTTCTGCGCTGATTACTGGCGTTCGGGCGAGGAAAAAGGCGAATTTGACCTAACTGCGAAGGAAAACCGTTACGGCGCGCCTTATGCCTACTACATCGGCACCATGTGCACGCGTGCGGTGTACTCGATGGCGCTGTCCTACCTCGGCGTGGATATGACCCCGGTGGATATGAGCGTCCTTGCCCAGCGGCGCACGCTGAATGAACCGTACGACGAAATCACGGCGCTGGTGGATGGTTTGGCGCGGCGTGGATTGACCGAAGCGACATTTGATGAAATGATGGCGCAGTATCTCAACGATGAGCGATATTCGCCGCTATATATATATATGAAGCGGACGAACGGTGTGGGCCATGCGCTGCTGATTGTGGGGTATAATGCGGAGCGGAAGCGGTTTGTGGCGGTTGATCCGTCGCCGCGCGGATTTCAGGGGGATACGGTGCGGACGTATGAATTGTCGTTTGCGCAGAATCGCCAGCGGGTGATGCGCTGCCCGTATGCGAAGGACTTGGAAGGCGCAAAGGTCTTGCAGGTGTATCAGTGGTATTGGATAGGGGAAGAAACAGAAAAAGAATAGGCGCGGCACAAAGGGGCTAAACACGCGGAAAAAGGATGGAGAAGAAGCCGTCTCCATCGCGCAGAGGGGTCAAAAGGGGAACTTCGCACGTCCGCAGACGCGCCCCCTAAGCCGCGCTATTACACCCTCGTCTGTCCTAAACACAGCCATGTAACCTTTTCTTCATGTTCCGCAACGTTCAAAGTAACCTCTTCCGCAAATTGTATTCAAATTGTACACACCTGTACTTCAACTGTTTTTTTTGCATTTTCCAGCCGAAAACAGCCTATTTTTTACATTCATCACTTTTCTTTTTCTCGTATCCGTGATACAATAGAAGTGTGAATACTTCTTATTGTGCAGTCGGACGTCAGGCAGTAGCAATTTGAAAGTTCCGTTTCTCCTTGCGCTTGCTTTGTCGAGTTTTTACTTCCATTTTTTTCTGCCGACTTTGAAGGAGGTCCTTTCCCGTGGATGATGCGAAACGCCCTGCGCCAGAAACCGTCAATTTCTCAACCTGCCGAATTGTGAGCGTCCGCGCTGTACCCGCCGCAAGCCCGAACTTCGCGCCGGTGTACTGCCTGATGACGTCGGATGTGGACGGTTTCCCTATACAGCAGGCAATTCCGCTCATTCCGCTTGGCGGAGCGGTGCAGGGCGCACAGACAGCGCAAGCCGTTCGACCCGCACAGCCCATGCCTTCCGTGTCGTCGTCCACTGCATCCGCCCGCCCGAAGCCGCCTCAGCTGCCCCTGCCGAAATCGCAAATCCCGACGCAGTGGGAGATTTCCAGTCTGCTGTCGTCTCTCGGCGTGCCTGCGCGTCTGTCCGGCTTCTACTATCTGGTGGATGCGATTCTGTATCTCCTGCGTCAGCCCATTGAGACGCGCTGCATGACGATGGAAGTCTACCCGACCGTTGCGCGGCGATACAGCACGTCGCCGCTGGCGGTAGAACGCGCGATTCGCACGGCCATCAACCAATCGTGGCAGGAGCAGAACATTCCGCTTTACTGCGCCCTGTCGGGGCGGAATCCCGCGCCGCATGAACCGCGCCCCACGACGTGCGAGTTTGTGGCGAACGTGCTGATGTTCCTGCGGATTCATCTGGCGGAGCTGAAGAAGTGAATATTTCTGGAGATTGAAAAAACCAGCGGTTTTGTGCCGCTGGTTTTCTTGTATCTTTTGGGTTTGGGTATCCGTTTGGAGGGGGGAAAGCAGGGGCAAGGTGCGGTGGAGCGGCTATGTGGTCGCGCCCATCTGGCGCGACAATGTGCAAGTAGTGGGTAGAGCGGCTTGGGGGCGCGTCTGAGGACGCGCAAAGTTACTGGCAGGGACGCTTCGCTGCC
>ENA-OOYV01000437-OOYV01000437.1-human-gut-metagenome-genome-assembly--contig:-NODE-437-length-30043-cov-7.785414_pt1 | contig 30043 bp, 37 predicted proteins | sample MGYA00241704_ERZ501380 | MGnify/ENA primary metagenome ERZ501380 (study PRJEB25962, sample SAMEA2042984) | human gut metagenome | biome: human gut; feature: human-associated habitat; material: faeces...
AAACCTACAAAAATTTTTACCAAAAACCTACAAAAAAGATTGACATTTACATAAACCATAGCAATGAATTTTGTCTCTCTAATTCTTTATCTAAGTCATTATTATTTATATTTTTTCTAAGACTCCTAATTCTAAATCTTTTATTGTATATAAGTGCTCAATTTTATCATAGGCGTCTTCTAGATTCAGTCTAGATTTATTCCAACCATTTCCGTCTGTAATCCAAACAAATTTAACACCATTTAGTTTATTAATTTCATTATTTAGTTCTACATAACTTTTTGCAGTTTCATTCGGTTTAGATCCTTGTGTTCCATAAAAATTCACTTCCATTACTATTAATTCGTTATTTGAAGGACTCTTAAAAACAAAATCAAACTTCTTTGTTGCCTTTCCTATTGCACATAGATTTGTTCCATATTCTTTATCAATATCTTTATATTTCATTTGTTTTTGATATGGTACTCCAAGTTTTTTTATGAATTCCTCTACTAAGTCTTCCATTATTTTTCCACTGCGATTTTTTCTACTATTTGAATCTAATCCCACTTCTATCCCTATCGCATAATCAACAAGATTCTTAATTTTTCTATTACTTATTAAGTCAAATAATCCACTATTTTTTAAAAAATCTGCATAATTGTTGATCGGCTTGTCAATTTCTTTAAAATCGTAACAAATAAATTTTTCTTCTAGAAATTTAAAGTCCATATCTTTTATGGAATTTAACATATCTACTGTTGATGCATTAATTATATGAAATTTATATTCGTGAGTTGCTAATAAAATCGGTATTGATTTCATTATTTCTGGATACTCATTTATTAAGTCAACAAATTCTTCCTCTATATTTTCTTTTCCAATCAGGCTATTTAACAAGTTTAAATGTCTTTCATAATCTTTGATATTTAAATAAACTTTAGAAAAATCAACAAAAAAATCCGCTGGGGTTATACTTTTTTTTAATGATAACATTAAGTCATTAAAATTTCTTTTCACTTATATCACTTTCCTTTCTCCTTATTGTTAAATCTAAATATTCTTTTTCTTTTTCTATTCCTATATATCTTCTTTTTAATCTGTTTGCCGCTATTCCTGTTGTACCGCTTCCATTAAATGGATCTAATATTAAATCATTTTCCTCTGTAGAAGCAAGTATTATTCTTTCTAATATTTCAATTGGTTTTTGTGTTGGATGTTTACCACAAGTCTTTTCGCTAGGCTTTGTTAAACTAGTTTCCCATACATCTTTCATTTGCTTATTATTATTTATTTTTTTCATTAGTGAGTAATTAAACTTATGTTTATTTTTTTTGTCGGCTTTTTTAGCCCAAAGTATTGTTTCAGTAGAATGAGTAAATGCTCTGCAACTAATATTTGGAGGTGGATTTAATTTTCTCCAAGTAATGTTATTTATTATTTTAAATCCCTCTTCTTCTAATGCCATTCCTATTGAATAAATATTATGCATGGTTCCACTAATCCAAATAGTACCATTTTCTTTTAGTATTTTTTTACATAGTCTAATCCATTTTTTATTAAATTCGTGTTTTTCTTTTATACTAATTGCTTTGTCCCATGGACCTTTATTAACTGATACCATCTTTCCAGCACTACAAGATATTCCATTATTTGATAAAAAGTATGGTGGATCTGCAAATACCATATCAATACTATTTGGCTCTATATTTCTTAGTACTTTTAATGAATCTCCTTGTATTAATTTGAAATTATCTTCTTCATAATAATATTTTTTTATCATATTATTTATCCTATATATTATAGGTCAAAGCCTCTTTTATTTTCATAATTTGTGATAATAACTTCTTCTACTTTGCCTCTTTTTTTACCATTGGCGTTGATACTTCTCTTTGCTTCTATTAAATGTATATTATAATCTTTGTAAAGTTCATTTATTAGTTCAGTATTGTGATTAGATAACATTACGTAGCAGCCTTTGTCTGATAATTCCCTATATACTCTGGCTAACCTCTTTTGTTGTTCTTTACCAAAGCCATCCTCTGTATAACTATTGAAAGTTGAGGTATCTGAATCATATGGTGGATCAAAATATATAAAATCTCCTTTTTTTGCTTCTTTTACTGCTTCTTCAAAATCTGTTGATAATATTTTTATATCATTGTAATTTAAAAATCCACATATAATTCCTAAGTTTTGTCCTTCATAGGTATTTACTTTTGTTTTTTTACCAAATGGTACATTAAATTCGTTTTTACTATTTACTCTGTATAATCCATTAAAACAAGCTTTATTTAAATAAATTGTTCTTGCTGCTCTTTTATAATCTACTACTTTATTAAATTTTTTCTTATCTCTGTCCATATTCCTTATTGTATAATAATATTCTTCTGAATGTTTCATTTCATGAGTATTTAGTTCTCTGCACATTGCTTCAAATTTTTTTTCATCTTTAATGCATTCATATACATTCATAAGTTCTTTATTTGAGTCATTAATAACTGCATTCTTTGGAGATAATTCAAATAGTAATGCTCCCCCTCCAACAAATGGTTCATAATATGTATTAAACTCATCAGGAACATATTTTTTTAATTTATCTATTATTTGTCTTTTTCCGCCTGCCCATTTTACAAATGGCCTTCCTTTTATCATTATTTCACCATCCTATGTTTATTATAATCTTGCTTTCTATACAATTATAACATTTTTTACATGCTAAAAACAAGCGAACACCTAATATTTATTATATTTTTTGCTATGTTTGATAATTGTTTTTATTTATCCTATTATTTATTAGTATGTAAACAATAAAATTTATATAAAATAAAAAACAGGAAATGTTTAATAGTAATAATTGAGTGTTATTAATAATTTAGTTTCAACTGTAAATGCAATATAGTCAATCACAATTCGGTTATTTGTGACTTTTTCGTTTGGTTATTTGTAAATTTTATAATAATTAATATATACTTAAAATCAGAGACTATTAATAGGCTCTGATTTTCTATAGAAAGACATTAGGCTTTCTATAGCAGTGAACAACGAAGTGTGAACTCTAAAAAAGAAGGATTTATTATTTCCTTCTCTTAAATATTTTTACTAGTAATTTTATTATTTTATCTATAAACCACAACAATGGATTTTGTCTCTCTAATTCTTTGTCTAAGTTATTATTATTTGTATCTTTATTATCTTGATTATTATTATTTTCTCTATTTTTATCTTCTTTTTCTGATTCTTTAGTTGTCTCTTTATTATCTTTTTTTAGTTCTTCTACTGATGGTTTAGTAGTTGTAAACTTACTATAATTATTAGTCCATGCTGCATCATAATATGTATTTTCTGTTCCTAATGCCATATATAATCCTTTATTATAGTGATATTTTTTTACTATTGACTCAGTATTTTTAGTTAGTAACATTTGCCCTCCGCCATAACCTGCTGTTTCAGTTAGGTAGATATCTTCAGTGTTATATATCTTTGTTCCTACTATGAAAGGTCTGGCTCTAGTTTCTGATAGTTTTTCGTTTATCATATTTAGAAATCTATCCCAACCCATATCTAGTGTTCTATGAGGACAATATTTATTAGTGTAATCTTGGTGTTTTGTTACTTTATCAATATCCCAATTATATCTATTTAATATATCTACGATTAGGTCAACAGCATTCTGCTCAGCCTTAATAAAGCGTTCTCCTCCTGATAGTGAATAACATATTTCAATAGCTATTCCTTCTCTATTTCCTTTACCATTTCCGTCACTGGCGTGCCAACCATTTCTATTTTCAGGCAAGCCTTGAACTATTTCTTTATCATCTACAGCATAATGAAATGATGTTTCATAGTCATTATTTGTCATATAACTTATTTCATTTCGAGCAGGAGCATCGTTAGCGGTATTATGAACTACTATTCTAGTTGGTGTCATTTCATAAGGACATTTTAGGTAGTATCTACTCTCTGGTACTATCTTCTTTACTATGTTTACCATTATTTCCCTCCTTTATTAATTTTTCTATATTATGAATAAGATTATATCCTGTTTCGGCGAATAGTCCACTTAAGGTTATGACTAAATTGAAGTCTTTGGTTATTATAAAATAGAATATTGATACTGATAGTCCAATTACTATGTTTTGTATTATTATTAGATTGTTATTTACATAAGGACATCTTTTAGAAATAAAACCAAGTATCCATGTTAATGTCATAGTAAGTATGGTTATTACTAGTTCGGTATTTTGATTTATGAATTCCATGTTTTTCACCTCTATTCATAATCACTTTATTTTATGTGAAATTATTTTTTATTGTAATAGAGATTGTCCTTAGAAATTAAAAAAAAGATTATATTTCTATAATCCTTATTTCCACTCTTTATATATGGTGTCTGTTGCCATAGCATTTAATGTTAGATCAGCAAAGATATTTTTTTGATAGGCAAAGTAGGCAGCAGCGGCGATCATGGTAGCGTTATCTGTACAATATTTTAGTTCAGGGAAAGATATGTGAATGTTTTCTTTTTGACATTCTTCAGTTAGTTTTTCTCTTAAACCGGAGTTTGCTGACACACCACCCGCTACGACAAGATTTGATACTTTATATTCTTTTATAGCTTTCATTGTTTTCTTTGTTATTATTCCTACGACTCTATTTTGGAATGTTGTACATAAATTTTCTTTGTTTATGGTGTTTCCTCTTTGTTCTTCGTTATGTACAAGATTTATGACAGCGGATTTGATACCACTAAAACTAAAGTTATAGGTACTATCGTCTAGAGGATATGGTAAGTTATAGGTATCTTTTCCTAGATGGGCTAGTTTATCTACTTTTGGTCCTCCTGGATATTCTAGACCTAATACTTTGGCTACTTTATCGTAACATTCTCCAACAGCATCATCTAGAGTACCTCCTATTTTGGTAAAGGAATAGTCTTCTTTCATATAGATTAGTTCGGTATGTCCTCCACTTACTACTAAGGCTATTAGGGGGAATGTTAATCTTTCTTTTAGGTTGTTGGCATAGATGTGTCCTATGATATGATGAACTGGTATTAATGGCTTTCCTGTTACTAAAGAGATTGTTTTAGCAGCTTGTACTCCTATTAAAAGACTACCTATTAGTCCTGGTCCATATGTTACTCCGATAGCGGTTATGTCTTCTAGTTTCATATTTGCTTTGGATAGAAGTTCTTCTAAAACAATTGTTATGTTTTCGATATGATTACGGCTAGCTATTTCAGGGACTACTCCTCCATAATTTTTATGAATATCGATTTGACTTAGCACAATAGTGGCTATTTCTTCGCTACCATTTTTAACAATACTCATACTTGTTTCATCACAACTTGATTCTATTCCTAATATATATACATCTTTCATTTACATCACCTGTTTTTCCATTAGTATAGCATCTTCATCCCCATAATAGAACTTTCTTAGGGCTACTTCTCTAAAGCCAAACTTTTTATAGAGATTTCTGGCTATTTCATTACTTACTCTTACTTCTAAAGTTATATTTACGACATGTTCTTCGATTGCTATACTTATTAATCTACTCATTAATTTGTTTCCTATTTTTTGACCACGATATTCTGGCTCAACAAGAATATTATCTATTTCCATGCGATCATAAATAAGGGAATATTTTAGATATCCTAATATTTTATCTTCTTCAATATATTCTATATATTTTACATAGGGACTTGGGTCATCTTTTATTACTTCTCTTAACATTTTTTCTCCATCGCTTCGGGTAATTTTAGATAGATAGGGTTCACACCATGTGGATTTTCACTTTTTAGTTTCTTAGTATATGATACAATTTGTTCTACTTGATATGGTGTTGTTTGGTCTATAACTACTGGAGAATATTTTTCTTTTAGTTCTTCTACTTCTTTAAAGGAAGTAAACTTCTCTTCAATAGTATTATATTCTTTGTCATATACGCCAACATAATAATTATTGTGTTTGGCATCTATTGTTGTTAGTAAATAATTTCCGATATGACCTAGTACTCTTGCTTTTAAAGATGTTATGGTTACGATTCTTATTTTTTTGATATAAGCAAACATCTTGGCTATGGTTACTCCTATTCGGATACCAGTAAATGATCCTGGTCCATTTACGACGATTATTTCATCAACATTATCTGGGGATAAGTTATTATTTTTTAGAATATCACTTATATACTTAGTTACATATATGGAATGTTTTCCCGGTATGTATTCATGTATTTGAGATAATTCTTTTCCTTCTTTTACTAAGGCAATAGATACATCTTCGAGTGATGTATCTATAAATAAACTTATCATATTATGGCCTCGCATATATTTACATATTTTTCCCCATGTGGTTTTAATATTAATATTCTTGTGTTATCATCTGCTATTTTGATTTTGATATCTAATCTTTCTTCTGGTAAGATATCTTTTATCATATCAGCCCATTCTATTATGGTTACTCCACCTTTATCAAAGTATTCTTCTATTCCTATATCTTCATGTGAATCTTCTAATCTATATACATCCATATGATATAATGGTAATTCTCCGACATACTCTTTTATTATTGTAAATGTTGGAGATGTTATCTCATCTATTCCCATAGCATGAGCAAATCCTTTAGTAAACATTGTTTTTCCACTACCTAAATCACCATTTAAACATATTACCATATTAGGAAACTTTTCTGATTCTATGTTTTGAGCTATTGCTATTGTTTCATTATCACTATGTGATGTTATTTTGTATTCTTCCATCTTTTTTCACCTTTCTTTTTGTCATATTTATTATAACAAATATTACATACAAAATACAATAGTTTTATATTTTTTTTACATTATTATTTTATTTTTAATATCACTATAAGTCTTAAATGGTCTTACAGTGCTACTTATAGCCAATTAAATTGTCTATAAGTAGTATATCAACCATATTTATTATATAGAAGCAAGAAATATATACTTAAATATTGTTTGTTAGGGAGACAAATATTTTTGGCTCACTAACACCACGGAAAACTTAAATTTATTTAAGTTTGAAGTGGAAAAAAATAACCTAGAATTAATCTAGATTATTTTGATTCTTCAAGGGTTACTTCAGAAGTTAACTCTTTACCATTTCTATTATAAGTAACTGTTACTTTATCTCCTGGATTATGTTTATATAATTCATAGCGAAGTTCTGCTACTGAAGATATTTCTTCTTTTTCTAGTTTAGTTATGATATCACCTTTCTTTAATCCGGCTTTTTCTGCTGGTGAAGATGATACTACTTCTAGAATTGCTACTCCTTTTTCAACACCTTTTGGTAAAGTTATTCCAGCCTGCCATAAGTAATAACTATCTGTTATATCTAACATACTTATTCCAATATATGGTCTCTTTACTGATTCACCTTTTTCAATGATACCAGCATATGATAGAGCGTCTTCTATTGGGATAGCAAAGCCCATTCCTTCAACACTATAACTTGTTGTTGAACTTGTTTTTTCTTCTGTAAGTTTTAAAGATGTTACTCCTATTACTTCTCCATTTACATTACATAATGGACCACCACTATTACCTGGATTTAAAGCAGCATCTGTTTGTAATACTTTCATATAGTAATCAGAATTACTTCCGGAGAATGATACTGCTACTAAACGATCTTTTCCTGATAGGATTCCTTTTGTTACTGTACCACTATAAGTATCTCCAAGTGGGGCTCCTACGGCAAAGGTAGTGTCTCCTAATTTTATTTTATCAGTGTTTCCTAATGTTGCTACTTGCTTTATACTTGCAGCACTTACTGTTAATACTGCTATATCTGAATATGTCTCTCCTCCTAAGATTTGAGTATCTGCTGATGTCCCATCACTAAAGATTACTTTAGCAGAATCGCCTCCTGATATAACATGATTATTTGTCATTATATAGGCTGTTGATCCTTCTTTTTTATAGACAAAGCCTGTTCCTGTTGATACTGCTTTACCATCTTTATAAGTGGCTACTGTTACAGTGGCATCATATATTTTATCTACTGCTCCGGATATGCTATTTTCATTTATTGTATAGTTTCCCCCTTTAGTTACTGAATTTGTTGTACCTCTATTTAATTGATTTATTACTAGATATGTCCATACTGAACCACCAATAAAAGCTACTAATACTAAAAGAGGTATTATTATTTTATTATTTTTCTTATTCATTATTATCACCTACTTATCTATTATTTCTATATAATTTTCTGGAAATCCCATTCTATCTAATACTTTACTTATTGGAATGGTATCCACTCTTCCATCTAACAATTCTATTTCATATTCTATTTCTTTCATCATTAAACGAAAGGCTTTTTTATTTAGTAATATTTTAAAGATTATAATTACTGCAAATAAGTCATTTTTACCATAAATATATTCCCCATCCATTTTTGGTATTTCCATCATATCATGATATTCTGTATCCGGTATTACTCTTTCGGTTTTATGTTCAAACACGATATCTTCATGAGCACATAAATTTCGATAGTTGGATAATATTATTAGTATATCTGATAAGACACTTGGTGTAGTATCAAAAACTTCTGCTACTTCTATTTGGTCTTCTTTCTTTAATATAGTATATAATTCACAAACTATTCCGAATGATAATACTTTTACTAAAACCCATAAGGGAATATAACCGTAGTTATTTATGTAGTGTATTGTAGCATTATGGGTTGTAGCATTGATTCTTATTTGTCTTTTCATCTTATCAATTAAGTCACGAACACGGCGTGCTTTATCATGATCTTGAGTGAAGTTTTTAGGATTTAAATAATCTTTTTCACGATATCCATACTTCTTGGATAATTGATATGATATTACTGATTTTAATTGATTTTCGATAACAAGTACATTTTTAAATATTATATTTCTAAAATTCCTATCAAATGTGAATAATGAGTATATTTCATTAAAAGTTGTACCTGGTATGAATTTTCTTTCCTTTTGCGATATAAGGAAGGCGTGACGATAACCCATTAAAAAGAAATAGTTTTCTCTGAGTAGGGTATCTTTAACGACATTTTCATCTTCAATTATAAGACCTTTGTTTTTTAATATTTCTACTTGTTCATTTATTGTCTTAAAATTTTTCTCCACAATATCAACTCCCATTATTCTGTATTAAAGTATATCATAGTTTTGAAAAAAATGATATATTTTTTGTTATTTTTTTGAAAAATAAAAGGAATACATCTACTACTGGAGTTTAAAGTATATTCCTTTTTTTATTAGAATATCTGAAGAATTATAGTCTAATGGGACATAGCCATCTTTTAGTAGTTCTTCAATTACTATCATGTTATAGTTGGCTGCGAATAAGAGATTTATGACAAATAACATTGCAATACATATGATTATACCAATTATAAAGGGAATGAAGCACATTATTAGGGTTGAAACTGCTACTTCAGTCATTAACATGATATAAAACATTTTATAATTCTTTTTCTTGATTGGATATAAGAATCCTAGGTAAACCATTTCTGGTATAAAACCATAGTCGCATTCTACTGGTGGTGTATATTCATCATATTTTAAATATATTTTTTGCATATATTATCACCCTTCTTAGTCTCTATTAGAAGTATACACTATTTTTGTATTTTTTGAAAGTGTTTTTATTTATTTTGATAATATTTTTCGATTGAATCACTAATTAGAGTTATTAATTTATTTTGATAATTGATGTCTCTTAAAAGATAGTTATCGTTTGGATTGGATATAAATCCAGCTTCAATTAATACTCCTGGAGATTTTATATATTTATACATGTAGTAAGTATTTTCTTTTTTTATTTCTCTAACATTAGATATGTTTTCTTTTAGATGATTAGTTATGGTTTCAGCGATAATTTTATTTTCTTTATTATTACCTGTATAAAATACTTGAAGACCTCTCCATGAAGGGGATGGTGAAGCATTTAAATGGATGGATATATACATATCAGGAGAAATATCATTTATATATTTAGCTCTATTGTATAAGTCGTTTCGTTTTCTATTAATAGTTGTTGTGGATAAGTCGTTGTTATCTTTACGAGTTAGGTAAACGGTTGCTCCTCTTGATATTAATTCTTTTTCTAATTTTTTTGTAAGAATTAAATTAAGTTTGCTCTCTTTGATGGGACCACTGCTGGCACCTTCATCCTTGCCACCGTGGCGAGTACCCCTTTAAACAAGGAACTAATCTAATCGAATTAAATTGAATTCTATTTCAATATCTCTTGTGTTAGTTTCAGGATTTATTTCACCAATCAATACTTGTTCTATAAATTCATCAACAATCTCTTTTGTTAATTTATCAATATGTTTATATTTTTCGAAAACTTTTTTACTTGTTTGAACTTTTTCTTCATTTGTTTTAATATTTAAAAGCTCATCATTTATTACTTCGATTCTTTTCTTATATTCTTCTATTTCTTTACTAAATTTCTCTCTTAACATCATAAATTCATCTTGTGAAATAATTCCTTCTAATTTATCTTCATATATTGACTTATAATAATCATTTTTTTTATTTATTTTTGTATTCAATTCTTCTTTTTCTTGTTCGAAGATTTCTTTTTTTGAAATAGAACTAGAGTTTAAAGATTTTTTTTGAATTGTATATAATCTATCTAACTCATCAATATTATAATATATATCTAACTGTTTGTTAATCTCATCAACTATAATTTTTTCTAGCACATCACATCTTATTGAAGCATTATTATTACACTTATGATTAGCAAGCCTTACACCCTTACATTTTAAATATGGTGTTTTACCCTCTGATGTTTTATATAAATTTCTAGTGAATATTTGATGACATTCTTTACAATATACTTTTCTGCTTAACATATAAACTTTGCCCGTTCTAGTTACTCTAGTCCTCGTCTTAAATTTACATTGAACAGCATTCCAAGTATCAACATCAATAATTGGTTCATGAGTGCCATAACTATATGTCCATTCATCTTTAGGTTTATTTATTTGCTTATGATTTTTATAACTAACATATGTCTTTTTACCTTGAACTAAGTTTCCCATATAAACTTCATTTCTTAATATTCCATAAATAGTATCTTGACACCATTGTGTTCTCATTCCATATTTAGCACTTCTACAAACATATTTACTTCCATTTTCTTTTTTATAATTACTTGGTGTTAATATTCCTCTATCATTTAAATTCTTTGCAATTTTATAATATCCCATGCCACTTTTATACATTGAAAAAATTTCTTTTACAATCTCAGCAGCAATTGGATCAATTAATAGTTTATTTTTATTATTAGGATCTTTTTTATACCCATATGGTGCAAATGAACCTAAAAACAAACCATCTTCTCTTTTATTTTGTAATGACCTTCTAACATTATCAGATAAATCTTCTAAATACCATTCATTAACTAAACCATTAATTTGTCTTGACTTTTTATTACCTGCAACATCTGTATCTGCATTATCAACAATGCTTACAAATCTAACTCCCCATTCAATGAATTTATTATGAATATATCTCTCAACAACTTCCATATCCCTTGAAAATCTTGATTGAGTTTTACATAATACAATATCCACTTCTCCTTTTTCACATTCTTCAATCATTTTGTTAAAACCTGGTCTGTTATTATCAGTACCAGAATAATCATCATCACTATATATAGCGACTACTTCCCAGCCTTGTTCAAGTGCATGTTTTAGTAACATACTCTTTTGATTTGCAATTGATTCACTATCATCATTTTTATTTTTCTTATATCTATCCTCGTCAGATAATCTAACATATATTATTACTCTCTTCGGTCCAATTCTTTTAACTCTTGTTATTGACATGAGAAGCACCTCCTTTCAGCGATAATTCTATAGTATTTTTATAATTTAATTAAATGTGTAAATATTAAATTTGCAGTCTTGACTTTTTAGCTTGTAGATTCTTTTTCCTGTAAAATAATAATTCTTAATAATTTCTCATTAAAAATTTTTATCAATTCTTCTTTTGTATTATTATTAGTTTTTATAATTGACTTAACATTATATTTAATTTCTTCTTTCAAAACAATCACCTTTTAAAATATATGCTTATAACCCTTAAATATTTTTTTCTAATCATAATTAGACATATTATTTATTAATTCAATTCCGTATTTAAAGGTCGGTTTTTTATCAAATGTCTTTTTTAAGTCAATATTATTATCTACACTATCATTTAAAACTTTTGCTACTTTAATCAAAGCAAGTTTCATACTCTTTTCACTTACCATCATTTCTGTTTCATAAATCATTTTTATTTTTACATTATATGTTTTTGTTCTCATATATTAATTCTCCTTATCATTTATTCCAAAAGTATTTAAAAGTGCTTTATTTACTGCTATCTGTTCCTTATAACTAATACTTGCAAGATATTGTTCTAACCTTTCTTTACTAATCGATCTAATATGCTCTATTAATACTACTGAATCATATTTTAAATATCTTCTAGATTTAATAGAAACATGACTACACATATAAAACTTTTTATTAATAAGTTTTGTTATCGGTGCAACTATAACTGTTGGGCAATTTCTTGTACCCTTATTACTTTGAATAATCAAAACAGGTCTTTTACCACCTTGTTCATTACCAATAATCGGATCAAGGGTTGCATAATATATTTCTCCTCTTAACACTTGTTTCATTAAATACCTCCATTTTAGGCAAAATAAAAAGACCTTTAAGGTCTTACTAAAAAATATCTTTGCTATTTTATTTACAAATAATGTAGTCGCTATAATCAAAATTTAAAGGTAAAGATTCATCATAATCAAAATTCTCATTTGCCATTACCTCCATATGAAATGTTAATACTATTCTTATAATACAACTATTAACAAATGGTATAACACCACATCTAGATCTTTGCATAACTTTAGATAATTGATATTCTGTTTTCTCATTTATAAACTTTTCAGTAAAGCATTTCTTCTCATCTATATTCATAATCTTCATCATAGCAGTTATTTTTTCATTCATAAAACGATATTCAGCTACTTCATCTATTTTCCTATCAATACTATCCATTTGATGATTCTCTCTAGGTAAAGAGCATGAATATATAGGTTCATACCTTGAAGTTATTCTTATTGTAGGTTCATTAGGATATTTATTCTTTAACCTCACAAAACGGTGCATTATCTTTAATGCAATTTGAGTACACATTTCTAAATTATACTCACTTATAAATGCTTTACTTAGAATATCATTATCTAGATATTCACAATTTTTGTTATCTTCATCATTCATTTTGATCTTATCCCCCTATAGCAAAGAAAAAGGAAAATCATTTTTTAGGGCAAGAAACCCCATTTTTGATTTTCCTTTAAAAATTAATTGAAAATATTTATTGTTAGATTTAGTAGAATTACTATCATCACATGCAAGTCTTAAGTATATATTACTCTTAAAAGCGATATGTCCTCGCATAACATCACCTCTTTACCAATTACCAAAAAGAAGAAGCCAAACCGATACTACTAATAATAATAGAAATTGGTACTGCTTCTTCTATTTAATAACTAAAAACTAAATTTTCCTAAAAACTTGCTTACTATTCTAACACTATTTTTTTCAATGTCAATATTTTCTAGCAAATTTTGCCAAACAAAAAATGAACTAATATATGGGATACTTTCCTCCTCCCACAATTAATTCATTTTACTACATTTTACCACTTGACACAGAATAATCAATAAAATCATTGTCCAAAAGGATATAAATACAAAAAACTTTCATCTAATTTCGTCTATTTTTGTCTAAATTTGAATATCCCTATTTTTAGGACATATTTTTATCTAAATCCTCATTAATCATTTCTAGTATTTCCTTTTCTTTTTTTTCAGATATTATTTTATACAATTCATTATACTTACTCTCTACCTTATGAAAATCACTATCTTGATATAATAAAATATTATCTAAAACTCTACTACCATCATTACTTTTATTTATAGCCATTATACATGTCCTATATAAATATTCAGCACTTATTTCATTATTATTATTTTCTTTAATACTAGGTACTCTTATCATATATACACAATAATTTGTATCCTCAAAAGTCTTATTATAAATATGAACTATATTATTACCTTTATCATATTTTATTCTACCAAGTTGTTTTAAATATTCAACTTGTTCTTCTTCAGTCATTTTATTTTCGCAACATAAATTATTATTCATATCATTAGTTGAATTACATTTAAGTGATTTTTCATACAACATTTTAAATGATATATCTTGCATAACATCACCTCATTAACTTATTTACTACTATTATAACACCCTAAAAAAAGATATAATACTATAATTTTTCCATTAACCATTCATTAAGATTACTTAAAGAATCCTGAATCTTTGGTAATAATATTGCTTCTATAATAATTAGAACAAACAATAACAAAAACATTACATCAGAAGCAATACCTCCACCCATCACACTTATTTGAAAGTAAGGATCAATCCCCATAACCCTAGCTAATTCAATACCTAAATCTTGACCTATTATTATAGTTTCAAAATTTAACATAAATAAAATACAAATTAAAACAGAATACAACATACTCATTATTAATTCTCTTAAACTCATAGTTCCTCCTCTTACAAATTACCACAAATATAGTATATCACTAATTATCGTTATTGTGGGGCATTTTGCAAATATTTTCCCTTTATTTGAGAAAATTATAATTAGGTGATACTTATGAACTTTGAACATCTTATATTTATGAGAGATAACTTAGATTTAAACCAAAGAGAAATGGCAGAAAAATTAAATGTTTCTAAATCTACTTATGCTAGATGGGAAACAGGAGAAAAGATTATTCCACTTAAACATTTAATTAATCTCTGTAATATAACTAGAACAGATCTTGATTATGCTATTGGATTATCTGATCAAAAAATCAAATTACGAAAAGATATTATTATAGATAAAGTTATTATTGGAAATAATTTAAAAAAATTAAGGGATGAAAATAGTTTAAGTCAAAAGTCATTTGCTGAATCAATTAATACTGTTCAGTCTGTTATTTCTGCATATGAATCTGGAAAAACATTAATTCAAACTTCATTCTTATATGATATATGCTTAAAATATAAAAAATCTCCAAAATCATTCTTTTGAAAAATAATAAAATCTTGATATAGTATTAATTGTTGCAATTTGATTGTCAATTGGAAGTATGCAGTTGATATAATTTACAATTCCGAGCATTATTAGGAATTGTTTTTTTATAAAAAAAAGATTAGCTATTCAAACTAATCTCATCGACAAACTGGAATTTGAATTATAATTTCTTTTTCAGAGTTTTAGGTGCATCATCATTATTTATAGAATTTTTCCATTCTATCTTTTTTAGTACTCCATCAATAATCAATCCAATTCCATATCCAATTGCTACTCCACAAATTATAATTAAAACTATCTCATTCAATTTAAATCTATTTGCTGTAAAAGTCCATATTCCAGCAATGCTACCACACACTATCATTGTGCCTAAATAAATATAATTGTTTTTTCCATTTTTATCTTTAAAAATCATATCATTACCTAAAAGATTATCCACACTTGTTTCAAGTGTTTTTGAAAGTAATAATAATTGTTCTGGATTTGGTGATGTTTCTCCTAATTCCCAATTTGATATAGTTTGTCTTGATACATTTATTTGTTCAGCCATATATTCTTGTGAAAATCCTTTTACTTTTCTTAAATTATAAATATTTTTATTCAATTCCATAATTCTTCTCCTTTCACAAAAATTTTATTATAATTAGTATTTGCAATGCTACCAAATATATTTATAACTGTCGCAAAGTTATTTAACATTTCAACAAATTACTATTTATCTATTAATTTCATTATACCACGAAAAGGACAAATCTCCTATGATTTGCCTTCAATTGTACTGATAAATTCTTCTTTCAAAATGAAATCATAATAAATTTTTTGATTTTTCCATACCTTAATTATATGTATTAAATAAAACATAAATATAAATATTCCTAGGAATAAGTATATACATATCAAAATTGTATTTGATAGATTTAAATATCTTGTAATTATAATAACACTTATATTTAAAATATAAATAATTTCAAAATAATATAGCATATTAAATATTGCTCTGAATATTGTTCTTAATAATCTCTTGTTTTGATATGTTATTTTTACATTTAAAAACTTTCCTGCAATCGTTGAATCGTTAGAAAAATATGGAATTAAAATATAATATATAATGAACACAACATATTTTAAATAAGATTTTTGGATAAACATATTGATAAATAATGTTATGAATAAATATAAGAATATATCTAAACAGAATAAAGTAATCCTTCTAAATCCAGATACTATTTTTCCTGCTTCACGAGAATCTTCATCAATTTTATCTCTAGTCGGTAAATGTTTATCAATCATACCCATTAAGAAATAGCCAAGTATGCCACCCAATGTATTTAAAAATAAATCATCTAAATCAAATAATCGATATGGTTTTGGATAGATAAAATATAATCCTGTACCTTGCGTTACTTCAAAAAACAAACTAAGTAAAAAACTAAATAGAAATACCTTTTTAAAACTACACTTATAATAATATCTTAAATACATCCCAAAAGGAATTGTCATAAAAATATTGAATACAACTACATAAAAACAAGGTTCTTTTAATGCTTTTAGATAGGTAGATGGATTGGTTATAACTAATGATGTTTCTCTTATAAAATCTTTTATAAAAGCAAAAGGTTCTAACCTTATCATATTAGTATTATTTAGAACACTTTCTTTACTAGGAAGAGGTAAAATTACTAAAAAATAAATGGTTATTAAGTATAAGATAAATGAATAAATAATAAGTACTCTTAACTTATTGATAGACCCATACTTATGATATTGATGCAGTATGAAAGGAATCGTAAATAAAAGTGCGATGAGTGGAAAAACAAATAGTGCTGTTTTAATTGATATAATATAACCCATAAAATCACAAAAGGATTAGCAGTAATTAGCTAACCCTTCTCCTTTCTTTAATTTAGTAAACAATTACCTTTCTTTGATAATATTTTTGCTACATTCATAAGTAATTAAGAAATAGCCACCATAGATTAGAATGATAAATCCTGCTGTCATAAATACAGATGATAACATTTTTTCACTACCAAATGTTTCTAATATTTTCATACAAAATCTTATACCAAAGAATGAATGAACTATGGCAAGTAATAATGGAAACATAAAGAAGATTCCAATTTGTCTAAATAATGCTTTGTTAATCATTGCCTCATCTGTTCCTAATTTTCTTAACATTCTAAATCTTTCTTTATTATCAGTACTTTCGCTTAATTCTTTTAAAGCCAGAATTGCAGCACTTGATATTAAGAAAATGATTCCCAAATATAATCCGATAAAAGTTACCATTGCTCCTAGGCCTACACTTGCATCTGTTATATCTATTTTTGTATTGTAAGTTATAAAAGTTTTGGAGTACATACCTTTCATTGCTTTATTTATTTCATCTTCAATTTCTTGCTTTCCGTCTTTATTATCAGCCTTATAATTAGCAACAATAACATTATGTGAAAGATATTTTTCATTAACTACATTATCAGAAACAATAATAATACCATCGTTAATATGATTACTGGCAATTTGAATAAAACCATCTTGACATTCAGTATATTTAGGAACAAGATTATGTCCAAATATATTAAGTGATTCTTTCTTTTTTAATGCTTCATTTCTGATTGAAACCATAGAACCAAAATCTGCAATAATAATATATTCATCATCATTTAAAGTAAATTCTTTATTTCCATAAAGTTTAGCAATTTTATTGTAATCACTTAACCTTATAACCTTTTCTTGATTATCAAAATTCATAAAAGGATATGTTGATTTTGTTGTTTCATATGTACTTCCTAGTGATTCTTTTAAAGTTAAATCTGCTGATCTATAGTAATTAAACTCTATTTTATCTTTTAATTTTGAATTTAAGTCAAAATTATATTTATTTAAAGTATCAATTACTCCATCATTAGTATAACCTTGTTCCAAGTCTTCTAGATTTATGTTTTTACTAATCTCTATATCTACTGGTGTTAATTTGTTTAACTCACTAGTTAGAGAATTTTTTATGGATAAGGCACTAGATAATACACAAATAGTTATAAATAACATTAAACAAATAATTGTTGTTGAAAATACAGTTGTATTGATTTTACTTGAAAATTGTCTTAAAGTAAAACTATTTAGTCCTTTATAATAAGTATTTTTCATACTTGTAAATATTTTAATAAGTAATCCTGATAGACTCCAAAAGATAAAGAATGTAGATACACAACCTAAAATAATTGGAATAAAGATTTTATCAACAGTGTCTAAAGTTTTAACACCTGCTGTTACTAAATAATAAGCATATCCAAGTATAGTACAAGAAATAATAAATACAATTACACAAAGAATCGGATTTTTCATTTTTACCTTTTCTGATTTTTTGCGTGAATGTAATAAATCAATAAGTTTACATCTACTAATATTTATTGTGTTAAAGACCATAACTAACAAATACATAATTGCAAAGTATATTAAAGTTTTAATACAAGCACTAGATGAAAATGTAAAAGCAAATTTAGTCATATCAGCATCAAACATATTAGCAACAAGTAAACTCATGAATTGTGATAATAAAACTCCAAGTCCTAAACCAACTGCTAAGGATAGTATACCAATAAATAAGGTTTCAAAGAATAAAATCATGGATATTTTTCTTTTGCTCATACCAAGAGTTAAGTAAATACCAAATTCTTTGTTTCTTCTTTTTATTAAAAATCTACTAGCATATATAATTAAAAAGCCTAATATAAATGATACAAAGACACTTACTCCTGAAAGAATATTTGTCATCATTTTAATAATTTCTTTAGTTGATGTTGTTACATCAAGTAAAACAGTTTGACTATCAATTGCATTAAATACATAAAATATTGCAACACCAAGAATTAGAGTAAAGAAATAGACGGCATAGTCTTTAAAACTCTTCTTGATGTTTTTTAAAGATATTTTAAAGAGCATCGTTTAAGTCTCCACCAAGTAGTGTTACCACATCAATAATCTTATCAAAAAATTCTTTTCTAGAATCGTTTCCTTTTCTAATTTCATTAAAGATTTTTCCGTCTTTGATAAAGATTACTCGACTTGCATAACTTGCTGTAAAAGCATCATGTGTAACCATCAGAATCGTTGCTTCTAATTCTTTGTTTAGATAATTAAATCTTTCTAGTAACATTTTAGAAGACTTAGAGTCTAATGCACCTGTTGGTTCATCAGCAAGTACCATTTTCGGATCTGTGATAATTGCTCTAGCTGAAGCAACTCTTTGTTTTTGTCCTCCGCTCATTTGATATGGATATTTATTTAAGACTTCTTTTATATCAAGTTCCTTTGCTACTTTTTTAATTCGTTCATCTATTTCTTTGGCTGGAACATTTTGAATAGATAGTGCTAAAGCAATGTTTTCATAAGCAGTTAGAGTATCTAATAAATTAAAGTCTTGGAAGATAAATCCTAATTCTTCTCTTCTAAACTTATTTAATCTATTACCTTTTAATTTAGTAATATCTTCTCCTGCTACAAAAATATGCCCAGAAGTTACTTTATCAATTGTAGAGATACAATTCAGAAGCGTTGTTTTACCAGAACCACTAGCTCCCATTATTGCAACAAATTCACCTTTTTCTACTTCAAAGGAAATATTATCGATTGCTTTAGTTAAACTAGATTTATTCCCATAATATTTTTCTATTTTTTCTATTTTTAAGATATTTTCCATAATCTTTTCTCCTTTCACTACTAATAATAGCAAGAAAGTTACATTTTGTCGTTCGTTTAATATTACAGAACATTACAATTTTGTAATATTACTTAATTACTTTATAAAATTCATTTTTGGCGAGTGTTATATATACTCTTGTATATTTATTTACCTCTGATTCTATTTTAATTTTATGCCCTAATTTCTCACACATATTTTTAGAAATAAATAAGCCCATTCCAGTTGATTTAGATCTTTTTCTTCCATTTTCACCAGTGAATGATTTATCAAATACTTGCTTTAAATCAGCACTATTTATTCCAATTCCATTATCTTCAATTATAAGAATTGTTTTATTTTTATCATCAACAGCTGATATTTTGATATAAGAGTTTTCAATATTTCTTTTATATTTAATACTATTATTAATAATTTGTCCTAATATAAATTCTAACCATTTTGAATCAGTTAAGATATTAACATTAGTTGTTGTATTATCAACAATAAAATCAATTTTATTTTCTAATAGATCACCCATATTTTTAAGACCAATATTTTTTATTACCTTTGATAGACTGGTTTCTTTAATAAGATAATCCTTTTCAGCATTTTCACTTCTGACATAATATAATACTTGATCAACATAATCTTCTAACCTTTTTAATTGTGTCTTTGTTTTTTTATCAAATTTATCATTATGATTATTGCTGATAAGCATTAAAGAAGATAGCGGTATTTTTACCTCATGAATCCACATTTCTATGTAATCCTTAAAGTCAGACACTTGTTCTTCTATTTTGTTAATATTTTCATTCATAGATTTATTAATCTCATAAAGTGCTTGATATAAAAGTTCTCCTTCATAAAATTCTGGCTTCACAAGTGTTTCTAATACTAAATAACTTTTATCTAAAGATTCAATATTAGCGAGTAAATCTGAATAAAATCTTTTCTTTCTAAAGTAATCAATAAGTATTAAAAGTATAAATAAAACACATAAAATAAAAAATATTGCTAATATAACTCCACTATCTATTTTAAAAGCAAAAAATATAAGTAATATAATTATGAATGCAAATAAGGTTAAAACAATTGCATATAATTTATCTTTTAAATATCTTGTAAAATTCATGATAGAATATACCCCATTCCTTTTCTAGTGTCAATTGCATCTTCATAACCTATACTTTTCAATTTTGATCTTAATCTACTAATATTAACTGTTAAAGCATTATCATTAATAAATTCATCATTATTCCATAAATCAGTCATCAATTCATCACGAGTTACAATTTTATTTTGATGGTTTAATAAATAGCTAAATATAATCATTTCATTTTTTGTAAGGATTATTTCTGTATCATTTCGTTTTATAATACCTTTACCAATATTTATGTTTAAATCTTTATAGATGGTAACATTTGATTCAGCACTTGTCCTTTTTAAAACTGCTCCTATTCTCAAAAGAAGAATATTTGGATTGTATGGTTTTGTAATATAATCATCAGCTCCATAGGTAATAGATAATGCTTCATCAGTTTCTGAATTTCTGCTTGTAACCATGATAACAGGAATGTTAGATTTTTTTCGTAAGTTTTGTAATAAAGCCTCACCATTCATATATGGTATATTTATATCTAGTAATATTAAATTTGGTTGATGGGCTAATATTTCATCTATAGGATTTTTAAAATTTTTTAAAACAATTGCTTCATAATTATTACTTTCTAATAGTTCTGATAATTCGTTACATATTATTTCTTCGTCTTCAACAATCATAATTTTATTCAACTTTATCACCACATTTCTATATACTATTATACCATGAATAGTGCTTACTTTTCCTTACATTTTTGTAATATAAAAAGAGCACTTCTGCTCTATAAATTGTAATTTATTATTCACAACTACCACCATTGTCTTTAAAATAAGATTGAATATATTTAACCATCGTTCTTGAATTAGCAAAGTTCTTATCTTTTACAAGTATATTTATAAATTCAGAACCATTATAATCAATAAGTTTGTCATTTTCATCTTCCATATAGTAATCATATGTTTTACCATCAAGTGTACAAACTAGACTTACTGATGTTGTTGTCTCAACTTCTTTTGTTGTTTTTTTCATAGTGCCAAATAAGATAAATGATACTATTGCAATAACAAAATATAAAGCTAACAATATTCCCATAACTTTAAGTATTTTTATAATAACTCCAGCTAATCTTTCAGTATTACTTACTTTAGTTTCTAAAACATTTTTAATATCATTTTCTAATAATTCGTCAATACTAACATTAAGTTCTTTTGACAATAATTTTAATTGTTCAGGATTTGGAGAAGTCTCTCCTAATTCCCAATTTGATATTGTTTGTCTAGTTACATTTACTTTTTCTGCTAATTGTTCCTGTGAAAGTTTACAGTCCTTTCTTAACTTAAGAATATTTTCTCCTAATTTCATTTTTCTTTTCTCCTTTCACATACAATTATATATATAATTACTTTTGCAATCTACCAAATGTCTTTAGAACTTTGTCAAAGTTATTTAACATTTGTTATGCAAATAAAAAATAAATTACATTTCTACAAATTACTATTTAATTGATTCTAGTATATTTTTCCATTGAATTATATTCATCACCATTTATTCTATAAATTCCATTATAAGGTGTTTCAATATACATTTTTCCATTTTTCTTGTAAACAAATAATGTTGATTGCTTTTCGTCTTTCAAATTAAATTCTATTTTTATAATATCTTCTGCATTTACTGGATAGTCTTGTACACTTTCCTCATTTGTAGTTCTTCCTTTACCACTACCACTTAATACATAAATAATATCCTTGATTTCTTCGGTATCTGTAATTTCTTTTTTATTATCATTTTTTTCAAATGAAATACTCTCGATACTTTCTTCTTTAGGAATTGATAATTCATACTCTTTCTTTTCTCCACATCCTGTAATTCCTAAAATCATAATTCCACATAATAAAACAGTTAATATTGTCTTTTTCATAAATCCCATCCTTTCAACAAATTGTAATTTAGCAATTACTTTTCTTCATTAATTTGTTTATAAGCATTTCTTTCTATATATGCTTGTTTCCTATTATTTTCAAATACTCCATGTATAAATCCTAATATCATAAATAAGTATTGCATTCCATTGTCTTTTATAAAGCCATATATTATAAATCCTACTATAATTAGCATTACTATAGTAAGTTCTAAAAAATGTTCTTTATCCCATTTCTTACCATAATATTCAATTTTTTCTTTCAAAGTGAAAGAACTATTTTCTAAAGCATTTAATAAGTTGTCATCTGCTTTCTTTTTAAATTCTTCATCATTTATTTTTTCGCCCGCAAAAAATTCATTTAATGTTATTCCTAAAATATCACACAAATCTTTATATAAAGATACATCTGGTAAACATTTTCCATTTTCCCATTTACTCACTGATTTATCAGTAACGCACAATTTATCTGCTAATTCTACTTGTGTCATTTTTTTATCTTTACGACATTCTGCAATTAGTTTTCCTATTTTTACTTGATTCATAAAATTACTCCTTTCGTAAAATATTTTACAATTATTAAAATAATATTAACACCTCTCAAAAGTAGAGTTAGACAAATAGTAATTTGTGTTATTGATTATCTTTCCAAAACTCATAAACTATATTAGCAAGATCTTTTGGATTATCAATATTAACTTCGTGTCCTGCATTTTTTATAATCTTAAGTTTACTATTTTTTATATCCTTATTCAATAATTTAGCATTTTCCATATTAACATTATCTTTAGCTCCACATATAACTAAACTTGAACATTTGATTTTATCTAAATCACTTGAGATATCAAGATTACTCATTGAATTAACTAAAGTAATAAATTCTTTCTTTAAACAACCCATTTTTTCAAATGTTGACCATGGCATTATATGAAATATTACACTTTGCAATTTGAAAAGTGTTTTTGGTATTTTATATGGTGTACCTATTAAAATAATAGAATTTACATTTTCTGGATGGTCTTTTACATAGTCTAAAATTAATATTCCACCTAGTGAAAGCCCACATAAATTTAGTTTTTCTTTCTGATTATTACAAAATTGTGAAAAAGCATTATACATCTTTTTATAATCTTTTGAATCAGTTCTAGTTATTTCATATAAGTTAGGAGATATTGTTTCGATTTTGTCTTCTTTTAAATACTCTATAGTTTTATTCCAACTATTATTATTTTGTCCTAATCCATGTAACAATATATTCTTCATAATATCAATCCTTTTTATTTATACTTTGTTTGAATATTATTATAAGTGAAATTACTATCATAATTACAGCACAAATAATATTAGCAATATTGCTCTCATTATTAGGAATATCTAGAACTTTTGAACAAACAAAATTTGTAAATATCGTAACAAATGATAATAAGATTAAACTTATTGCTACTTTATAATAAAGTGCTATTTTAATAAAAGTACATATTAAAACATCAATCCATACAAACAGAAAAACAAAAGTTGAAATTAAATAACTGCTAAACAGCCAATTACCTAAAGTTACATAATTTATAACAAATAATAACAAATAAACTAATGGTGTAACAATTGATGTAATTTTTAACATTTTATATTTGTTATTTTTTAGATAAAAAGGAATACTTGTTATAAAAAACGAAATTAAAATTCCTATTAAGACTATTAAAAACCAAGATAATTTATGATCTATTACCAAATTACAAATAAAACAAGTAATAATTCCAATGATATAACCAATATTTATTATATTAAATAGCCATTTCTTTAATGTTCTATATTTTTGAATTTCTCGTTTTTCTTTATTCATTGCTTCATCATCACAGGCTGTAAAAAATTCATATTCTGATATATTTAGTTCTTTGCACAAATTTGTTATAACTGTTATATCTGGATAAGTTATCCCACGCTCCCATTTTGATATAGTTGTAGGAATTACATATAACTTATTTGCTAATTCCTCTTGTGTTAAATTAACATCTTTTCTTTTTTCAGCAATATACTTACCAAAACTTTTTTTATCTTGCATAAAATATTTCTCCTTTCAAGAACTATTTTATTATTTATAATTAATAATAACAATGGCTTGTTAAGCTACCTACAAATTACTATAAATCTGTCTAATTACAAAATTGTAATTTAATTAAAACTAATAATTATATATAATTTATGATTCTTTTTCTTTGCATATATTTTTCCATTAAGTTGATTCGTAAATTCTTTTACGATTGCTAACCCAAGTCCAGTATTTCCTTTGGTTCTTGAAATGTCAATTGTATAAAATTCTTCAAACATTCTCTCTATATCTAAATCAGAATATAATAAATCATTTGAAAAAATAATTTCAATTTTATTTTTTGACTTTAATTCAATATTTAAATCACTTTTGCTATGTTTATAAGCATTTCTTATTAAATTATCAAAAATTCTACTTAACATTATTTTATTTGAATTAATATATACTTTTCTATTATCAGTCTCAAAATTAATAATTCTATTATCATTTGAAAAATCTTCATAATGATTAGATATAGAACTTTCTAGCAGTGCGACTAAATTAATCTTACTAACTTCGATAAATTTATTATTTGAAATAATTTTAGAAAATTCAAAGAAAGAATCAACAAGTTCTGATAATCGTTTTAATCTTTCTTCAATTATTTTCAAGTTCTTTATTTTTGTTTTTTCATCTAAATCAGATTTTAAAGTCATATCAATATAACCAAGAGCTGAAGTTAATGGTGTTCTTAAATCATGGGATATATTAGTCATCATTTTTTGAAGATTATTATTCTTTCTTTCATAATCAATTCTTATATCATTATAACTTTTTAATGAATTATTAATTGAGTCAATCAAATGACACAAATCTTTATCAGAAAAATTAGTTGTTAGAATCGTATTACTTTTATCTTTTAACTTTTGATTTAGGTCTTTATTAAATTTTTTTATTCCTTTTTTTAATAAAAGCAAATAAAAAATAGTAATGAGTAAAAATATAACTAATAAAATTATAATTATATCTTTCATTACTATTCCTCCTTAAATATCCCTCTTTTTAAAATAAGAATAACCAATTATTGTTGTTATGATAAATACAATAGTCCATAAACTTAATGTTTGTATTATATAAGTATTCGTTGGATTAAGGCATAATTTACCAAGAGCTGTTTCAAATTCATAATTATAAATCCATTTTGGCAAATTAAATGTATTCATAAATCCAAGTATCAATTGAAATAGCATAAGTAGTGGGATGGATATTCCATTATAAATTGATGTCTTTCTCACAATAACTGCAATCGTTATAAGTACACTTATTATAGCATATAAAAGTGGTAATTGTCGAATTGTTAGTAAAGTTATATTAGGAAGTGATGATACAAAGTTATTACCATTCATAAATAAATTAGAAAAATAAGCAAAATAAACATTTAGAAAAGTAATAATAGTTCCAAGTCCAATCGCAAGAAGTAATTTAGAAAAATAATACTTCTTTTTTGATATATTTGTAGATACCGTATTTTTGATTGTTCCGTTTGAAAAATCACAACATAAAACAAATACAACTACTGCTATAAAAAAATAATACATATTGTTATTATGAACAACATTTGCTACATCAACTTCATAACGTCCATGATTAATAAGTATATCTCTTGTTTCACTCATACTTTTAACACTATATAATTTCTCCAACCATTCATCGCTTAGTCCATAATTTTCAGTTGTATCTCCAGATACATTAAGCCCTACATTAAGAGGAGATACAGTGTATGCAGACATAAGTGATAAGAGAAATAAAAGAATTATAATTATATAAATACCTTTTCCTTTTAGTATTCTAAATAAATCTGCTTTTATTATATTTAACATTATTTAGCCTCCTTAATAATCTCTTTGAAGTATTCTTCTAGTGAAATACCTGATTCATAGAATCCTTTTATTTTTATTTTATTGTTTACTAAAACATCACTTACTTTATCAGAATCATCTGTGTAATCATATACTCTAATTTCTTCATTATTTATCACTTTATAATTATTTGTATTTAGTTCTTTTTCTAATAAAACACTTACTTTTTTTGAATCATCTGTTTTAATTACTAGACATTTAGAACATTCTAAATCTAATTCTTCTTTTGATAATTCCTTAATTAATTTTCCATTTTCGAGAAAACCAAATTCATTTGCTAAAAGGTATAATTCTGATAATATGTGACTAGAAATAAGTAGAGTTATTCCATTATCTGATAACTTCTTAAATGTGTCTCTAAGTTCACTAATGCCTATTGGATCTAATCCATTTATTGGCTCATCTAATATAACAAAATCAGGACTATTTAATATTGCTAATGCTATTCCTAATCTTTGTTTCATTCCTAGTGAAAATGTTTTAACTTTTTTCTTACCTGTGCCTGTCAGATTTACTAACTCTAATACTTTATTAATTTGGTTTTTATCTACAATACCTCTTTGAATAGTATAATATTTTAAATTATCATAAGCCGATAAATTGGGATAAAACGCTGGATATTCAATTAATGATCCAACTCTTTTTTTATTATCAAAAAGTTCATCATTTTCACTGCTAGTATTAAACAATTCAAATGTTCCACTTGTAGGAGATGCTAGCGTTGTTATTATTTTCATTAATGTTGTTTTACCAGCACCATTACGACCAATTAAACCATAAATATCCCCCTTTTTAATTGTTATATTAACATTATCTAATACTACATTTTTATTATATTGTTTTGTTAAATTATTTGTTTTTAATACAACTTCTTTCATATAATCATTCCTTTCAAATTAATTATACAAAAAAAGTGTTAAAAATTTCTTAACACAATCCTTAAATTTTCCTTAATTTTTGAACTTATATCCAATACTCCATATAGTTTCTATATAGTCTTTGTTTGGATTTGCTTTTTTTAGTTTATTTCTAATTTTACTTATATGAACATTCAAAGTATTTTCATCAGCAGAATCAATATTGCCCCATACATTATCAAACAAAATACTTTTTGTTACTACTTGATTATTATTTTCCATAAGTAGTTTTAATATGTCAAATTCTATTTTAGAAAGATTAATATTCTTATTATTACAAACAACACTATATGACTTCTTATTAATTTCTACATCATCAATAGTTATTATATCTTTACTATCTGTATTTGTTTTTCTCAAATGAACTTTTATCCTAGCAAGTAATTCGGCATTATTAAATGGTTTAGTAATATAATCATCAGCACCTAATTCAAATAAATCTAATTTTTTGTCTATATCATTAATTGCTGTAGTTATGATAATAGGAACATCATTAATAGTTTTTAATTTTTTGATAATTTCTTCACCATTTTTCCCAGGTAACATTAAATCTAATAATATTAAATCAACATTATCACTATGAACCAATAGTCCTTCTGTTCCAGAATACGCATTCTCTACATTAAAACAATTATTAGTTAACAATGAAGTAAGCATTTCATTTATATCTTTATCATCTTCTATTATTAATATTGTACTTTTCATTTAAATACATCAACTCTTTCAACTACTATTTATTTAATTATTATTTCAAACACTTTAATTATAACATAAAAAAGCAAATCTTATTATAGATCTGCTTGATAAATTGTAATTTGTCTTTTACAATAATAGCATAAAAAAGAAAAGTAGTTATTGTTAATCAACTATTGCATTTTTCTAATTCTCATAAATACTTTTAAATCTTTCTCTGTCTACATTCTCTTGATTATTAATATAGTCCAAGTATTTTTCTTTATTTTCTTCTGTATATGGAGTATCAGAATATAAATCTTGTAATAATATTGTTCCGTTTGGCTGTCCAATACCCACAAATATATAATTTTCACCTATCTTTGGTAATTCCTCATCCGTTATATAATCACCTTTATGCAATATAAGAGTTCCATCTTTATCATATCCACCAGGATAAGTTACTTTAATTATATTTTGTAGATCACCCTTCAAATTTTCTGTTACCTCGATTTCATATATAGTTCTAGCTGAGCCATAATCTGAGAATGTCCTTTCAATTTCCTTATCTACCTTTCCTATAAACACATAATCAGCAAATCCAACTTGATAATATGGATTTGTTTCTTCATTCACAAGTACTGTATCATAATTTAATTTGCCATTTGGCTTATAATTTGAATTTCTATTGTTAAAGTACCAAATTACACCACAAATCATAGCAATTATAAAGATAACTAAAATAGATAAAATAATAATTTTTTTTTTCATAACAATACCTCCTTTATTTTGTTCTTATTTTAATAAAAATAAGCTTTAATTCTACTAATAATCAACTACATAGTAACATATTTTAAAAAAGTTACAACTTTTGTTCAAAAAATGATTATCGGCAAATTACTATTTATTTAACAAATCACTAAATTGTAATTTGTAATTATTATTCTGATGGGCAATTATAATTTGTATTTTTAAATGTTGGAATTACCGTTATTACATCATCGCTAACACAATAATAAGTATCAATTAAAATACCTTTGTCTACATAACTATCACTATCATTAGCATCTTCAATTCTCCAACTTATTATTGGGCTATTTTTAAATACTATTGCTTGAATTGTGTCTAATATTACAATTGACAAAATAGTAATAACTATTGTTAATAATATTATTATAAACTTATTCTTTTTTACCTTTTTTATTTCTTTTGCAGAATAATCAAGTGTATCAATTAAAGTTTCCTCACTTTTTGAATCGATTTCTTCTTTAGTAAATCTCTCACCATTTAATATTTCCGTAACCGAGACTTCTAAAATGTGACTTAATGGTTTTAACAATGACAAATCCATTAAGCCCAATCCTCTTTCCCACTTGCTTACAGCATTTTTGGTTATCCCTAATTTTTCTGCTAACTGTTCTTGAGTTAATTTTTTTTGCTTTCTTAATTTAGCAATAAATTTTCCTATTTTTTCTTGATTCATTTTATCACCATCCAAGAACAATATATCAATTTTTTATCTAATATTAAACATACTATTAGTTCACTTTCAAATTACTATTTATCTAACAAATCAATAAATTGTAATTTACGTTGTTATTGTAATTTATGTTGTTCATGATTATAAATATTGTGATTAATCTATATATGATA
>ENA-OOYV01000455-OOYV01000455.1-human-gut-metagenome-genome-assembly--contig:-NODE-455-length-29522-cov-4.362270_pt1 | contig 29522 bp, 23 predicted proteins | sample MGYA00241704_ERZ501380 | MGnify/ENA primary metagenome ERZ501380 (study PRJEB25962, sample SAMEA2042984) | human gut metagenome | biome: human gut; feature: human-associated habitat; material: faeces...
GAAGAGCAAATGGCGTTGGGACATCCTCAACTACAACATACGCAGGCCCGAAAACTGTCTTCTGTCCCTTGCCTTTTTCATTAATCACCTTTGCGGCTGTCATCTTTAGGTAAAAATGTGGATGTTCAAGATCGCAGGTGGTATATTTTCCTTTTGAAATATTTATGGAATTGTCGGGAAGCTTCTTTAAAAACTTGCCATGCAGATACCCCTCCCCTTCTTGGGTTATCATATTTTTGATCTTGGCTTTCTGCGTCTTAAAATTATAGTAGACACTCTCCATCTCATAGCTCTGCTCCCCCTGTTTCATTACAGGACTGCCCTTAATCACCCCGGTGGTATCCGGAAGCCCCTTGGCAAAGACAATACCTGTAGACATGTCGTAAGCCATATAGTCTGCCCTAATCTCCATGTCATTGTACTTTACACTCATATCTCCATAGTAGTAGAGCATCCTCTTTCCATCTGCAAACACCTTTACTGTTGAATCTCGGGCTGTTGAGAATACGGGAAATTCCAATGTTCCGCGGTTTTTGAGTGAATCCTGCTCTGTAACCGCAAGTGAATCGCTGCCGGATAAAGTAACAGAATCTCTGCCTAATATAGCAAGCGAATCGCTACCGGACAGAGTAACAGAGTCTCTGCCGAATGTAGCAAGAGAATCTCTCTTTGCAGCGTGCAGCGTGTCTGTATTTGCTACCGTAAGTGAGTCCGGTCTTCTTAGTGTCTCCTGCAGAATATCTGCAGATATATGCTTATTGCATTGGTATGCCTGCGCGCCAACAAAACTGCCGGCAAAAAGCACCAGCATTGCTATTATTGTGATTATTAATGTTTTTGTTCTCGCAGACATTAAGAAATCATTTTGACTTTTAATTCAACAATTATAATATTAATAGGGATAAACCGGCAAAATTAGTATTTTTGCAAGGTGCGAATTTAATACTTTTTTGCAACAATATGATATTTAAAAAATTTATAGCACTCTTTAGCATACTGTACCTTCTGTTTTTCTCCTGCGCAGTAGCGACAGATCTTTGCGCCTCTGTACCTAACAATGAATATACCAAACTCAAGTGTATTGTTATAGATCCGGGGCACGGAGGAAAGCATCCGGGGGCTATAAGCAAGGTGGGAAATATCAAAGAAAAGGATATTACGCTATCTGTTGCATTAAAGTTAGGCAAACTCATAAAGGATAACTACCCGGATGTAAAAGTTGTATTTACCAGAACCAACGACGTTTATGTAGATCTTGACGTTAGGGCTGCCATTGCAAACAAAAACAAGGCAGATCTGTTTTTATCCATACATTGCAACTCATCTACATCTGCAGAAGCTCATGGTACCGAGACCTTTGTAATGGGTACATCAAAAAGTCAGGGAAATTTTGATGTCTGCAAACGTGAGAACTCCGTTATAACCGTAGAGGACAATTACAAAGCCAAATATGAGGGGTTCAACCCGGACTCTCCGGAATCATACATAATCTTTTCTCTGTTACAGAATACTCATTTGGAACAAAGTCTTATCTTTGCATCCTATATTCAAGATAACTTTTCCAAAGGCCCGATAAAATATAACAGGGGGGTAAAACAGGGAGGGTTGCTTGTTTTATGGAAGACAACCATGCCGGCTGTTCTCACCGAAATAGGTTTTCTTTCGAATGCAAAGGACAGGGCTGTCCTTAACAGCAAGGCCAAGCAGCAGGAGATTGCTTCTGCTCTTTATAATGCCTTTGTAAAATATAAAGAGGGGTATGAGGGTAGAGAGAGCGTTGGCGTTGGCGTTAGCGTTGGCGATTTAGAAAGTAAAGAGAACGTTGGCGTTGGCAATTTAGAGGGTAAAGAGAGCGTTGGCGATTTGGAAAGTAGAAAGGGTGCGAATGGTGGTGTATGGGGTGTACAGGTGATGAGCGTGGCGAAAAAGCTTAACTGTTCTTCTGCCATGTTTAAAGGTGTTCCGGTTGTAAGATACAGAGTTGGCAATACCTACAAATATATACATGGTTCATTTGCAACAAAGGAGGAGGCCTTATGGGAGTTGACAGAGATAAGGAGGAAATTCCCAAAAGCATTCATAACAAAGATGAAGGATTATAAGCCGGACAAATAGAATAAAAACCGGACAAGCAACCGATATAAAGTTGTACAAAATAAAATAATAAATAATAAGATAACACACGAATCATAATGAAACCTATATTAAATAAGAAACGGAATCTTGGGCTATTTGTGCTTGTAACAATAGCATGTATCTTTATTGTTATAAACTTTCTGCGAGGTAGCGATATCTTTAGCGGTCGTAACAGATATTATACAACATTCAGCAGTGTAGACGGGTTAAGCGCCACAAGCCCTGTTTACATAAGAGGTCTTAAAGTAGGCTCAATAGAGACCATAAAATATGACAATATAAAAGACCTGTTTGTCATACGTATGGCAATAAAGTCCGATTACGCGATACCTGCCAACTCTAAGGCCGAGCTTTACAGTGCAGATATACTTGGCAGCAAATCTGTAAGAATCTCATTTGGCACCTCAAACATCCACCTATCAAAGAATGATACACTGCAAGGGATTATAGTTCCAGACATGATCTCCACACTTACCGGCGAATTTGCTCCGCTTAAAGAGCAGTTCTCGGCTGTTATGGAGAACCTGAACAAAACACTCACAAGCATCAATGCTGTTTTAGATTCAACAACACAGAAAAATTTAAGTGAGACATTCAGCAACCTTAACGCAACAGCATCAAATGCAAAAGAACTCACTACACAGTTGAATGAGATGGCACCGCAGGCAAAGGCACTTGTTGCAAACCTGTCCGAACTGTCCGAAACATTAAAAGCAAACAAGGGTACAATTGAGGAATCTCTGAATAACATTAAAGGTTTTACAGGCAATATTGCAAAAGCACCTATTGAGGAGACGATTGAAAAACTGAACAGCCTTATATCACAACTTCAGTCTCCGGATGGGACGGTTGGCAAACTCCTAAACTCAAATTCAATTTATAACAATGTTGATTCATTAATCTTCCATATTGACGATTTAATTCAAAAAATTACGGCCAATCCAAAAAAATATATCAAGATAAGTGTATTTTAGGTCTTACGCCGCTATAACGTTGATTTAGGGTTATTAACAAGTTATTAACAAGTCCATTTTTATCCGTTTTTACGGAGCAAGTAAATTTTTACACATAGTTATAGTATTGATTTTCAATCAGTTATATTATAGAAATTTTTTCGTTTTGATTTTTAAGCAGTTACGTTTTTGTCCAAAAAAAAAATTGATAATAATTTTTTTTATCACTTTTTTTTCTTCATTTTTGTATTCCTTAAATCTTAAAGGAGTATAAAATTTATGAATGAAGACCCTCACATAATTGTATGGAATAATTGTTTGGATTTCTTTAAAGATGTCCTTCCTCCGCAAGTTTTTACAACATGGTTCAAGCCAATAAAACCGGTAAAACTTGTAGAGAACACATTGACCATTGAGGTGCCTTCGGACTACTTTAGAGAGTATTTGGAGGAAAAGTTCTTAGGTTATCTGCAAAAGGCCCTAAAACGCTTTATAGGCAGTAACGCAAGATTGATCTACCGCATAAATGTTACCAAAGAGGAGTCTGTAACATATCCATCTGAGGATAACAGGACTGTAACAAACAAAGAGGTTCCATATCCTACCAGGAACGGCAATGATATTAATCCGTTTGTTATTCCCGGGCTGAGGCAGTTGAAGATTGATCCACAACTTAACCCCAAATATACATTTGAAAATTTCATTGAGGGTGAGTGCAACAGATTGGCAAGAACTGCAGGTATAACAATATCTCAATCTCCCGGTAACAATACTTTCAATCCTCTCTTTATATATGGGGGTCCTGGATTGGGAAAGACACATTTAGCTCAAGCCATAGGTATAGCCATAAAGGAGAAATTCCAGGAAAAGATTGTTCTGTATGTAAGCGCTAACCGCTTTATGACACAGTTCATAGATGCGGTTAACGTAAAAAACAAGATGACAGACTTCCTTCATTTTTACCAGTTGATGGATGTACTTATTTTGGATGATGTACATGAATTTGTAAAGAAAGAGAAGACACAGAACGCCTTTTTCCATATATTCAATCATCTTCACCAATCAGGAAAGCAGCTGATCCTTACATCAGACAGACCTCCGGTTGAGATGGTTGGGTTGGAACAGCGTCTGTTGTCTAGGTTCAAATGGGGATTGTCGGCAGAGCTTACTGCTCCATCTTACGAAACAAGGCTTGCCATACTTAAGGCCAAGAGTTTTAAAGACGGTATAGAGCTTCCTAATGATGTACTTGAATATATGGCTGCAAACATTACAGGAAACATAAGGGAGTTGGAGGGCTCTTTAATATCTCTTATTGCTCACGCCACACTAACAAAGGAGAGGATAACTTTAGATCTTGCAAAAAGGGTTATAGAAAAGATAGTGACGCCGGGAACAAATGAGATCTCTTTAGACAAGATAGAGAGTACCGTATGTGATTATTTTGGAATCAACAGCGATACCCTTCTGTCAAAGACAAGGAGAAGAGAGATTGTCCAGGCAAGACAGATTGCAATGTATCTTGGCAGAAACCTTACGAACATCTCATTAGCATCCATTGGCAAACGCATTGGAAATAAGGATCATGCCACTGTATTACATGCTTGCAATACAGTTACAAATCTTATTGAAACAGACAGAAGTTTCAAACAATACGTTACAGATATAGAAAGACAGCTGGAAACAGTATAAACATATTTAGCTATGACTACAGAAGATATACTCTCTATATTTAAAGAGATTACAACAATTCCAAGGGAGAGCGGAAACGAAAAGCATATTATCGCTTATCTGCAGGATTTCGCAAAAAAGCATAATCTGCAATGCAAAACAGATAAAGCAGGAAACGTGCTTATCATAAAGGAGGCCGACAAAGGCAAAGAGAGCGTTCCAACTATTATACTCCAGAGCCATTCAGATATGGTCTGCGAGAAGAATGCAGGTGTAGAGCATGATTTCACCAAAGACCCTATAAAATATGTAGAGGAGGATGGATGGCTCATAGCAAAGGATACAACCCTTGGTGCCGACTGCGGAATAGGTATGGCGGCACAACTTGCGCTGTTAATAGATAAGAGCATAAAGACAGGAAAATTGGAGGCTCTGTTCACAGTATCCGAGGAGACAGGAATGGATGGCGCCTTTGCACTTGAGAAAGGTTTCTTTGAGGGAAAATATCTTATCAATTTAGACTCGGAGGATGAGGGTGAGCTGTTTATAGGTTGCGCAGGAGGAATAGATACTACTGCAAAGTTCCACTATGAGCAGGAACCTGTAATGAAAGAGTACTCACGCTATATTTTCAAGATCTGCGGGGCACAGGGTGGACACAGTGGCGACGACATAGATAAAGGACGTGCAAATGCCATTAAGATACTCGCAAGGTTTATCTACAGAGCATTGGATAAACACAGTGATATACAGCTATATAGAATAGACGGAGGCAACAAGAGAAACGCCATTGCCCGTGAAGCGTGGGTTGAACTTGGCATAGATGGTTCTCATGAGAAATCCTTAAAGAATATATTTAAGGAGGTGATAAAGGAGTCAGCCAACGAATATCATATAACAGATCCTAATGTAACAGGTACCTGTACTCCGCTTCCAAACAGATCCACAGCCGAGCATCCATATCCTAAATTTGCAATAGACGGCAACACTGCCGCTGCATTGATCTACGGATTATATGGCGCGCCACACGGAGTTCTTGGGATGAGCGCAGAGCTTAAAGGGCTTGTTGAGACATCTACCAACCTTGCTTCCGTAAAGATGGAGAAGGGCAATATTATAAGGATAGGTACAAGCCAGCGAAGCGCAATAAACAGTTGCCGAAAGGTTGCTGCAGAGCAGGTTGAGGCTGTTTTTGCATTGGCAGGTGCTGTGGTGACTCACGAGGGTGAGTATCCGGGATGGCAGCCAAACCTTGATTCACAGATCTTGAAGATAACAAAAGCAGCATACGAAAAATTGTTTGATACGGAGCCTGTTGTAAGAGCTATCCATGCAGGTTTGGAATGCGGGCTCTTCCTTAAAAAGTTCCCTGAATTGGATATGATTTCGTTTGGGCCAACACTTAGAGGGGTACATGCTCCGGGTGAGAAATTGGAACTCGCGAGTGTAGACAAATTCAGAAAACTGCTTATAGAGGTAGTTGAAAATATACAATAATAAAAAAGTCGGTTCAAAGCCGGCTTTTTTATTTACCTTTACACGCAAATAACATTTAAAGCATATCAAATGAAACAAAAATTAGTTGCTCCATCTATGCTATCCGCCGATTTTGGCGAGCTTAACAGATGGGTAGATATTATAAACGGCTCCAACGCCGATATTTTCCACTTGGATATTATGGATGGTGTGTTCGTACCAAATATCTCGTACGGTTTCCCGGTAATTGATGCAATTGCAAAACGTGCAACAAAGACTTTGGAGGCACATCTTATGATTGTGGATCCCGACAGATATATAGAGAGGTTCGCAAAATTGGGCATTCACTGGTTAGCGGTACATTACGAGGCTTGCACTCATCTTCACAGAACTCTGCAGAACATTAGGGAGAACGGGATGAAAGCCGGGGTGGTGCTTAATCCGCATACACCTGTTTCACTTTTGGAGGATATTATGCCCTATACAGATATAGTAGTGCTTATGTCTGTCAATCCGGGATTCGGCGGTCAGAAATTCATAGAGAATACCTATAGCAAACTTTCCCGCATGAACGAGATGAGGAACAGACTGAATCCGGACTGTCTTATAGAGATAGACGGAGGGGTAAATGCAGATAATGCAGGCAAGTTGTACGAACTTGGAGCAGACATTATGGTTGCAGGCAGTGCCGTGTTTGGGGCCAAGGATCCATTGGCTGTAATTGATGCAATGAAAAGATAAGATTTCCGGGATATCCCGGAAATCTTATCTACAATACATATTTTATCTCTTTAAAAGCGTAACGCTTTGTCTCTCCGCTCTCATGCTCCAACACTAAGTTGTATTGGTCGTCTATGCCTGTGATCCTTGCTCTTATTCTATTTCCGCAGATAGTCTCAACAGGGCGGTTAAGATTTGACAGATCGTTAATCTCCTCATAATTATGCCATTCATCCTTTCTATAAAGGCGAGATTCAAATCTTTTTGCAAACATCTCCTTGCCACCATCTATATTCATCAATGTGTACAGATCAAAAAAGCAGTTTAGAAGCTCTTCCAATGCACTATGCCTGTCAAACTCCTTTAAAGAGGTGGTATTAGGAAGCATATTCATAACCTCCTTTAGAAGCGAAGTAGGATTTTTCAAAGATGGGTCAAACTCCAACTGGTTTAGATTTAGTCCTATACCAATTATGCTGGCTGACAAAGTGTCACTTCCCAAGATGTTCTCTATTAGCATTCCGCATATTTTTCTGTCGCCTACATAAATATCATTTGGCCATTTTATTTTGGCATCTATCCCTTTTGATTTTAGGTAATCTGCAACGGCAAGAGCAGATATCATTGATATGTAGTGTTGCTCTTGTGGTCTAAGCCGTATATTTTTTAAAAGGATTGAAAATGTAAGGTTTAAAGCCTTTGTACTATGCCATTTGTTGCCTCTTTGTCCCTTTCCTGCCGTTTGGAAATCTGCAGACCATACGGAGTCTTGGGTTACATTATATACGTTACGCAATGCCTCTGAATTAGTAGAGTCTATTGTATCTAACCAATTTATTGTAAGATTTCTTTTCATTCTGATTATTGGCTAAAAATTTGCAGTATCTTTGTCTCTGCAAAAATAGTATGAAAGTTTAAAAATAGGAAAAGTGACAATAAATTCTTCTGTAAAAAGTAAACAAGAGCCCAATAAAGAGGCCGTAAGCGTTGAGAAAGAGATTGCTACAATAGCTGAAGCAATGTTAGATAAAAAAGCCAAAAATGTTTGTTCGTTAGACCTAACCAAAATTGGAACCGCAATATGTGATTATTTTGTCATCTGCAATGCAGACTCTACAACAGCTGTTTCTGCAATAGCTGACAATGTTGAGGATGAAATGATAAATAAATGTGAGACAAAGGTGGTTAGAAAGCAGGGACAGGAGAATGCCTTTTGGGTGATTTTAGACTATGGTAACATAGTTGTCCACATTTTTCAGACAGACTACAGAGAGTTCTACAGATTGGAGGATCTCTGGGCAGACGCAATCAAAAAAGAGTACGAGGAATAATTTTTTTTTATGAACAAGAGCCCTAATCAGAACAAAAAAATAAAGCCGCCAAAATTTAATGTAATTTTTTGGATCTATATACCTCTGTTTGCCTTCTTAATCTATATGGTAAACTTTGGATATCAAGGTGGTGATCCTCAGGAGACAGAATGGTACAAGGTTAAGGACAATATGATTTCACAAGGGGATGTGGAGAAAATTACATACGTGGTAAACAAGGATATTGCCGAGGTTACAATAAAAAAAGACAGTTTAAAAAAATATGTTAATCTTTTTGGAGGCAAAGAGCCTAAATACAGCCCACAGTTTGTATTTTATATAAAATCCGATGATGCGTTGGTAGAGGCGCGTGAAAGCCTCCCGGATGAAAAAAGATTTGAAATTAAGACAGAAAATAGGATAGACTATTTTGGAAATATAATAAGTTGGCTTATATTCCCTGCTCTTATAGTGCTGTTGTGGTTTTTCCTTATAAAGAGGATGTCCAAAGGGATAGGCGGTGGAGCCGGCGGAGGAGGAATCTTTAACGTTGGAAAATCGCAGGCAAAGGTATTTGACAAGGATAATAATACAAAGGTAACCTTTAAGGATGTTGCAGGATTGGAGGAGGCAAAGGTTGAGGTGATGGAGATTGTGGATTTTCTTAAAAACCCAAAGAAATATACCGCGTTAGGTGGAAAGATTCCTAAGGGAGCACTGCTTGTAGGACCTCCGGGTACAGGAAAGACATTGCTGGCCAAAGCTGTTGCAGGTGAGGCAAATGTTCCGTTTTTCTCTATATCCGGTTCAGACTTTGTTGAGATGTTTGTAGGTGTTGGAGCGTCGAGGGTAAGAGATCTGTTCAAACAGGCAAAGGAGAAGGCTCCCTGCATTGTTTTTATTGACGAGATAGATGCTGTTGGACGTGCCAGAAGCAAAAACGGAGGGTTCTCATCAAACGATGAGAGGGAGAATACCCTTAACCAGCTTCTTACAGAGATGGATGGTTTTGGTACAAACAGCGGTGTTATAGTTCTTGCGGCAACCAACCGTGCAGATATATTGGATAAGGCGTTGATGCGTGCCGGAAGATTTGACAGACAGATAAATGTAGATCTACCTGAGCTTAAGGAGCGCGAAGAGATATTCAAAGTGCACCTAAGCAAGTTGAAGCTGTCACCGGAACTGCAGACAGATTTTCTTGCAAAACAGACTCCCGGGTTTTCAGGTGCCGACATTGCAAATGTTTGTAATGAGGCTGCTCTTATGGCTGCAAGAAAGAATAAGCAGTTTATTGAAAAGCAGGATTTCTTGGATGCAATAGACAGAATTGTAGGAGGTTTAGAGAAGAAAAGCAAGATAATATCTCCGCAGGAGAAGAGAACCATTGCATTCCATGAGGCAGGCCATGCAACTGTAAGTTGGATTCTGCCTAATGCAAACCCTCTTCTTAAAGTTACAATAATCCCAAGGGGAAAGGCTTTAGGTGCGGCATGGTACATTCCGGAAGAGAGGCAACTTACAACTAAGGAGCAGATGATGGAGGAGATGGCTGCCACAATGGGCGGACGAGTTGCAGAGGAACTGATTAACGGAAAGATCTCTACCGGAGCACTATCTGACTTAGAGAAGATTACAAAGCAAGCGTACGCAATGGTCACCTACTTTGGTATGAGCGAAAAGGTTGGTAATGTCTCTTTCTATGATTCACAAGACAGCGGCTACAATTTCCAAAAGCCTTATAGCGAGAAGACAGCCGAGTTGATAGATGCTGAGGTTAAAACACTCATAAACAGCTCCCATGAAATGGCGCACAAGATATTGACCGAGCATTTTGACGGGTTTAACAAGCTTGCCAACCTGCTTTTGGAGAGAGAGGTGGTATTCCAAGAGGATTTGGTTAACATCTTTGGGCCAAGACAGGGTGCAGAAAAGCAGGATGAAAATGTAGCGAAGGATAAAGAAACTGAGCCGGAGAGCCTTAATAAAGATGAATAATGAATAATCTTACAAAAAGGAGCATTAGTGGAGTTGCCTTCATAATAATTATGACAGGCGCTCTGCTTTTTAATGTGTGGTCATATTTAATTCTAATGACCATTATCATTATTTTCTCCACCAAGGAGTATTTTAGCTTGAGCGGAATACAAAACTATCATAGGGTTACCATGATACTCTCTCTAACTGCTTCACTATTTCTTTTCTATTGTTCTACCATGGTTGCAATAAGAGGGATAGACCTGCATTTTCTGCTTCTTACAATAATCCCGCTTATGTTTATAATGGTATCTGCATTGTATAACAAGCAGTACAACATACATAAGGGCAGCGGAGCTCAGAGGGAACCAAACGGTTACGAGATGCTTCCGTGGGCTTACTCTGCTTTCTTCTATACAGGTGTTCCATTTGCACTTACAACCTTGATAATAACAGATGGAAACGGGAACTACACAGGCAAGGTTCTTTTGAGCATGTTTATTATTCTGTGGGCATGCGATGTGGGAGCCTACTGTTTGGGCTCTACTCTTGGAAAAAAAATAAACTATAAACTGTTTCCTTCAATCTCCCCAAACAAGACCTGGACAGGATTTTTTGGGGCTGTAATATCTGCTATTACAGCAGGTTTGGTTGTTAAATTGTGCGGACTGCTGGAGATTAGCTACGTTCATATTATAGCAGTATCGATAATTATTACTATCTTTGGCGTTTTAGGAGATTTGGTTGAATCTCAACTGAAGCGAAATTTTGGTGTAAAGGATTCCGGAAACATTATGCCCGGGCATGGTGGCATGTTAGACAGATTTGACGGTGCATTGCTGGCATTTCCGGTAGCGGTTTTATACCTGTATTTTTTTGTTAACATTTAATAGACAGACAATGAAAATTCATAAGGAGGGATACGGCATAATAGCAACAACATTTGCAATATATTTTGTAATCTTAGGCATTGTTGTATTAATATCAGGCTGGCACTGTACATCCAAGACGGTATGTATTGCTGGTGCCATTCTCTCTCTTTTCATAACAAACTTCTTCCGTTGTCCAAAAAGGATCTCTGTAATAGACAAAGATTTGGTTGTTTCGTCGTGTGACGGTAAAGTGGTTATAGTGCAGGAGGTTGACGAGAACGAATACCTAAAGAGACGTTGCATACAGGTATCTGTCTTTATGAGCATCTTCAACGTACATGTAAATTACTACCCCATAGGTGGCAAGGTTGTATATTGCAAACACCACCACGGGAACTATATAGTTGCCAATCATCCTAAATCTTCCGAAAAAAACGAGAGGACAAGCATTGTTGTAAAAAACCACAAAGGGACAGACATTCTGTTTAGGCAGATTGCCGGTTATATTGCAAGAAGGATTGTCTGCTACGCCAAAGTTGGAGAGGATGTTAACCAGTGTTCTCAGGTAGGTTTCATAAAATTTGGCTCGAGAATGGATATTTTCCTGCCGCTTGATACAGAGATAACAGTTAAAGTGGGAGATAAGGTACGTGCCTGTCAGTCTGTTATTGCAAAACTAAAATAGGCTTTGAGATTGTCTCCTATCTTTCTATCTCCTGTTTCGCAACATACGCCTGGCGACTTTTATCACAAATAGAACAAAAAGCACAACTACGCTAAGAACAGTTGTATAAAGTAACCATACAAAGTAATTGTCTCTATCCAAGGCTGTCTTTGCATAAACCACTTTACCAATCCTGCTGCTTGACATTGCATTATGCTTACAAGAATTGAAGTCTGCCATTTTAAGATAATCTGCAAACACCTTCCACTCAACCATATCATTGCCAACAGAATCTTTAAGTATACAGCTCTTTAGATCTGTTACAACATTACCACAGGCATCCTTTGGTACAACTTTTAACAGGCCAAGAGAACTCTCCTCCATAAGCCTGAGAAGAGATGCCGTATAATAGCTCCCTACCACAGGGTACAATTTATCTTTAATGACTTTCTGCTTCCCGACAAATACCTCTTTTACTTTAAATAGCGGCAGCCTTTTGCTGTTGTAGATGTAGTTAAAACCTGCAAAAGAGAGCTTTGCATCCGGCATATAATCCCCTATGGAGGGGGTCAACTCAGCAACATCATACAGTTCGCTTCCATACAGATATATAAGTACAAGCGGATAGCCCACCCTACCGTCGCTGTCCATTCCAAGTGAGAGCGTTTCATAACAATCTGCATAGGTAACAGCCCCAACAGATAATGAATTTCTTACAGTTCCGTCCGGAACTACAGCCACAATATCATCACTTACAAATGGCAATGCCGTAGATCTGTAAGACTCGGCTACAAGATTTCCTAACGGATAATTACCAAAGTCATCTCTGCCATATTCAAAAGGGGTATCAATAACAGCAACCGTATCAGACGCAGAAACTCCAAACATATCCACAAAATGGTCATTTACCCTATTCTTCTGAATATCAAGCCATTTAAGAAGATTACTATCTCTTCCGGGAGAAAAATCCACGTTGTATAAGCTATATTCCAAAGAATCTCCGTTCAACCGTATCTCGCCCAAATACCGGCCATAACAACCTGCGTTGCCTATGACAACATTTCCTACTCTGAGCGGTTTGAAAAGTTGTATGTGGTCGTGTCCGCTAATTATAGCATCTACTCTACCTTGCAGAGATTGTGCAAGCAAGGCATCGCTACTCTTTAAAGCTCCCTTTTTGCTGTACGTCCCCGAATGAGACAAGAGTATTACATAATCTGCCCCGCGATTTCTTAAATCATCAGCCGATTCTGCAACTACCTCTTTTTGATTAATATATTCAATTCCTTTGCTATCTGCAATTGTAGAGAAACAATCCTCTCCAACAGAGCCTATTATACCAACTCTAACTCCATTGGACACTATTATGGTATCCGGCCCGGACTTTATCTTTTGCAGTGCTCTGTTTAATGTGTTATTTTCAAATCTAAGATTTGAGTTAAGAAAAGCAGGCAGTTTAATTGGATTATCTGTAATGGCAGAAATTGAATCTGCTGTAAAGAACATTTTTGCAAGGCTGTCTGTACTATAATCAAAATCGTGATTCCCAAAACATACGGCATCATATCCTAACATTCCCAAAGAGAGCAACTCAGTGGCAGAAGATGAGAACAGTGTGCTGTAAACGGTGCCCATTGCCATATCACCGGCATCCACAACAACAACGGCATCTCCCCTCTCCTCCGCAACTCTCCGTTTTGCATCTATCAAAAACTTAAGATATGGAACATTGTCTAATTTGGAGTGCAGGTCACTTGTAAACAGCACAGTGAGGGGCTTTTTACGATTAAGAGAGACCTCTGCAGCAGTCCTGTCTGCGGCAAAACCCTCTCCAATCATAAAGCATAAGGCCATAAGGCCGCACAAACATATATGTTTACAACGTTTCAACTTCCTTATAATTAAGCTTTGGCTTTTAAAATTAAATTAGCTAAAGCCAATGCCAAAGCTAAAGCTTTACTTAAACATATTTGGCCATCTCCTCTGCCATCTCTTTAGCTACACGCCCTGCAGCAGAAGCATAGTCTGGAGATGTCTTATCTGCAAAGATAATTGAACGTGAAGCATTTACAAGTAATCCGCAATGCTTGTTCATGCCATTCTCCGCAACCTCTTTTATTGTGCCGCCCTGTGCTCCAACTCCGGGTACAAGAAAGAAGTTATCTTTACAATACTCTCTTATCTCTTTTAATTTAGCAGGGCGGGTGGCACCAACCACAAACATTGTATTATCTACAGACCCCCACTGCATAGATGTTCTTATCACCTTCTCGTAAAGATGCCCTCCGGCAGCAAGTTCCTGAGTCTCAAAATCTACGGCAGATGCATTTGAGGTTAAGGCAAGTATGATGGCCCATTTGTCGGGATACTCAAGAAAAGGTTTTATTGAGTCTTCTCCCATATATGGAGCGAGCGTTACAGCGTCAAAGGCCATGGTCTCAAAGAATGCCTTTGCGTATTGCTTGGCGGTATTGCCTATATCTCCGCGCTTGGCATCTGCTATAAGCAAAATATTGGGGTGATTGCGTTTAATGTAATCTACAGTCATCTCCAACTGCTGCCAACCCCTAACACCCTCAGCTTCATAAAAGGCTATATTGATTTTATAGGCCACCGCATACGGAGCCGTTGCATTAACTATCTCTTTGTTAAATGTATAGATAGGATTCTCAGCTCCTTTCAAGCATGGCGGAAAGTGTAGCGGATCTGAATCAAGGCCAACACAGAGAAAACTCTGTTTGGCCTTAATCTGTTCGTATAGTTGTGTGTAGTTCATTATTATCCTCTGTAATATTTATAGAACAACGCTATAGACTCCATCCCCCTAAAGAACTGGCTCAAAAGATAGCTCTCATTTGGAGAATGAATTGTATCTCTCTCCAAACCGAATCCCATAAGCAGCGGATTAACTCCTAAAATCTGCTGAAGATCTGCCAAAACAGGGATACTTCCACCACCGCGGCTTGGAACAGGATCTATTCCGTATACCTCCCCTATTGCTTTTGAGGCAGCCTTGTATGCAGGTGACGATATTGGCATAAGGAAACCGTTCCCTCCATGATGAGGGAATACCTCAACCTTAACCCCTTTTGGAGCTATCTTGCAGAAGTGTTTGGCAAAGAGCTCGGTGATCTTGTGACAATCCTGGTTAGGGACAAGCCTCATTGAGATCTTTGCATGAGCGGTAGACGGAATAACGGTCTTTGCCCCTTCGCCGGTGAAGCCACCCCAGATGCCGTTAACATCCAAACATGGACGTATGCCTGTTCTCTCTAATGTAGTATAACCTTTTTCACCCCTAACCTCATCTATATTAAGAGATTTCTTATATTCATCTATATTGAACGGTGCCTTTGCCAGCATAGCCCTGTCCTCTGCGCTCAGCTCAACAACATCATCATAGAAGCCCTCTACGGTTATGTGTCCGTCTTTGTCTATAAGAGATGAGATCATATCGCAAAGCACATTTATAGGGTTGCTCACCGCACCTCCGTAATGGCCTGAATGGAGGTCTTTGTCGGGACCTGTAACCTTAACCTCTACATAAGCCAATCCCCTCATGCCACAGTTGATGCTTGGTACCTTCTCATCTATCATTGTAGTGTCTGATACCAAAATAACATCACATGCCAACAACTCCTTGTGCTCCTTTGCCCAAGCAGAGAGACTTGGAGAACCTATCTCCTCCTCACCCTCAAGGATGAACTTTATGTTATGCTGCAACTTATTCTCTCTTACAAGATACTCAAACGCTTTAACATGCATAAAGAGCTGGCCCTTATCATCGTTGGCTCCACGCGCATAGATTGCTCCATCTCTTATTTCAGGCTCAAACGGTGCAGATTTCCAAAGTTCGATTGGGTCTACAGGCTGAACGTCATAATGGCCGTACACCAAAACATTTGGAAGATTCTTGTCTATAATCTTCTCTCCAAAGACAACAGGGTGCCCCTTGGTTGGATATACCTTAGCTGTATCGGCCCCGGCTTCCAAAAGGAATTGCGCAAGTTTTTCTGCGCATGCCTGCATATCCTTCTTGTTCTCACTTTGTGAGCTTATACTTGGTATTCGCAGAATCTCAAACAATTCCGCCAAAAATCTATCTTTATTCTCCGCTATGTAAGCTTTCATATATTTTATTTTAATTAGTTATTTTTCTTCCCGACAAATATTGTTTTATCTCTCTAAAGGGGCAGCGAACCGGTAAACTTGGCCACCTTCTCCTTTGCGTACGGTAATTTAATGGTGAGCGTCTTTTTGTTTTCAGAAGGGGCTTCATACATTGCATCTAACATTATCGCCTCGCAGATAGAGCGCAACCCTCTGGCTCCCAAGTTGTATTCTATTGCAGTATCTACAATGAAATCAAGCACGTCATCGTCAAACTTGAGTTTTATGCCGTCTAACTCAAACATCTTCACATACTGCTTTATAAGGGCATTTTTAGGCTGCGTAAGGATATTCCTCAATGCATCCCTGTCCAAACTGTGAAGATAGGTAATGATTGGGAGACGTCCTATTATCTCTGGTATAAGACCGTATGATCTAAGGTCTTGCGGCGCCACATATTTTAAGAGATCCTTCTTGTCTATGTTGGCTGTCTTCTTTTCCGCTCCATAACCTACTACCTGTGTATTGAGCCTTTGAGCTATTTTGCGTTCTATCCCCTCAAAAGCTCCACCGCAGATAAAGAGAATATTTGTGGTATCCACCTCTATCATACGCTGCTCAGGGTGTTTTCTTCCTCCCTGAGGTGGCACATTTACCTTGCTTCCCTCCAATAGTTTGAGCATTGCCTGCTGGACACCCTCTCCGGAAACATCTCTGGTAATAGACGGATTGTCGCTCTTACGCGCAATCTTGTCTATCTCATCTATGAATACTATGCCACGCTCTGCCTTGGCAACATCATAATCTGCATCTTGAAGCAATCTTGTTAGGATAGATTCAACATCCTCTCCTACATAACCGGCCTCTGTTAGCACAGTTGCATCCACTATTGCAAACGGCACATTAAGCAATTTTGCAATGCTTTTAGCCAACAATGTCTTGCCGGTACCGGTAGGGCCAACGAGAAGAACATTGGATTTTTCTATATCCATCTCATCATCGTTGCTTTTGCTCAGCTGATGATTTACCCTTTTGTAGTGATTGTATACTGCAACAGAAAGGAACTTCTTTGCTTCATCCTGCCCTATTACATAATTGTCCAAAAAGGCCGTTATCTCTTTAGGCTTTATGAGCTTCATATCCGATTGGGCAGATTTTGCATTTGATTGTTTAAGCGCCTGCTTAAAGTAATCGTATGCCAACTCTGCACATTCATTGCAGATATATCCGTAATCTCCTCCAACCAACATTGCAACCTCATTCTCCCCTCTGCCACATATAGAGCATCTTATTCCGTGTCTGCCGCTATCTCTGTTATCGTTATTTTTTGCCATTTTCTTTAATTCCCCTTTTATGACTAAGTTACTGCTTTAGCTTTAGCTTTGGCATTTGCTTTGGCCTATTAAGTTTGTTGTTTATAGTTTAAAGTTAAAAGTCAGTTAATTGGTTTATAGATTTAAAGATATTAGTTTTTTACTTTAAACTTTACTGCTATTATCTTTAAAACTGTCTATACACTATAAACTTTCAACTATTAACTTTTATTTGCTTTGGCATTTGCTTTAGCTAATTTAATTTTGACAGTCAACGCCAACGCTCTCTATAAACTATCTACTCTCCTGAGGCTCTGTTTTTTTTGTTAAAATATCATCTATCATACCGTATTCCAAAGCCTCTTTGGCTGTCATCCAGTAATCCCTGTCTGCATCCTTCTCTATCTGCTTAACCTTTTTGCCAGTATGTTCAGATAAAATATCATATAGTTCACCCTTTAGTTTTATAATCTCACGGGCCGTAATCTCAATATCCGATGCCTGCCCCTCTGCACCACCCATAGGCTGATGTATCATTACCCTTGAATGCGGAAGTGCGCTTCTCTTTCCCTTCTGTCCCGCGGCAAGAAGTATAGATGCCATTGAAGCGGCCATTCCGGTACATATTGTGGCAACATCGGCCCTTACAATCTGCATGGTATCGTATATTCCAAGCCCGGAGTACACAGTTCCGCCAGGTGAATTTATGTAAAGCTGTATATCGGACGAACTCTCGGTTGAATCCAAAAACAGCAATTGTGCCTGAATAATATTGGCAACATCATCTGTGATTGGAACTCCAAGAAAGATTATCCTATCCATCATAAGTCGTGAAAACACATCCATAACAGCAACATTAAGCTGTCTCTCCTCTATAATTGACGGATTAATATAGCCGGATTGCATTTTAAGATAGTCATGCAGCGTTAATGAGTTTATCCCTTTGTGTCTTACTGCATATTTTTCAAATTCAGATCTCATATTTTATTATTTAACACTCAGCTCCTTAAAAGCTGTTTTAACTTTTATTGTATTATTGTGTATTATTTTTTTTCAAATTCTTCTGTCTCTTCACCTTTTTTTGACATAACGAGCAATTTGTCCCCCTCCATAAGTTTAAGAGTTCCGTTTGGAACAAGATACTCATCTTCCCTCTTTACCATTATTACCAACGTACCTTTAGGTAGCTGCATCTCCTTTAAGGTGTCACCCCTCTTAAGCAGCTCTTTTGTAAGTACCACATCTTTAAGGTTTGTATCTATCTCCTCGGATATTTCAACTCCAAAATCAGACTCGCTCTCCTCTAATGGCATATCCAACTTAAGCGCACGTGCTGCAGCAGATACTGTTGTACCTTGGATAAGCAGAGACACAAGCGTAATCATAAAGACAACATTAAAGATAACCTCTGCCCCCTCTACATTTGCCACCACAGGATATGTTGCAAAAATAATTGGAACCGCACCTCTTAATCCTACCCATGAGACATACAGTCTGCTATTGTTCGTAAATCTCTTTCCAAAAGGAAGCATACAGAGATAAACGCTTAACGGACGCCCTATAACAATCATAAATACACCTATCAAAACTGCTACAAGCGTTGTGTTAAGCATCTCATGAGGATTTACAAGCAGGCCTAAACATAGGAACATTATTATCTGGAACAGCCATGTAAGCCCATCCATAAATGTAAGTATCTGCTTTTTGTGCATTATCTTGTTGTTGCCTACAATCATACCTGCAATATACACAGCCAAATATCCGTTTCCGTGCAAAAGGTCTGTAAATGAGAATGTAAAAAAGATAAACGCTAAAAGCAGGATAGGGTACAAGGCCTTAAGATCTATGTCTAATTTGTTTAGTATTTTTACTGCAAGTTTTCCCAAGAAATAACCGGCGCCTATACCAACAGCAAACTGAATTATAAATGAAATAAATACCCCCGCAACACCCATAGCGCCATCGCTGTTCACAAACTGTATAAGCGCAATGGTAAGCATATAGGCCATAGGGTCGTTACTACCGCTTTCCAACTCCAATAACGGTCTGAGGTTATTTTTAAGTTTCATCTTCTGCGACCCCAATATTGAGAACACAGAGGCAGAATCTGTTGACGAGACCGTAGATGCAAGTAATAATGATGTTGTTATAGGAAGGTAGATGTTAGACCAGCTCATTCCGGACAGCCACCATATAAACAGACCGGTAAACAGGGCAGTTAGAAAGACACCTACCGTGGAGAGTACTATTCCGGGGCCAAGCACGGGTCTTATATCTTTTATCTTTGTCTCCATTCCTCCGGAGAATAGGATAATGCTAAGGGCAACCATTCCTATGAATTGAGCCTCTTTTGCGTTGTGAAACTGAAAACCTATACCATCCGAGCCGAACAGCATTCCAACAAAAAGAAACATAAGCAGAGATGGCACTCCAAACTTATATCCGGTTTTTCCCAAAATTATGCTCACAAAGAGCAGTATAGATCCTATTAGTAAAATATTCTCTGCTGTAAAAATCATAAAAAGGCATTAAAATTATGAAAACCAAACATTTGCATATGCCTGATTCTCGTTACTGCAATAATAGGCTAGAACTGCGCTCAGAAGCAGGCTAGTACATTCTCAACGCGTCCGCTAAGTTACATAATAATGCCCTTTTATCAAAACACAAGCCCCAAATTACCTCATATCTGATAGTCTTTTCTAACTTTGAGATAATTTAGGGCTTTGTGTTGGCTTTGGCTTTAGCTCAGCTTTGGCTTAAGCTCTTTCTTTACCCTCTAAACTATAAACCTTCAATCAGTCAACGCCAATACCAAAGCCTTCTATACACTATAAACTATCAACTTTAAACTAATCTCCCGGTTGAGTGTTAAGAGAGAAAAGCAGAATAAATTTACATTATGAGACCGAACATGAAAATCAATTTGAACATCCAAAGACTTATCCTATCTGCCATTATGCTGTTGCTCCTCTTCATCACAGACAGTAATACAGTATTAGCCTGTACAGGCATATCTTTAATTGCCAAGGATGGCAGCTATATTCAGGCAAGAACCATTGAATGGGCACATGGAGTACTACCATGCAGCTACGTAATCATACCGCGTGGAGAAAGGTTAACATCGCTTACACCAACAGGAAAAACCGGAGCAACCTACTGTGCAAAGTATGGAGTTGTTGGGCTTGCTGTTGTGCAAAAGGAGTTTATAGCAGAGGGAATTAATGAAAAGGGATTATCCGCAGGGCTTTTTTTCTTCCCTGCGTATGGCAGTTACAACTCTTATAGCCCCGCGTTAAGGGGTAAAACCGTAGTTGACCTCCAATTTGTACAGTGGATTCTAAGCCAGTTCTCCACAATAGATGAGGTACAAGCAGCTGTTGAAGAGATGAGGATAGTAGGGTTAGACCCCGCATCTGTCCTTCACTGGAGAATAGGTGAGCCTAACGGCAGACAGGTCGTTTTGGAGATTGTTAACGGCATCCCCCACTTTTACGAGAACCGCATTGGAGTGCTCACAAATGCCCCGGGATTTGAGTGGCATATAACCAACCTAAGCAACTATGTGAATCTATACCAAGGCGATGCACCAACACAGATGTTAGGCAAGCAGACAGTAAGACCGCTTGGAGGCAATTCTGGATTTCTTGGAATCCCTGGCGACGCCACCCCGCCATCTAGGTTTGTGCGTGCTGCATTCTACAAAGCGACCGCCCCTGTTAGGGAGAGGGCTTTTGATGCCGTACAACAGTGTTTCCACATTCTCAACAATTTTGATATTCCTATAGGCATAGAGCTTTCTGCCTCAGAAATTGCCGGTAACCTCAATAGTTCAAACGGCAGCAATTCAAGCGATAACAATACCGCGCTTGCAGACAGAGCCGGTAAAACTGCAGACAGAGCCGCTTTAAATGCCGCAGCTGCACAGTATGGTGTAAGTACATCAAACATATCGGGTGTTCCAAGCGCAACACAATGGACATCTGCCATAGATCTCACCAACCTAAAAGTATATTATAAGACTGCTTACAATAACACCATACGTTGCATAGACCTACATTCCATTGATTTCAAGACGGTAAAGTACCAATCTGCACCGTTGGACAAGGAACAGGTTCAGCCTGTGGAGAATATTGCTATCCACTAATCAAGATTTGTCGGGAAGCAAAAGAGAGTTTTTCAGACGGGAAGTTGGATCTGATAGAGGTTGCAAGTCTTGGATGTTTCTACTCATGCAGGCAGTGCGTTGAGATACTTGGCATCTTTAGTTTTGATTCAGATAAGTTGAAAGCTCTTAAGTTTTTGGCTCCTCGTATTGTTGACCAAAGGAACAATTATAGCATAATAAAAAGCTTTACTTTCAGTTCGGATCAGGAGAAGGCTGCCGCCATCATACAAGGCTGCGAAGACAACTATTGAACGAACAGCAGTGTGATGCGAGGATATGCGAGGCGAGCGTAACGCAGTAATTGTCCATTTATTTAATTTTTAGAGGGGATCAACATCAAAAATAATAGTACTCCCCCCTCTAACTCCTCTCAACACATTGGACAACTCTCTCTTTCCCTCCGCTAAGTGATTATTGCGGGCAAATTTAAGATAGAAACATTTGATGTATTCCCCTCTAACTTTATCTATTACAGGGGCAAAAGGGCCGGTAAGTTCTGTATACTGTATAGATTTGTTGTTCTCTGTTAAAATGTTCTTTACATCTGCGCAAACTATTGCTAACTTCTCCTCGTTTTTATGCCTTATAATAAGCTTGATCATTCGCACAAAAGGGGCAAAACCAAACTCTTTTCTCTCATTCAAAAGATGAAGCATATAATCTTTAAACTTGCTCCCGTTAATATTGGTACTCTCTCCAAACTCTCTTACAAAAGTCTTGAACACGGGGTGATCCGCACAAGAGGTTTGAATTACAAATTTACCTTGCTTTTCGCGTCTGCCGGTTCTGCCCATAATCTGCCTTAGAAGCTGCATGGCTCTCTCGTCTGCTCTAAAGTCTTCTAACCCAACCATACTTTCGGCCTGCATTACAACTACCATGCTTAGGTGCGGAAAATCAAAACCTTTGCTTACCATCTGAGTCCCAACAAGAATTTTTATCTCGCCATTGGTAAAGGCATTAAGTGTATCCTGCTGGTATTTTATGCTTTTTGCGGAATCTGCATCGTATCGGGCAATCCTTACGTTAGGAAACAATACAGACAACTCCTCCTCAATCTTTTCAGTACCAATTCCGCGATAAATGAAATTGCTGCCGCCACATGCCTCGCATTTATGATTAAACACTTTTGTATATTCGCAATGATGGCAGACTAAACTGTTTGTGGCTTTATGGTAGCTTAAATGTACGTTGCAATGAGGGCATACAGGTGAATGGCCGCAATCAAAGCACTCTATCTGAGGAGAATAGGAACGTCTGTTTCTAAAGAGCATTATCTGCCCGCCGGACTCTAACTCCCTCTTCATAAGGTTTATGAGCTGCTGGCTGAAATTGCCCGCCATCTGCTTTGTCTTACGAGCCTTAAGCGTATCTATGACGGTAATTTTTGGTGAAACAGCCCCATAATAGGTCTCATTAAGTTCTACCAAAGCATATTTGTTGGTATATACATTATACAAGGTTTCCAAAGATGGTGTGGCAGAACCCAATATCACCTTAGCCTTATGCAGTTGGGCCAACATCAGCGCAGCATCTCTCCCGTTGTAGCGCGGGTTTGGCTCTGTCTGCTTGTAGCTGCTGTCGTGCTCCTCATCAACTATTATAAGCCCTAAATTGTTGTACGGAAGAAAGAGCGACGACCTTGTTCCCAATACCACAAGAGGTATATTCTCATTTGAGTCACCAGCCCCACCGTATTGCAACAGCCTCCATATAAAATGCTTGTTTGCAGGTGTTTGCTGCGAATGGTATGTCACAACCCTCTTTCCAAATATATTTTTAAGTCTCATCTGCAGTTGCCTGCTCAGCGAAATCTCGGGCACCATAAACAGTACCTGCTTTCCCTGTTTAAGTGTCTCAATGGCAAGATTAATGTAAATCTCCGTCTTTCCGCTGCCGGTAACACCATTCAGCAAAACCGGCTTTCTCTCTATTTCACTCTTTATTTTTTTATATGCTATCTCCTGGCTTCCCGACAATATATTCATTTTCAGCTCATCAACAGTTCCAGCCTCGTCAACAAACCTTTGTGGAGTTTTTTTTGCTTTTACCTCCTCCTGCTTGAAATAGCTGTTTGGATAAGCCGCTTTTAAAATCTCACCCGGAGTACACATATAATATTCGGCAAGTTGCAACCAAAAAGAGATCTCATTTTTGCCGGCAGGTTGATATGGAAGCAACTCCGTAATCTCCTTATAATCTATTTCAGGCAGTGGCTCTGCAGAATCATCTGCTTTTGACGGGCCTTCTGTATACTCACTCCTATCATTAGGCTTACTCCCGGGCTTTGATAACAACTGCAACTGAGAGTACGGTTTTATATCTGCAATAACACCATTAACAGATTTTCCACCAAAATCAACCTCAACCCAACTGCCTGTAGTGACAGACTGCAAAAATTTGTGAGGAATGATATACGTGGCAGCAGACTTGTACTTGACAGGCACAATAACATCTGCCGAAAAAATACTTGAATAATCTTTCCGGCCTACCGAGCTGTTGCTTACCTCTATATGCTTATTATCCATACCTATCTATACTTTTTTCTACTGCTTTGGAGTACAAAAATGAAAAAAAAAGATGAAAAATTGGGTAAAAATTTTGGTAGTTTAAAAAATATGCCTACATTTGCAGTCCCAAAACGAAACAACGGTGTCATAGCTCAGTTGGTAGAGCAAAGGACTGAAAATCCTTGTGTCCCCGGTTCGATTCCTGGTGACACCACAAAGATCACAAAAAGTGAGTCAAAAAAGAGTTGCAGCAACGCAACTCTTTTTTTCATTTGGCATCAATGTTATGGCAGGCATATGGTGCAATTGTGCCGGTATTTGTAGGGAATAAAAGAAAACCTCCGCTGTGTATTAAGTTAAAAGATAAAATTACGGGCATAAATCTTGCAATTATAAACACAATGTATTACATTTGTAAGTACAAATTAAAGCACATTACTATGGCACAGGCAACATTATCAATGAGGGTTGACGACAACCTCAAAAAAAATTTTGATATGATCTGCGATGACTTCGGTTTTACCAGCACCGCTGCAATCACGGTGTTTATGAAAACCGTAGTGCGCGAAAGACGCATACCGTTTGAAATAAAAGCGTCAAGCAAGGAGCAGATCAACAAAGATGCATGGGCTGCATTCCTTGAAATGAGAGGTCAAGCTGCTGCAGCCGGAGCACAAGACATGAATCTAAAAGAGATCAACGCAGAGATCTTGGAGGCTCGCAATGAAAGATAAAATCTATGCTGTCATTGACACAAATGTTATCGTTTCAGCACTAATCTCAAAAAGCCTTGATTCCAATCCTGTCAAAATATTCCGAGCAATCATGCAGGAACGTATTGTACCGCTGTATAACAACGAAATTATTAGCGAATACAGAAGTGTACTCTTAAGGTCAAAGTTCCACCTTACACCGTCACTGATTAATACAGTTCTCAAAGCAATCGTGACAGATGGTCTTGAGTTAGAGAGAACCACAGCAATTGATGTGGATTTTCCCTATCAAAAAGACATCGTATTCTACGAAATTGCTCTTTCCAAGGAGGACTCCTATCTTGTAACAGGCAACATAAAGCATTTTCCTGCTAAGACATTCGTCGTCACCCCGGCAGAAATGGCAAATATTTTAAAATTATAAATCACACGCAGAAAATTACAAGAGTTTTATATTAATAATCATTGGAATTTTGTAACTCCACAAAAGAAACCATAATTATATATCTGTATTACAATGGTTTGTTCGTATTCAAAGACTGTTGTACCAAAATTACCACCAGGCGTGCAGTATTTTCCCGTCTCATGCGTTTAATCTGTGCAAAATATAAAATAAAAATTATGTCAAAAAGATTATTACTACTGTCATTCATTTTCCTTTCTGCAATTGTCTATGTATCTGCACAGACAAAATCAAATTTAAACATTGTGGTCTCTCCCCAGCTCAACGAAAATTTCAGTGTGAGGGCAGGCGTTGATGTTGATATACAATTCAATAAAAGATGGAGTTTTGTACCCGGAGCACACTGGTCTCTTAGGAGTAGAAATGAAAATGAGACCTCAACTGTGAATAGTGTCACCACAACAGTGGATTACAAAGACAGATCTCATTTTATTACAGTACCGCTCAGATGCGGGATTAGGATAAATAGCGTAAGCAACCAAAACTTTGCATTAAAGCTGCTTTTTGGCCCATACTTGGCTTACGGAATAGATGGTACAAGCAAATCTACGGAAGACAGAGCCGGAGTCATTACAACCAAGAAGGTAAATGCCTTTGGCAAAGAGGGGCATCTCTGTAGCCGCCTTGACTATGGTCTGAATGTTGGCATTAACGGTGTGATAAAGCAACATTATATAATAGGCGCCTTTGGAGAGACAGGTTTTCGTAGAATGTATGAGCAGAATAATCTGTTTGACACATTTCTCCAAGAGTTGTTCAAAATCAAAAACAACTGGGCTTTTGGCGTTACGTTAGGCTACAGGTTTTAAAAAGCATAACCCTGAAAACAGATTGTTTGTCGGGAAATAAAATCTATTTTTCCATTATATAGGAGGTGCCCACAACAACCCTTATGGAGTGCGGAACAAGTTCAAAGGTAAATGGCGAGAAACCAACAGCTTCGCCATCTATCTCTATTCTGGTCTCGGGGATAGTGGAGATCTCTATCTCCTTGGCCTGAGTAAAGATTACCTTTGGATTTGAATAGATATTGCCGGAATAGAGGAGCTTGAAATTACGCAAAACACGAAACTTGGACATCTTTCTTATTATGGTAAGGTCCATAAGGCCGTCGTTGACCAAAGCATTTGGGGTCTGCTGCATACCGCCACCGTTGTACTGTCCTATACCAACAGCTCCGGAGAAAACCATCCCCTCATAAAACGGCCGGCCGTCTGCAGAGATCTTAAAATGCTTGGACCTGAACTTCATAAAGGTGTTAAAGGTGCTCCTTAGATAGAGCATCTTACCCTGTTTTCCCTCATCCTTGAGGTTATTATATTTTAGATTAACCACGGCATCATAGCCCAATCCGGCCACATTTGCCATATACCGCACATGCTTTACCCTTGTCTCATAGAAAGTCACCCTGGCAACATCCTGCAATATGCTTCTCTTTTCGGCAAGAGACCTAACAGCCTCTGAATATGTCTTTGAGATACCGTACATCCTAATCCAGTCATTACCCGTACCGGTAGGAATAACCGCAAGACTCACCTCTGTGGTGGGCACAGCCTTCTGAATGAATATGCCGTTCACAACCTCATGAATGGTTCCGTCTCCGCCTACTGCAACAATATTCCTAAACCCGTCATTTATAGCCTTAACCGTTAGCTCCACAGCATGATACTTGTGAGCAGTAAACACGCAGGTAAAGTTTAATCCACTGTCATACATCTGGTTAGAGATAACAGGCCAGTCCTTTAAACCACGTCCGCTGCCGGCCTTGGGGTTAACGATAACCATCCAGACATCATGTTTCATCTGTATATTAAGATTTTATAATGGTACAACGCTCAAAAATGTTACGCAAATTTAAGAAACTGTTTTGAATTGTTGTTCCCATTCCAAAAGATTTAGTATTTTTGCGAGTTAAGAAGTTGTTTTTAGTAAGCGTTAAAAAATAAGTTGGTAAAGATTTAGCAGTATTTTTGAGGATAGATGTCTTTTTGAAGAGGGAGTGTGCCGGTGGCACATGACTGATGAGAAAAGAAATATAGACCGAAAAGACAATTAAAGATTAACAAGTTATTTTTTTAAGATTACTTAATTCGTCCAAGTTGATATATCAAAGATTTTCATTGTGAGGGAGAACGGTAGTGAACGGCTATCAGACTCACAATGGAGATTGTTAATATTGAAAAGATGATACGCAAAAATGAAACAGGCTCCAAAATGCAATAAAAGCAATCAGGAGCCTGTAATAAAAAACATCTGTTACCTTGCACCGTAAGCTTTAATCAATATCTCAGGAGTCTCCCTCTCAAGAAGATGCCTATACCAGAAGTTGTAGTCACTTACTGTTGAGAACCTGCTCTTAGGACCACGGTAGCCGTGATACTCACCGGGATAAAGCATAAGATCAAACTGCTTGCCGGCATTCTGCAGAGCATCTATAAGCTGCATGGTATTCTGCATGTGAACATTATCATCGCTTGTGCCGTGAGTTATAAGCACATAATTGCTTCTGTCTCCCTTATAGCCTGCAATCTTTGATGCAGTATTGGTATAAGCGTAACCATCTGGGTTCTGCTGAGGGGTATCCATATATCGCTCTGTGTAGTGAGTGTCATACAAACCGTAATCATAAACACCACCACCGGCAATTCCATACTTAAAGTACTCGCTACCCTCCGTTACGGCTATCATTGTCATACTTCCACCGTAAGAGAAACCAGTGATTGCAACCTTATCCGGGTTAACGTAAGGTTTGCTCCTGAGCCACTTAACCCACTCTATATAATCATGAAGTTCGGTTCTTAAAAGGTTCCTGTGAATCTCGTTAAGTCCCTTTTTGCCCGCATGTCCGCTGGCCCTGTGGTCTATGTTAATCTGAATAACACCTTCGTTAGCCCACCATTGGTTACGTGCAAGCGACACCCATGTATCCATAACCGTTCCGTGGTTAGGGCCACCATACATACTTATTATAACAGGGTACCTCTTGGTAGAATCCATATCAACAGGATATACAATCTGTGCAGGAAGCCTGTAGCCGTCTACCATTATATATTTCATCTGAGGAATGGCAACCTTATAATTGTCAAACTGCTCCCCTTTGCTGTCAAATATAATTTTTTCTGTACTGTTTTTCTTCCCGACAGTAAACAGAACAAGCTGGTTAGGGGTATGGGAGTTAGACCTTACAGCTGTAAAATGCTTGTTGTCGGGAGACAAATTAACAGCCTGATAATTATACTCTCCTGTTGTGAGCCTCCGGATCTGTTTGGTTTTAAGATTTACTCTGTAAAAATCCACTCTGTCAGAAGCCTCTCTCCTTGCAGTAAAATAGATTGCACCCTCTTTTTGGTCTACTTTAATGAAGTTTATACCCCAATTGTTGCCATCTGTTATCTTCTCCAACCTCTTGCCGTCAAATGATTGGAAATAGATCTGCTCCCAAAGATCAAAGTCTCTTATCATATAGAAACCATCTGCGGTGAACTGCATATCCTCCGGCCAATCTATCCAAGTCTTCTGCTCCTCGTTATAGATAAAGGATTTGCTTCCGTCTAAAGGATTAACAGCATAAAGTTTAAGGTTATTCTGGTCTCTTGGCATCCATGGAACAATAAACCTGTTACCGTCTGCATTCCAGAACGGTATGCCAAAATATTGGTCATCTTTCTCATTGAAATCTGCCCAAACGGTTTCGCCACCATTGGCGTTCACAAAACCAATCTTAACCTCGGGATTAGGATCGCCTGCCTTTGGATAATGTGTTTCGGTAAGGGTACCATGTTTTCCTTTTGAGTTGTATATTGGAAACATAGGCACTTTGCTGTCATCAAATTTATAATATGCTATAAGTTTGCTGTCCGGTGACCACCAGAATGCTTTATACTTTGATGGACGGCCTAAAATCTCCTCAAAATATACCCATGAAGCATATCCGTTCATAAGCACATTTGTACCGTCTGTGGTTAGCTTGGTCTCTTTTGATGTTGCGAAATCGTAGCTGTAAAGGTTGTTGTCTGCCTTTGTGTATGCAGCTTTAGTTCCATCCGGAGAGAGTGTTACATTTACAAGTTCACTATTCTCCATTAAAGGGTTGGTTTCGTTTTCAAACTTTTGAGGCATTGCCTCATCTGCCGAAACGGCAACCCGTTTTCCTGTCTTCACATCAACTTTTTCAAAAGATTTTCTGTCGGGAAGCATAACTATGTAATTATCCCTGTCTTCCCATCTGATAACGATTGGCATTGGCTTTATAACATCTTTTGGAATGCCATAAACCAACTGTTCTTGTGTAAAATTTTTCTTGTCTGCGGTATTCTGCGCTGTCGCTGTGTAGCTGCCTGCCAACAGAAGAGCCAATGTGATTAAAATAAGCCTGTTATGTCTCATTATTCATTTTATTTAATTACAATTCTAAGTAATCTTAAAAAAATAACTTGGTAATCTTTAATTGTCTTTTCGGTCTATAT
>ENA-OOYV01000491-OOYV01000491.1-human-gut-metagenome-genome-assembly--contig:-NODE-491-length-28366-cov-1.983681_pt1 | contig 28366 bp, 18 predicted proteins | sample MGYA00241704_ERZ501380 | MGnify/ENA primary metagenome ERZ501380 (study PRJEB25962, sample SAMEA2042984) | human gut metagenome | biome: human gut; feature: human-associated habitat; material: faeces...
ACAAGTTGATTTCTGAGCATTATAATATAACTAACATATGAACAATTGCTCATATGTTTAAAGAATAGATTAGGAGTGTGTTCCCCTATGGATAATAACGAATTAAATAAAAACTTTGAGGAATGTGTTTCTTGCAACGATAAGGATACTTGCGAAGAAGTTTGTATTCATACTGATGCTGTTGTAAGAGCAAAAAATAATACACCTGACCTCGATATTCTTTTCTCTCTTGCAGAACTTTTTAAAATGTTCGGTGATACTACAAGAATCAGAATTATGTGTGCTTTATTTGAAAATGAACTTTGCGTATGTGATATTGCCGAAGTCCTTAGCATGGGACAATCAGCCGTTTCACATCAGCTGAGATTACTAAGAACTGCTAATCTTGTAAAGGTAAGGCGTGATGGTAAATCATCTTTCTATTCACTTGATGATGAGCACATACAGAAAATTTATGAGCTTGGTTTAGACCATATTTTAGAAAAAAGAAAGGGAACTTGATTATGAGTACAATAACAAGAAAATATACCCTTGAAGGTCTGGATTGTGCAAACTGTGCTATGAAAATTGAGGATGCTATTACAAAAATTGATGGTATTGAGAATGTTTCTGTTGTTTTTGCAACAAAAACACTTTCCCTTAAAAGTGGTCTTGATGAACATGAGCTTTTCGACACATTAAAAAAAACAATAGATTCCGTTGAAGATGGCGTTACTCTCATAGAAAAAACTAAAGCTCATAACGAACATCACCATGAAGACGGTAAACATTGCGGTTGTGGTCATGAACACCACCACGAACATCATAATCATAGCCATTCTCATAACAAAACAAGAAAGTATACTTTACAAGACCTCGATTGTGCTAATTGTGCTATGAAAATCGAGGAGGCTATCGCAGGACTTGATGGCGTTGATAATGTTATTGTTACATTCGCAACAAAAACTCTTGCACTTGAAAGCAATCTTAATGAAAAGGAACTTTTTGATACTCTCCAAAAGACAATAGATTCTGTTGAAGATGGTGTTACTCTTATTGAGCAGAAAGCCACTAAAGAAAACCAATCGGAGAAAAAAAACTTTAACAAGGATAAACTGATACTCATTGAAACAGGTATTGCTATCGCTTTAACGGCAATAGGCTTGGCAGTTTCTTCTTTTGTTTCACCTGAATGGATTGGCAAAATTATAATTGCTGTTGGTGTATGCTTCTCTGGATATAGAGTAGTCATTAAAGGTCTAAAAACACTCTGTAAGTTAAAGCTTGACGAAAATGTACTTATGATGATTGCTGTTGTTGCTTCATGTGTACTTGGTGAGTTTTTCGAGGCTGCCGCTGTTACAATCCTTTTCAATATCGGTGAATATATCGAAGATAAGGCTGTCAGCAAGTCAAGAAAAGGTATCGAAGCACTTTCTATGATTCGCCCTGATAAAGCACATTTACTTAAATCTGATGGAACTATCCTTACAGTAGACGCCGAAGAAATTCAACCTGATGATATAATTATTGTAAACCCATATGAGCGTATTCCTCTTGACGGTATCATAATTGATGGCGAAAGCTCTCTCGATACTTCCGCTCTCACTGGAGAAAGCATTCCAAGAAATATTGCAAAAAATTCAGATGTTATGTCTGGTATGATGAACCTTGAGGGTGTTCTTACTATAAAGGTAACAAATTCTTGTGAGGACTCCGCAGCATCTCGTATTCTTAAACTTGTTGAGGAAAGCGCCACTCAAAAGGGCAATTCTGAAAAATTCATAAGCCGTTTTGCAAAGGTATATACTCCGATAGTATTTTTAATGGCATTAGTTCTTGCCGTAGTTCCTCCACTTATCGGCTTAGGTGACTTCACAACATTTATAAATCGTGCATTAGTATTCCTTGTTGCATCTTGCCCTTGTGCATTGGTTATCAGCGTTCCGCTTGGTTTTTACTCTGGAATAGGCTCTGCATCTAAAAACGGTGTTCTTATAAAGGGTGGTAAATTTATAGAAGCAGTTTCTAAGGCTAATACTGTTGCTTTTGATAAAACCGGTACACTCACAAAGGGTGAACTTGCTGTTGCTAATGTTAAGCTTCTTGGCAAAATGTCTAAAGATGAAGTTCTTGCTATTGCGGCTTCTGCTGAGGAATATTCCTCTCACCCATCGGCTCTTGCTATTAAAAGAGCTGCTGAAAAGCTTCATAAGGTTTCACTTACTGACCACAAAGAAATTGCTGGCAAGGGCGTTTCTGCACAATATAATGGCAAGGCTATTCTCTGCGGAAACAAAAAGCTCTTTAATGACAATAATCTAAAAAGTGGCATAATATATCTCTCTGTCGATGGAAAAATTGTTGGTGAAATCGAAACAAGTGATGAAATTCGTGCAGACACAAAAGAAACCCTTAACAAGCTCAAGGCTTTAGGCATTGAACATATAGTAATGCTTACAGGTGACGGCGAAATTGCTGCAAAGAAAATTGCTGATGAATGTGGTCTTAATGAATTTAAACATTCGCTTATGCCTGAAGAAAAGGCAAGCACTGTTAAAGAGCTTCAAAAGAATGGAAAGGTCATCTTCGTTGGCGATGGAATAAATGATGCTCCTGTGCTTGCTGCTGCAGATTGCGGTTTCGCTATGGGACTTGGCAGTGATGCCGCTATTGAATCAGCTGATGCTGTTCTCACAAACGGAACCTTGGCAAAATTGCCTACTGCAATTAAAATAAGCAGAAGTGCTATGAAAACAGTTCGCTTTAATATTGCTTTTGCACTTGCACTTAAAGCTATTGTTCTTATACTTGCTGCGTTTGGATATGCACCTATGTGGATTGCCGTTATAGCTGATACTGGACTTTCAGTTCTTACTGTTCTAAATGCTGCAAGACTTCTTAAAAAGAAATATTAAGTTAATTTCAAAATTTAACAATAATTCAAAAGGACAGCACCGTTATTAGTGCTGTCCTTTTTCTCACCTCCAATAGTAGCCTTACAGATTAAAAGGGAATAAAACACATTTCTGTGTCTAAAATCTAAAGGCACTATGTAGAATTAAGATAAATATGTATAAAGTTGACAATCAATATTATTTGCTTGAATTGAACTGAAAAATGTTGATTTTTGTTTTAGTTTGTGATACAATACTTTTGTGGACGCAAGTCAAGTGTATACATATTTATAAATTATAGGATACGAGAGATTAAAATTTACATTTTAAAGCAGTTGAACTTTAAAGTTATGATTATGATTTCTTCGGGAATATAGGGAGATTCATTCAACCGACTGCATCTTCAACTACTTCTTTAAGGTGTATAAGCTCTAAATTATTTTTATTGCATAATTCTACAAGCCTCTTTGCCCTTTCCTTCTCAAGAAATACATCTGAGATAGAAATAAGAATCCTATTTGTCGATTTAGTGCAAACAGCTATTCCATAAGCAACATAGCTTCCGAATTCACAATTTTGCAAATTCTCCTTAATAACCTTATATATATACATTTTAATCTCCCTTTTCAGCTTTATTCGCTGTCCTATGACTTTATTATATCATTAAAAATCATTTTTGATTGTTGCTTGTGAAATAAACACAATTCGCATTGAATCAAGCATTACTTGACTAAATATATCATTTATAAATAAGAAAGGATTTTAATTATATGAATATTGCAATATGTGATGATAATCTTTTAGATAGAGAACTGATTGTAGATTTACTTGAATGTTATTTCTTTAATAAATCTATTTCTTATAGCATAGACCAATATGAAAATGGTGATAACCTTATCTATGAAATTGAAGATGGACACCCTTACGATATAGTAATTCTTGATATCTTTATGGGAAAGCTTCTGGGAATTGAAGTAGCTAAAAATCTTAGAAAGCTTAAATTTAATGGAGAAATCATTTTCTTGACAGCAAGTTCTGACTTTGCTGTCGATAGCTATGATGTAAATGCTGGAGGATATATACTAAAACCTATTTCATATAACAAGCTAAAAAAAGTTATTGACAAAGTAACTCTAAAGCTTGGAACAAACAGCTATTGCGTAAGGCAAAGAAGTAATTTCTTGCTTATTTCATATAATGAAATTGTTTATATAGAAAGCAATAACTCAAAATGTATTCTACACAGAAATAATGGTGAAAAATATAATATCTATAAAAAGCTTAATGAAATTGAATCGGAACTCAATGATTCTCGCTTTTTAAGAAGTCATCAAAGCTATCTCGTCAATGATTTACTTAATGAAGATAGCTCTATTGAACCTGAAAAATTCCGTCAGCTTGTTTGTGATAGTGTCAAATATATGGTATTGCAACGCTGTGGACTTGATACATCTTCATATATTGATAGCGATATATTTAGTAGCCTGAATGAATTTTCAAATCCTGATGTTATAGATATACTTGGCGAATCAATAAGCAATATATCAGAGCAAGCTTTAAGAAAAGTTGAACAAACAGTTAAAACTATTGAGAGGAGAAATCAGAATGAGCGAAACAATGCCCAAAACAAAAATGATAGATGGAGTAGAACATCTTCTGTGCGAGTCGAACATGACATATTATCCAACGACAACAGTGGACAAGACAACTGGTCTAAGCTACACACTCGACCCGGAAACATTCATATACCTTCCAGCTCTGAGCGTAGAGGAGGATACGAGGGACGTGGGTCGCTGGGGGCGACTTCGCCACAAGTATCTCAGAGAAAACAAGAGAAGAATATTGACAAAGCTAATCGACACACACAAACTGACAGACCACTTGATAGAGGTCAACGAAGCAGCGGAGAAACAGATGGAACAGCTCGAAACGGAAATGATGGAAGCAGAGGGAGTAACAGAAGAACTCAAAGCAACAGACCAGATGAAGTGGGTACAGATGATGAACTCAATCAACCTAAGAGCAGAGGAAATAGTTCTGAACAATCTGATATACGCATAAGCATAACACAAGAAAATACGGTAACGAAAACGGCAGAGGATAATTCCCCTGCCGTTTTTTCATTTGAACAGATAGGCTTTTTTGATTTTAAAGTATCAGAACAGCAAAGCGAAATTGACAACTTTGTCAATGCTGTATTGATGAAAGGCACTGGAACTGAGGACGGCAAATTCAGGGTAAATGACTTTTTCTTAGAAAATCATACAGAAAAAGAAAAAATTGATTTTCTTAAAGAGGAATTTGGTTGGTATGGTCGCTACACTTCAAACGAAAGTCTTGAATCTCAACCAAGCAAGGGTTTAGCATTTACTCGCACAGATAAAGAAAATCCTGAAAACAACTTAAACATTCATCTTTCTTGGCAAGAAGTAGCTGAACATTTAGATAGTATGATTTCAGCCAAAACATATATTACAGAAAATGATATTGCCGAAAGACAAAGACACGCTTTATATGTCCTTAAAAACTATTCCAGTGATAATCCTAACGATGTTTATGCTATACAAAAGGCAAAAGAAATTCTTGACAGTTATAATATTGACTACAATGATATTATTTCACCTGAATTGCCTGAAAAATCAATTATTGATAGTTCTGTAGATTACTCAAAAGATTTATTTTTCTTAAATGAAAACAGCGAAATAGTAACTCTTTTGCAATATAACCCTGATTCAGACTTGGGGGGGCAATTTGTATCAACAAATATGCGTTATAATCAAATACAAGAAGCTGCACAAAAGTTTGGAAATTCAACAGAGGAATTCTTTAATTATATTGTTTCCGTTGGTCAACAATATATATCAGATATTGGAACGGATTTGTATAACGCTGATTTAGAAAAATATTCAAGCAATGCTCACAATTTTGAAGGTCTTACACCTGAAACAATGGCACAGCTTGTTAATATTACGAAAAATAATGAAATTTATAAATCTGATACACATCCGACAATAACTTGTGAATGGAGCGAAAGCCCTGCATTTGAAGACGGCAACACTTATTCTGTTGCCGAATTTGACAGCATAATGAAGCAAGCCGATGATGATTGGGTTAAGCAAAGGCAGTATGAACTTGATACTTACGGCAATGACATGGGTAAAATCTATGAAGCATACGAAAAAGGTGAAATTGAAGGTGTACATCAAGGGTATGCCAAAACAAAATTTAATGTAAATATGCCTGATGGAGCAGTCCACACATTCCGCCAAGACATTGGCGATGGCGATGGTGGAGTTATTGATTTTTTAAAGCAATATACGCAATATTCCGAGGTTGTTAAAATACTGGAAGATTCTATTAAAACCGTTCAAAACGAATTTATTGACTTTGCCTGTGATATTATCAGGGATAATCAAAATGTCAGAAATGCACATAAAAATTCAGATACGCAAAATTATAAGCTTGAAGTTGAGCTTACTCTGAATAATCTTATTACAGATTTGATAGTAGGTTCAGCAGATAATGATTTTGTCATAAATGGATATACTGCAAAAGAAACTATCAGTTTTTTAAATCAGTATCAGAGTGATACTGAAATGCAAAAATATGTATTAGATACTGTTTCAGAAAATACTGATGTTGTTCTTTCAAAAATTGAAGAAACAAGACAAGCTGCCGCAAAAATAGGTATGGCTTTTTCTGATAAGTTATACGACTCTGAAAATGATTTTGACCCCTTTGTTTATGATGGTAGTATGAGTATTGAAGATTTTCGTAAAGTACAAGACAGTATTCTATCAGAACAAAAAGAAAACGAAAAAACTTTTGCCGAACAAGTTGATGATGTACTTTCTGGCAAAGTTGACCGTTTTAGTGGTAATTTAAAGGTTTGTGATACACCTCAAATATTGCTTGATGTAGGTTGCAGCCAGTTACCTATGTTTTATACAAGAAATCATCTTAAAAAAGCTATATTACCAAAAGATAGAAAAAGACATCAACATGGTCTTACAGTTGAACAAATCAAAAAGATTCCTGATGAATTGCTTTCTCCTGCTATTATAATGGACTCACTAACTCAGAATGATAGTATTATTGCTGTTTTGTCTGATATTGATTCTGAAAATAATCCAGTTATTGCTTCTGTAAAGCCAAACGGTCAGGGATTTTATGAACTTGAAATGCAGGAAAGTAACTTTATAACCAGCATTTATGGTAGAGAAAATTTCGAAGAATTTATCAATCGTGCTATCAATAACAATAAAATACTTTTTATTGATAAACAAAAAAGTCAAGAACTGTTCAGTGTGCTTGGACTAGAATTCTCCAAGGGCTTAAACAGTCTTGACTTTAATACTATTATACACCAAAGTCATAACATTGTCAACAAAAATATTGTCGAGGAAAAATATACCTCTACTCAATCCGAAGAAAAAGAAAATATCATAATTAAGCCTGAAAATTATCATATTTCAGACCTATCGCTTGGACAGAGAAAACCTCTTGAAAAATATCAGGATAATATCGCAGCTATTAAAACCTTAAAACAGCTTGAAACTGAAAACAGGACTGCAACTCCAGAGGAACAGGAAATACTATCAAAATATACTGGTTGGGGCGGTATGGCAAAGGTTTTTGAGCTTGGTAATAGTCACTATGACGAGGTTAAGGGATTGCTTACAAGCGATGAGTATGCAGCTGCAAGAAAATCTGCAATGAGTGCCTTTTATACCTCCCCTGTTATCATTAAAGAAATATACTTTAAGCTTTCTGATATGGGATTTTCAAAAGGAAAGTTGCTTGAGCCAAGCTGCGGAGTAGGTAATTTTATTGGTATGATACCCGAAGATATGCAAGCTAAGATTACAGGTATAGAGCTTGATAGTCTGACAGGCAGAATTGCTAAAAAACTATATCCTGAAGCTCAGATACAAATATGTGGTTTTGAAAACTCAAATCTAAAAAGTGAAAGCTTTGATGTTGCAGTCGGTAATGTTCCTTTTGGTGATATAAGGGTTTATGACAAAAAATATAACAAAGAAAATCTGCTTATACACGATTACTTTTTCTCTAAATCACTTGATATGGTAAAGCCTGGCGGTGTAGTTGCATTTATTACATCGAAAGGCACACTTGATAAACGCAATAATACAGCTCGCCGACTTCTTGCTGAAAAAGCGGAGTTTTTAGGGGCTGTAAGGCTGCCTAACAACGCTTTTAAGGCTAACGCAGGCACAGAGGTCACCTCGGATATTATCTTCTTACAGAAGCGTACAGAGCCAATTACGATAACATCCGAAAATGAGCCATTATGGATTAAAACCGCAAAGGACGAAAATGACATTGAAATGAATGCCTATTTCGTTCAGAACCAACAGCAAATATGTGGACATATGGAAATGACAAGCGGTCAATTCCATATGGAAAGCACTTGTATGCCAAACAGGGACACAAAGCTTTCTGAGCAAATACGAAACGCTATGGAAAATATACAAGGCAATATTTCTACAAAAGATACTAAGCTTGACAATGTAGATTTCGTAGATGAACAGGTTGAAATACCCGATTCACTCAGAACCGGAAGTTATTTTCTTTCTTCTGATAAGGTTTATTTCTTTGAGTATGGAACTGCAACAGAAGTAAAATTACCAAAATCGAACAGAAAACAAAATCTTGAGAGAATGGCAGGACTTATTGCCATTCGTGATACAGTAAGACAACTGCTTGAAATGCAGCTTGATGATAAAGTAACGGACGATGAAATTAAGGATGTTCAGTCTGTTCTATCTTCGCTCTATGATGATTTTGCAAGCAAATATGGAAGAATACATGACGATGTAAACAGTTCAATCTTTAAAAACGATTCATCATTGCCATTACTTCGTTCGCTTGAAAAGTTCGATAAAGACAAATACATCGGCAAAGCTGATATATTTACTAAAAGAACAGTTAATGCAAATAAAGAAATAACATCTGTACCAACTGCTGTTGATGCTCTTGCGGTATCCTTGAGTGATACCGCAAAGGTTAATCTTAAGTATATGTCTAAGCTTACCGGTTTAGACAAAGAAAAACTTATTGAAGATTTGCAAGGTTCTATTTATCGTATTCCAAACACTGATAAATATGTAACCGCAGACGAGTATCTTTCTGGAAACATACTGCAAAAACTCGAAGAAGCACAAAATGCTTTTGATAAAGGCGATACTAGTTTTGCAATTAATATACAAGCACTTGAAAAAGCTATGCCGGATAAAATACAAGCAAGTGATATTGATGTAAGACTTGGTGCAACTTGGATAAATCCTAAATATATTAAAGATTTTGTTTATGAGCTTTTAGGTACTGCTCTTTATCATAAAAATCCGATTTTTAAAAAAGACTTTATTGATGTTCAGTATTCAGAGCTTACCGGAAAATGGTATATAACAAATAAATCTTCTGATAAGAATAATGTTCAGGCTACTGTTACATACGGTACAAAAGACAGAACAGCATATGAACTTATAGAGGATATACTCAATCTAAGAGCTACTCAAATTAAAAGTATGCAGGTTGTTGACGGCAAAGAAAAACCTGTTGTTGACAATAAAAAGACTGCACAGGTCAGAGCAAAGCAAGAAATTATTCAGCAAAAATTTCAAGAATGGATTTTCTCGGATAAAACAAGGCGTGACGATATTGTAGATACATACAACAAGATATTTAATGTTAATCGTCCAAGAGAATATGACGGTAAATATCTGAATTTTGTCGGAATGAATCCTGAAATACAGCTCAGACCGCACCAGCTTAACGCTGTTGCCCGTTGTCTGTATGGTGGTAACACACTTCTGGCACACGAGGTTGGAGCTGGTAAGACATTTGAAATGATTGCCGCCGCAATGGAGGGAAAGCGTTTAGGTCTACATAACAAAAGCCTTATGTGTGTTCCTAATCATCTCACAGAGCAGATGGGAGAGGATTTCCTGAAGCTTTATCCAAATGCAAACATACTTGTCGCTAAAAAGAAAGATTTTGTAGGTGATGCTCGCAGAGCTTTAATGGCTAAGATTGCTACAGGCAACTATGATGCAGTTATAATCGGTCATAGTCAGCTCGCTAAAATTCCACTGTCAGCCGAAAATCAAGAGCGTTTCATACAAAATCAGATTGATGAACTTATAAAGAATATAGAGGAAATGAAAGCTCATAACGGACAAAATTTTCAGGTTAAGCAAGCTGAACGAACTAAGGCTAATCTTGAAGCAAAACTGAAAAAGTTACTTGATACTCCAAAGGATGATACAGTAACCTTCGAGGAGCTTGGAGTAGATAAACTATTTTTGGACGAAGCTCATTATTTTAAGAATCTTTTTCTTTCGACAAAAATGACGAATGTTTCAGGTATTGCAACATCAGATAATGTAGGAAAGACAGCAGACTTATATATGAAAACACAATATCTTGATGAAATAACAAATGGCAAAGGCTTAGTATTTGCAACAGGAACACCAGTTTCTAATACCATTTGCGAAATATACAATATGATGAAATATCTGCAATCCGATTTGCTCAAAGAAAAGAATTTATGGCATTTCGATTCTTGGGCAAGCACATTCGGAGAAAGTGTGACACAAATGGAACTTGCACCAGAGGGCAACACCTATCGTTCTAAAACTCGTTTTGCAAAATTCCATAATCTCCCTGAACTTATGAATTTGTTTAAGGAATGTGCCGACATACAGACAGCCGATACCCTTAATTTACCCAATATACCAGATTGTGAAATACATAATATATCCTGTGAGCCTACGGAAATACAAAAACAGCTTGTCGAAACTTTAGCAGAAAGAGCTATAAAGATACACAATCATGAAGTAGACCCACACGAGGATAATATGCCTAAGATAACAACCGACGGAAGAAAGATAGGTCTTGACCAAAGGCTTATAAACCCTGATTTGCCTGATGAGCCGGGTACAAAGGTTAATGCTTGTGTTGAAAATGTGTTGAAGATATGGAAAGATACTCAAGAGCAAAGGTCCACACAGCTCATCTTTTGCGATTATTCAACCCCGAAAAAGGACGGTTCATTTAATATTTATGACGATATTAAAAAGAAACTGCTTGCAAAAGGTGTGCCTCCTGATGAAATCGCTTTCATACACGATGCAACAACAGAAGCTGCAAAAGAAGAACTTTTTTCCAAGGTAAGAAGTGGTGAGGTTCGTGTACTTATAGGCTCAACTTCCAAAATGGGTGCTGGAACTAATGTACAGACAAAACTTGTAGCAAGCCACGACTTAGACGCACCGTTCCGCCCAGCAGATATGGAGCAAAGGCGAGGTCGAATGGTGCGTCAGGGGAATGAAAATAAGCAAGTTCATCTTTATCGTTATTGTACGAAAGATACTTTTGACGCATATTTATTCCAAATGCTTGAGCGTAAACAGAAATTTATCAGCCAGATAATGACCTCTAAATCTCCACAACGCCGATGTGATGATGTTGATGAAGCTACACTATCATATGCAGAAGTAAAAGCTCTGTGTGTTGGTGACCCACGCATTAAAGAAAAAATGGAGCTTGATAATGAGGTTGCAAAGTTAATACTTGAACGAAGTGGTTATCAGCAAGAGCAATACAGACTGGAAGATATGGCTGCAAGCTTAACCTCTAAAATTGAAATTTTAGAGAATATTATACCTAAGAATCAGAACGATTTTCTTTACTATCAAAAAAATCATTCTACTTCTGATGGAGATAAAAAGAAATTCGAGGGTATAACGATAAACGGTCAGCAATATAGCAAAAAAGATGAAGCTGCGGAAGCACTTAAGCAAGCTTATATTAAAGCTTGCAGCAACGGAAATAACAAATATACTCCAATAGGGGAATATAAAGGCTTTGAAGTGGCAGTAATGTTTGATTGTTTTTCAAGAGAATACAAGGCATCTCTTACAAGAGAAGGTACTTATTATTTAGACTTGGGAACGGATAACTTCACAAGAATGGATAATATTCTTGAAAAATTGGAGAATACCTGTAAGGAAAGAATAGAAAGACTTTCTGAACATAAGAAATCTTTAAAAGAAACTAATGAACAGATTGGTAAACCATTCTATAAGGAAACTGAATATCAATCTAAAACTACAAAACTTTCTAAACTTAATGCAGAACTTGATGTCGATGGTAGGAAGGATAATATAGCTGATATTGAAGATACAAAAGAAGTAAGTCAGAATATTGTGCAAAAAAGATAAGTGGGACTTGAAGTCCCACTTTTTAGTTTAAGGAGGTAAACTTTATGACTGAAACACTCGAAAATGTAGAACAGGCAGAATACACCAAGGTAGAATCTACTGAAAATAATCAGGAGCAAACGGAATCCGTATCTATTGCTGATAAAAATAAATTTCTTCAAAACTTCATAAAAGATAACGATACTCAAAGTATCGAAGAAGCTAAAATCAAGGATAAAATCAATATTCTTGAGGCTAAAATAGCAGATATTAAGGCTACAAAATCAAGCCAGAATGATACAATCAAGGCTTGTAAAACGGTTATAGATAGCAATATATATCCAAAGCTTAACCCTATCATTTCTTCTTTTTCTGCACATCTTGAAAAGCTTGATAAGAAAAAAGACAAGAAAATCGTAAAAAAAGAAAATCAGCTCAAAAAGGCTCAGAGAAAGCTTGTAAAACTACAGCGTAAGCAAAAAAGAAGTAAACTTCTTAAAAACTTCATTTCGGCTATGGTTCATAGTTCTTCAAATAAGCAGGAAGCATATATTAACGCTATGCAAGCTCTGAAAGAGGATAGCTTAGGTCGTGCTGATAGACAACTTGATAAAGCTAATTCTAAGCTTGACAAGCTAAATGAAAAACTGAACGGTAGCACTGTTAGTGAGGTAGATAAGCTAAAAATTAATGCTCGAATTAAAAAAGTCGAGAGCAAAAGGGATATGCTCATAGCAAGAATAAATAATCTTAACGAGCTTGAACAGGAGCTTAATAAACTTGCTAAGATAGAGCTTGTCGATGATAAGATAGACGAGCTTAGAAATACCGCAGTAGAAACAGCTGAAAAAGCAGCTATGAATGGCAGCAGCGTATCCGAAACTATTGATAATGTAGCTGAAACTTCAAGCGAGGTTATTAAGGAAGTTTTAGAACCTGACAAAATTAAAGAATCTGAAAATGATATGACCGAAGAACAGAATAAGCAAACTTATAAACAGGAAGAATCTAAACAAGCAGAGGTTGAAACGCAAACTTCAAAAAAAGAAGAAAAAGGTGAAGATAAACATCAAACTAATTTTGCCGACCAAGAGCAAAAAATTGAGGATAAACCTCAAGAGAAAAAAACTCAAGCAAATAGCAATAATTTTTTGAAGAAAACCGGCTTAACACAAAAACAGTTATTAGCAATCTTAAATACCGGCATAGCGATAAAGGTAGCTGAAACTATTCCAGACAAGGAATACACAATAGCTTTTACTAAAGAAAATAAAGAAAAGATAAACCAAGTGCTTGAAGCTGTAAATACTCAAGTTCAAGGCAAGCATATGATGAGGTGATTTCGTGGATAGTTTAATTATTAAAGACAATACGGTTATAGCTTGTTCTGAAACTGATATTTTAAGTCTTAAAATCCCTGAAGGCGTTACCGCAATAAGCGATAACGCTTTTTTAAATTTCAAAAGATTATCCGAGATACAATTACCAAGCTCACTTAAAAAAATCGGTGACAGAGCATTTGAAGGCTGTGAATCTTTGAAACTTATAAACATTGAAAATGTAAGTATGATTGGTGTCAGAGCGTTTGCAGGCTGTAAATCATTATCTAAAATACATTTTGGGGATAATATAGGATATCTTTGTAATGCAACATTTTTTGGCTGTACAGCTATTGAGGAAATAGATATTCCTAAAAATATATCCTACATCGGTTGTGAATGCTTTAAAGATTGTACTGGTCTTACTGATATAAAGCTTGCAGGTGTTATGGAGATTGACAACGGTGCTTTTGAGCATTGCACAGAACTATATAGTATAGCTTTTCCGTATTCACTACTACATATTGCACCAAATGCTTTTTCTTTTTGCACAAAACTGCAATCAGTTATAATGCAAAACAGATTTATTGATATTGATGAAACTGCATTTGAATACAATGTCAATTTGATTATTAAAGCTGCTCAATTTTCAACAGCATATCATTATGCCATTGGAAATGGTTTTACATTTACACCAACGATAATTTCTGCCGATTATCGCATAGTGACAAATGAAGATGTAGCTATATTAAGTAAAGCAGGAATACTTTTTAGAATGAAAGTTATTGATAGTAGCACTGTTATAATTTCTTTTGATAAGTCGGCAAAGAGTAAAATCGAAAACTTGATAGGTTCTGACAAACATAACAGAGGTGAATAATTTGGAGAGTAAAAATAAACTTCGTGCGGAAAAAAGCAAAGCACCTATTATATATACTGGTATAGTTTTAGGTCTATTCTTTGTTCTTTTTATGATTTATGGTACATATAACTATATGCAATATACTGCTCGAATGAACTTAGACGAGCTAAGTATGCAACAGTTTATAGATTCTCTAAATGACCTTTTTAAATCATTTTATCTTCCATTTTCGTGGGAATTATTATGGACAATACTTGAATGGCAGGTAACAAAGCTGTGGTGGGTATACCTTTGCGTTGTATTAGTTGTATTTATTATGGCTACATCAAATAACAGAGATGATTTCAAAGGTATGGAACATGGCTCAACAAGATGGGCGAATAAATATGAAAAAAAGCGATTTACAGATAATACAGGTATTCCTTGTGGTGATAACTTCTACATAACCGTTTTTAATGTCAAAGGTGCGTTTTATTCAAGTCATAATCTGAATGAGATAGTCATTGGTGGTTCTGGTGCTGGTAAATCATTCCGTAAAATCAAGCCTGACATTATGCAAATGACAGGCTCATATGTTGTCACTGACCCATCGGGAGAGTTATACAGAGATTGTGCAAAACTATTAAAAGCAAATGGTTATAAAGTGCGTGTTTTTAATCTTAATGACATTACCCTGTCAAACACATATAATCCGTTTAACTATATGGTTACTGATACAGACGCTATAAATGTTGCGGATTTATTTATTAAAAACACTGCTGGAGAGGGGGAAAAAGATGATTTCTGGTCCGCATCAGCAAAAGAAATGCTGTTTATGATTATGCTGTATCTCTTTAAAGCTCCTGATGAAACAAAGTCATTTAGCAGAATTGTAAAATTGCTTACATCACTTCAATTCAAAAATGGAGCAATAGACGAAAACTGTGAAATTGCTAAGTGTATAAAAAGACATCAGCAAAGGGAAGGTACTATTGATGATGCAGTATCAATCTACTGGAATTCAATTAAGGGTACACCGGAAGAAACATTAGGAAGTATAACAAAAACGCTTTCAACAAGACTTAGCTTGTGGGCTATAAAAGAAGTAGATATGCTAACATCTACTGATGAAATGGATTTTGACGATATTGGAGTACATAAAACTGCAATATTTTTGATTATTCCTGCAGCTCGTCAAACATACAAGGCTTTAGCAAATATCTTCTATACACAGCTTTTTGAGCGTTTAATGTATATTGCAAGTTTGAAATACAACAATAGATTGCCTCTATTAGTTTCTTGTGAGCTTGACGAATTTGCAAACATCGGCAGAATACCAAATTTCTCAGAAACATTAGCGGTTGTTCGTAAGTATAATATAAGACTTTGTATTGTTCTTCAAGGTTTGTCGCAGCTTAAAGCTATATATGAAAAAACTTGGGAAAGTATTATCGGCAACTGCTCAATATTTACTTTTCTTGGCACAAATGACCAAGATAGTAGAGAATATGTATCAAAAAAGCTTGGTAAAACAACTGTAAGAGTGGATACACGAAGCTATAACAGAGGTAATCAAGGCGGAGGTTCTGATAGCGAAAGCTATATAGCTCGTGAACTCTTAGCTCCTGATGAAATACCAAAGGCATTAAAAAGAGGAAAAAATGGTAAATGCATTATCTTTGTTGATGAATTTTATCCTTTCTTTATTGATAAATTTGATACATTACAGCACCCGAAAATATCAGAGGTTGGCAGTGACAGAGGAGAATCTCAAAAGAATAACTCCGATATTACTGTTGATTTTGCTGAAATTAAGTCTAATAGAGAAAAGTGTTATGTCGAAAGACAGCAAAAGGCTCAGCAAATATTAAGAGCAATTATGTCAGATGATTATGAGGAAGATATTGCATTTAAGGAAAGTCAAGAGAAATTTACTAAAGAAAAGCTTAGACGGATTTTCGATAGTAATAATAACGAGCTTGTGACATTTAATGGTGATGATATTAAGGCTGATAATTATATTAACCTTAATGAGGTTAAGGAGGATGAGCAATGAGCTTATATGATGAACTTGGCGATGAAGTACGAAATAAAACTCGAAACCTAATGCAGAATATTCAACAACTAAGACAACTGATAGACACTTTTATAAAGAATAGTAAAACTGAAAATCAAGCTACACATAAATTCGTAAGTGATGTTGTCAACGACAACCCACTTACGAATTTTACATTTACAGGAAAAGATACGGATTTATCATATTTTTTGCAATCTGAAAGAATGCCTGTATCTGCTATACGCAATATTGCTGATTCGGATATTAAGGACGCTGTTACAAACACATTTGTTAAAGCTGCTGAAAACGATTTAATAGAACTTGACGGCAACGATATTAAAATAACAGAAAAAGGAAAAGAAAAAATAAATAAACCTGATTTTATAAAATCAGCACAAAAAGACCAATCTGAAGCCTACAATCAAAAAATAAACTCTACTCTAAGTAAAGGCTGTATGCCAAATGAAGCACAGATGTGTGCTGAACTTACGGGAGATTACATAAATGATTTTACATTTTTTAATCATTCAGATAAGCTCGACCTTTCTACAGTCATCAGTCACCCAGATAAACAGCTTTCAAGTAAGATTTTATCAAATGTAAAGCAATGGCAGGCTAATGGTGCAGTAACTGTTAAAGACGGTGTTGCAACAATTACGGATATGGGCAAGCAAATGCTTAAAATGCCTGAATTTCAATCTATAGCTAATAATCCAGTTGCAGAAAAAGCCTTATCCGCAACCAAAGTCGGTAAAGTCATTGTTGCAACTAAGAAGATTGTACAAGCTATGCAGTCAGTACAACAAGTAACAAATACAATAAGCAAAGGTTCACGCTAATAAGCTCCGAGAAATTAAATTCTCGGAGCTTTTTATATAGATATTTTTCTTTTATTGGAGGTGTTGCTAATCAAAACATAAACTGTCCGAAATAGAAACCATTACATAAAATATCAAGTTTAAGGAGATTACAAACTATGAATATTAAAAAGGTAACAAAAAACAAGAAAATCGTTAATGGAGTCAAAAAGTTCCAGAAAGCAGTAGCAGTAAGCTGCACAGCAATAACATTTATGCTTAGTTCCGCACTTACTACATTTGCTGCAAACGCAGAAAACTCCGCTCCTACAGGCATAAAGACAAACACAATGAACAATATAGTTGGCATTTTGATGTGGGTTGTACGTGGTATACTTATCTTTTTTGCTGTTGTAGGTGGTCTGTTAAAAGCTGCTCATGGAGCTCAGGCAGAGGATAATCGTGAGCGTAATTCAGGCTTTATTACACTCGGAATTATTGCTGTATGCTTTGCAGGAACTTTCGCCCTTGAAAAATTGTTATAAAACTAAGTAATTATAGAGCAACCGACACCGTTGAGAAGGGGCGGCGGTGTCGCTTCCTCTATTATTAACTAACGAAAGGAGATATGTATGTCACCTTTATTAACTTCATCAAAATATCGACAGACAACTAACAAAAAGCTTATCCGGCTTATCGCTATTGTTCTGATGATTATGACTGTGCTATCATCTATTGGTGCTTTGCAAAGTAATGCAGCAGCAAATTTTAATATAAGTAATTCGACCTTATCAACAACAGATGTTGCCGCAGATGGTAAGATTGTAATGAATATTAAGGTTAATGGTACAGGTACAGTTAATCAATATGCTTACTGGTATCGTAAGGAAAGCGAATCTGCATGGTATGCTCTTACTTCATCTAACTGGGTATCATCAAATAACTTTATTATGTATCCGAGCAGATATTCAAGGATTATGTCTGATACTAATTCCCGATGGATTATTCGTTTAGCCGCCAAAGATACAACCGGAGCTGAATCTTCAAAAACATTCTATGTAACAGTTGGTCAGCCTAAAATCTCTATTGATACTTTTACTGCTCCTGATTTAACTTTAGGACAAAGCATAAACCTTAAAACCACATTGTCAGATACAGTGAGTGGATTTACTTATCAGTATAAGTACACATATGTAGATAAAGATGGTACAGAAAGACAGATTACAGATTTTCAGAATAATGCAAATTATACTTGGTCTACTGCCAATAATAACACCATACCTGAAAATGCAAACTGTACACTAAAAGTTTATGTAAAAGAAAAAGATGGTAAGGCTAAACAATCTACAAAAACTACGACTATTAAGGTCACTAAGCCTACTTACCCTGATGTCAATATATCATCTTTTAGTGCTTCAAAAAGTGGTTATGTTGGTGATTCGGTTACTCTCAAGGCTTCTGTTTCGAGCGGAACAGCACCTTATGAGTATCAATACAGCTATGATGATGCTAAAGGTATAAAACATATAATTACAGCTTATACAGCTGGTAAAACCTCAACAACTTGGAATACCTCTTCCCTATCTGCTGGTGATTATACAATAAGGGTTGAGGTAAGGGATAAAAACAAAAAAACTGCGACAAAAACAAGCACAATAAGCCTTCAAACAAGAAATGTCAAAGGCTCAATCTCTACTATGGAAACAAGCTACACGCAGAATGACGAATGGTATCCGAATGTAAGATTTCAGGTTAATATAAGTGATGAAACCACCGCCCCCTCACCGTATAAGTACAAAGTTCAATATAAAAAAAGCAGTGATAAAAATTATACCAATTTAAGTGATTTCAAAACTTATAGTGGTAGTACCCAGATTGAGCTTCTCCCTACCTCGAAAGACATTGGCACATATAATTATCGCCTTATTGTTCGTGATAAAAACAACAAGGAATATACGATAAATGCTACATCAACCTTTGAGATTAAATATAACGCACTAAAATTTAATTTCAATGCGTCTACAAAGGAATTTCTTACAGGTGGTGGCGACCAGAAGTCAACATTTACGGTTTCTGATGTTACTGGTGGAAATGGCAAGGATATACAATATAAGTTTGAGTATACAAAATATGCTGATTTAACAACAGCTTCTCCAAAACTCGATAGCAATAATGCAACTTGGACAACTCTCAAGGATTGGTCGGAAGAAAGTACATCAGAACTTATTGTTGATAAGCAAGAGGATGCAGGTTATTATGCTGTTCGAGTATCAGTCCAGAATAAAGACAACACCGATAGTTCTAAAATATCAACTAAAACTATTGATAAAATAAAGGTAAAAAAGCCTGTCGAGGTTTCTCTTACAGATATAAATAACCTTATCACAAAAATAGATACTTGGATGAGTAATAGTCTTACCGATACACAGTTAAACACTATAAAAGAATGGGAAAATAGTAGTACTTCTACTGACCCACCAATTTCTCTTATAGATATTTATGAATATCATTATAGTACATTCCAAGTTGCATACGACACAGCTAAGGATGCTTCTAATCATGATAAGAGTGAATATTCTAAGATATATAAGAATCTTGATGATGAGTTCACTAAACTGAAAACATTCTTTAAAAGTAATGAGTTCAGAAGCTATTCTCCAGATGGTGGTGAAAACACAGACTGGTCATCACCTATGGCAATCTGCAATTTCATATTTGATACATTTGTAAACTATCTTGTAATGGTAATAGATTGTTTCAGTATGTTAGCAGGTAATGGTAAAACCTCTGTTACTTTCTTTTCCGGATTTGATTATAACCAAATTGCTCAAGTAATATATCCTGTATTTCAAGCTATTGCCTATGCCTTAATAGTTATACTTGTTGGAGTTAACGCTATAGAATCAGCCTTTCAGTATGAAATGTTCACACTCAGAGGTGGGTTTAAAATTGCTGTTAGGTTGATTTTCGCAAAGGTTTTTGTAGATTTATCTCTCACAATATGTCAATCTATCATATCTATCGGTGTAGGCTGGACAAATCAAATTTTGGAACTAACAAAGGGAATATTGAATGATTTACAATTAACTCTTACGGGTCCAGATGCTTCTGGATTATGGATAGTTGGTTGGATTGTTGACTTCTTCACAGGTATTCTTTTCCTTGTGATTATCGGTCCAGTTGCGATTGCTTTAGCAATTGCAGCTTTTTGCTTGATGTGCAAATTATTTATTCGTTGTTTTGAGATTGCAATGCTCCAATGTGTATCCCCTGCTTTCTTTGCTTGTATTTGTGGAGAAGCAACTAAAGAATATTTCAAGAGATTCATGATTTCATACTTATCTGTTGTACTTGATGTTGTGTTTACAGCTGTTGTTTTCTATATTTATGCACAATATTTAAATGGTTTCATTACTGATATAAGTATAACGAAACCAGATGATATATTGAATACTCAAATGGGATTTTTCTCTTTTATATTTGTTTCAATCGGTGCATTTATACTTATGATAAAAACTCCAAGAGTTCTCAAAAATTTAGTGGCATAGTATTGAAATAAAAATCACTTTATGATATTATAATAATCATAGTATTTGAAAGGATTGATTATATGAAAAACAAAGTGAAAATAACTACTTTAATATTAGCTTTGATGGTATCTATGGTAAGTATAGTTGGTTGTTCTAATAACAATTCAACAAGCACAGAGGCAAGCGTATCCAGCAATTCATCAATAGAATCATCTGTCGAAAGTTCTATTGATGAATCCGAATCCAGTGTTTCTGAATCATCTGCAGAAATATCATCTGAAACAACAAGTGCAACAGAAAGCAGTGTAAGTAGCAACAGTAATAGTTCTGCTATTGACCCAGCTGTTGAAGAACGCTCATATAGTGATGAAGAAAAAACTGAATTTCAAGATACAAAAATTCCTAATTATAAGTATTATCCTGCAAGTGGTGAATATTATTATTTAGGAAATGAAAATGTTGTAACTATACAACCTATTTTTTCAATTTGTCCTAATGTAAACGGTAGCACAATTAAAGAAATCATTGTTCCTGAAACAGTAACTAAAATACCAAAGGGAGCTTTTACAGGCTGTACAAACCTTGAAAAACTTGTAATCTTAAATCCTGACTGTGAGATTGAAGACGGCAGAATCCTTCCGAAAGCAGACCCTAATGCCAAGTATAATTCATATAACAATAAACTTATTAATATTTACTGTTATTTTAGGTCTGATAAAACTATTCCTAAACAACGCTTAGTTGGTATACAGGGTTGCAGTAAGGTATTCAATGCTCTTGGCGGCAGCTATACAGGCAAGGACTTTGATAAGTGTATGCACGATTTAGCCTCAGAATCATACGAATAAGTCTAAAAATAAAAGCACAGCTCAGGCTGTGCTTTTATTATGCCCGTCAGAAGATTGACGGAATATATAGATTTTGGTATAATGTACTCGCACACGAAAGTGTGTACATAGTGCATACCACATAACGGTAGGCGGTTGTTCCCTTAACCTCTTTGAGGTGCAGGGATACATAAAATTTTCTTTTATCCCTGCTTTCTTAATGAAAGGAGGGATACGATGATGGAGTGGAATGATTTCTTCCAAATGATTATTGCAGTTACAAACATACTGCTTGTCATAAATTCATATCGCAACAATAAAAGAAGATAACCGCCCTGCTCTCCAATAGGACGGTTATCTTTATAACAAAACTATCGGGAACAACCGCTTATCGGTATGCTCTATGTTTATATTATACACTACATATTAAAATATGTCAAACATATCATTCGACTGCACAGCCTAAGCTGTGCTTTTTTATTGTTCAAAGGAGGTACATATGATAAAAGTAAAAATCACAAAGAATGTCATTAACAAAAGCGTAAGCCCTCTTGGAAGTGCAATGACTCCACGATTGATTGTATGCACTGTACTTGGCTTAGCTGCTGCTATTGCAACATTCTTTGCGTTAAAAGACAGTATAGAGTTCAATGCACTTATGTGGATAGTCTTTGCAGAAATAGCACTATTTGTTTCTTTAGGAATACAGATAAACGGAGTAGGTGTATTAAATCTTTTATTCGGCAAACAAAAAGACATACGACCATTTAACAGAAAGGGAGTATTTAACGATGAAAATGAATCTATTTTCTAATATATTTTCTAAAAAGCAAAATAATATTTTTGGCAATATAAAAGCAAAAGTACCAAAAACAGCTCAAGATACTATACCATTCATAGAAGCCTATGAGAATGGACTTTTTCTTACCGGTGAAAATACATACACATTGATTTTCGCTTATAACAACATAGATTATTTTCTTTTCAGAGATGACGAAAAAGAAGATATTTATGAAAAATATATGCGTTTACTCAATACTCTGCCGTCAGATATAGAATATCAGGAATTTACGATGAATACCGAGGTTGATTCTGATGTGCTTTATAGAACACTCTTGCCGAATAAGGACTCGGAAGAAAAATATCCTGATATTGCAAAGGACTATAAGAAAGTCATAGGAAGCTATATTGAAAATACTTCCGCTGCTGCGGCTAAGAAAATCATGCTTATTGCAATGACCTACACACCTCAAAACAAGATAGATAACGCAAATATACTTTTTAAGTATTATCAAAATTTACAGCAGTTATTTACAAATCTTCATTCAGAAACGCACCAACTTGGGGCTGAGGAAGTGTTTGAAATTCTATACAAGCTGTACCACCAATTCAGCAATATTCCGTTTATGTTTCCTAAAAATGTCTTATCGACAGGTGGCAGAATTAAGGATTATATTGCTCCGTCAATATTCGTATTCAGACAGAAGTGCATTGAAATAGGTGATTCTTATACTCGTGTGCTGTTTGTAAAAAGCTATGACCGCAGTATAGATGATGAATTTATCTATGATTTGCACGACAACAACGAAAAAATAGTCATATCTAAGCATTTACGCAGGGTAGACAAAGGTGAAGCTGCAGATATGGTTAAAAAGAATTTGAATAACCTTGAGGGCAGCATACAAAAGCGTATGGAAATTAATCATAAAAATGGTACTAATTATATTCCGTATTCGTTAAGTGACAGAGAAAAGGAGCTTAAAGACCTACAAGACCGTCTTGGCGGAACAGGCTGTGAGCTTTTTGAAGTATCAATTTTTATAGCTGTTACCGCAAAAACGGAAGATGAATTAAATGAGCTTACTCGTTATGTACAGAATAAAGCTAAAGCACACCAAGTAGTACTTGATACTCTTACCGGACAACAAGCAAAGGCACTTGATGCTATCACACCATTTGCATTAAGTAAATTCAATTCAAAATTTAATAATAACATAAAAACATATCTCCTTAGCGATGCCGCCGGAGTTATGATACCGTTCTCTCATGTTGAACATTTTGCAGAGGGCGGTATTTTTTATGGAGAAAATCAGATTACAAAGTCAATTATAACTCTTGATAGAACGCAGGAAATGAATGCTAACGGTTATATACTTGGCTGTTCGGGTTCGGGTAAGTCTATGTTCTCAAAGGCTGAAATGTTTGATGTTTTGCTAAAATATCCAAACGATGAAATTATTGTTATTGACCCAGAAAATGAATATAAACCACTTGTTAAGTATTTTGATGGTTCAATTCTTAAGCTATCTCCGTCATCTCCGACAAAACTGAATATTTTTGATATAGACTTGACGGTATCCGAGGAAGGTACATCAGCTGTAGCAATGAAGTCCGAAACAATTATGACTATCGTTGAAACAGCAAAGGGACGGGAACTTACAAGCGACGAAATAACCATTATTGACCGCTGTGTAAAGTTTGCTTATCAAAAATACATTCAAACAAATGGAGATGAGCGATTCCTTCCAACTTTTGAGGATTTTTATAATCTTCTGTTATCAGCACCGGAGTCTGAAGCACATTCGCTTGCTGTTACACTTGAGATTTATGTTAAAGGTTCGTTCAACATCTTTTCCGGCAGGACAAATATTGACACAGGCAAGCGTTTTATGGTGTTTGATATTGCCCAAATGGGTGAACAAATTCGTGCAGTAGGTTTACAGGTTATACTTGAGTATGTGTGGCAAAGAGTTGTTGCAAATAAAAGGCGTGGGGTTCGTACTTGGGTATGGATTGATGAATTTAGTATTATGTTTAACGACGGTGCAGGAAGAACAACGCATAAATCAGGAGAATTTTTCTCAAAAGTTTATAAGCGTATCAGAAAATACGGCGGTGTTCCAACAGCTATGACACAGAATATAACGGAAGTTCTTGAATCTCCTCAAGCCCGAACAATGCTTGCTAACTCGGAGTTTGTCACACTGCTTCAGCAAAAAAAAGAAGATTTGGACGCTGTTTCAAAGCTATTCTCCTTATCACCTTATCAGCAATTGCCATTGAAATCTGGCAAAAAAGGTACAGGCATTATCGTCTGTGGCAGAAAGATTATTCCGTTTGAAAAGATAATTCCAGAGAATAGCTTAATGTACAAAATATGTACAACAAAATTCGATGACATTCGATAGGAGGTTATTATGTTTGGATTTGGCGAAAGGAAGATTAAAATTAACCAACTTCCTGAAGATGTAATAGAAACTAAGCCTCAAAGTAAAGCTGAGCAAAAACTTACATATACAGAAAAAGAAACGAAAAACAAGGACAATGGCCATGATATAAAAAGCTATAAGCAGCTTGATAAGCTGCTTATGAAGCTTTATGATATATCTGCTTTATCAGTCTATTCTTACGATTATCAACAAGATTTTATTAAGCCTAAGCGAATATACGGTATTGAAATACCGAGATTGAGCATAGAAAACTATCTATCACTTAAATCTCCAATAGTAATGCGTAAGGCTACTGGCTTTGAGGATGCACCTTTATATCGTGCAAGATATATTTCAAAATATCGTGCCGGCAGCAAGGAATATCTTGTTATTATGTCAAGCACTCGCTTTGAAGGATTTTCTATTCCGGAATTGATTAACATACCTGTGTTAGTACAGAACGCAATATCTAATATAACGGGGTGAATTAAATGAACTTGGTCATAGCCTGTGATAAGAAAATTCAGAAACAGGTTTCTGGGTTTAATTTTAAAGAACATAATCATAATGTTTTAGTATATATAAATGAGGTTGGCAGCAATTTTGCAGATAGAATTGAGAATAATCTTCCTCATATTCTGATTGTATTCAATGGCATTAGGGATAAAGATAATATTCTTTTTAGGGAGCTTGAGCATATGCTTAAGCTCCTTCCGCATTTGCGGATTATATTTGTTTATGGTAAGCCTGATGATAACTTTCAGGAAACCAAAAATAAATTAATATCACTTGGGATTTATGATATTCTATTGACAGATTTATCTAACATAAGGTTTAAAAATAATCTTATGTCTGTTATTGATAAAAGTATGAATGCAGAAGATTTAGAGAAATCTATTGAGAAGTATGAATCAATGACAAAACCTATTGGTGTCGAAACAATTCGCAATTATATTGATGATGATACACCTGTAGATTTATCTAAATCATCATTAAACGAAGAATATCACAACGAAATTGAGCAAGTCGATATTCCGCAAGAATACATTGGAACGGGCAACATTACGATTGCTATATCTTCTGTAATAGTCAATAGTGCTGGTGTAGTTCTGACTGCTATGGAAATAGCAACGGTTTTAAAGCAAGCGAAAGAAACAGTTTCTCTTTTTCTGCGTGATGAAACATATAAACGATTCTTAGCATTTCATAATATTGAGAATGCTAATGGAGGTTTTACTCTCAATAAGTTACCTATCTATCCGCTTTCTCTCTATGAACAGCGTAAACGACGCAGCCGCTTTGATGTTATAGACCTAACAAACAATGGCAATATGACTGATAGGGAAAGAAAAATCTTTGAAAAAGCCGAAATCAAATTACAAATGTGCAGAGGTACTGAATGGGATATAGCTGTGCTTCAGGAATATCTTAATTCAGGTCTGCCCTATCTTAAAGAGATAAACTATTGTTTCTATCCAATCTCTCAAAAAGACTTTCTCAAGTATAATAAATCTATGATACAAGGTCATTGTAAGGCTTGCAGGCTGCGTACCAGTCCAAATTATACAAGTCCTTGTGATTGGAACAGAGATGTATATGCAGATATTTTGAGCCGATATACAAGTATCGGAAAATCTAAAAAGAGGAGATGGTAATATGGAGTGGATTATTATTTTAATGCTCTTACTTCTTGACCTTATTGAGGGACTTGTAATAAAAAAGCTTAGAAAAGAAATTGCTCGTCGTGACGGTGCAGAAATAAAACCAAGTCGTGTAGGAAAGTTCTTTAAGAACTTATTCAGGGATATTGTAGGATTTTGAGGAATATAATGAAAATCTTAACTTTTTCTGATTTACATACACCTTGCATTGAAGCTATATCCAATATTGATTTTAATAATCTCAATTATGATATATGCTTTACACTTGGAGATATAGATTTTGAAACATTGAAAACTATACAAAATAATGTAAAATGCAGTATTTATGCGGTTCTCGGCAATCACGATGAATATAATCTCTTATCTGATTTAAATATTCAAAGTATCGACAGAAAAAAGATTAATGTTGCTGGCATTTCTTTTGTAGGCTTATCTGGCTCATCAAGATATAAACTTGATAATAAATCTATGCTTACCCAAAAAGAAAGCATACAAGTTTGCAAAGAACTTGAACCAGCAGATATACTTATTTCTCACGATTGTGCGTTTGGTTTATATGGTTCAAAATCAGATAATACTCATTGTGGTTTGAAAGGTATATCGAAGTATATAAAAAAGTACAAGCCTTGGCTTAATATTCATGGACACTATCATCAAAATAAGATTATAAAGTGTCGTAACACAACGGATATTTGCATTTATGGTTGTGCTATTATTACTCTTAACACTAACCTCAATTTTGAGATTAAGCATATTTTTAGTTAATAAAATTAAAAACTGTTGATAGTCAAGTAAAATAAATAATGATATAATTGAAAGGAAAAATTATGGAAAATCCAGAATTAAAAGAAATCTTTTTTAACCGAGCTGATGTAGAAGAAACTGAAAGAGTAGTTTGTGACAACTGCTTTGAGCATATGGTCTTTATGCTGCGTGATAATCAACAACACGAATTTTCTGTTGGATTGAGTACAATATTAAAGTGTCTTACATATGCAATAGGTACCGGAGATTTGCCAAAGCTACCCTTAAGCTGGCTTGATGCTGTTGACCATGTTTACAACACAGCTTTTTCTGATAATAAAAATATTTCTTATTATGATAATGAAATGTATAAGGAGAGACACAAACAAATATGATTGAACTTATAAACAACTCAAATATAGCATTGAGTAATGCTATGGCTATTGTAAATGCATCAAACGGTATTGGTTGGATGGGCGGTCGAATGTGTATCAATAAACAATATAAAGGTGTTGCCGAGAGTATTCAATATGTTTCAAAAGGTGCAGTTGAAAAACTCGCAAAATTAGAATGTAAAAAACATATATTTGGTTACCGTCCTGGAAGTATATTTGTAACACCAGCACCAAATATGAATACAGAATATATCATACATGCTGTAACAATGCGTTTACCAGGCTGCAAATCTCACTTGAGAACAATTGAGCAACTTGTTCCAAAGATATTAGAGTTATCAGAACAACTAAAAGTTGAAAGTGTAGCAATACCATTACTTGGTTGTGGAACAGGCAGACTTTCAGAAGATAAAGTTTGTGATATATATTACAAGTACTTAATGCAAAGTAATATTAAATATTATATTTACAAATATTCAAAATAGTATGGAGTGATAAAAATGGTAGTAATTTACGCAGAAAAAGCAAGTCTTGCAAAAGAAATTGCTTCTGCACTACACGCAGGAAAAAGAATAGCCTATCCTAAAGAACCAACTATCGGACACTATGAATTTACATTCAGAGGTGAGAAAGCTATTCTTTGTCATGGTGTCGGACATTTATGTGAGCTTGCAAATGCAAAAAGCTATGGCGAGCAATATGCAAAATGGGATTTGAATGTATATCCTTGCATTCCACAAGAATATAAAATAGCTGTAAAAGATAGGACAAAGACTTGCTTTGAGTATGTAAAAGGCTTTTTTGATAAAGCCGATTGGCTCATCAACGCAACAGACCCAGACAGAGAAGGCGAACTTATATTTGCATATATCTATGAAGCTATGAAC
>ENA-OOYV01000493-OOYV01000493.1-human-gut-metagenome-genome-assembly--contig:-NODE-493-length-28301-cov-4.447568_pt1 | contig 28301 bp, 18 predicted proteins | sample MGYA00241704_ERZ501380 | MGnify/ENA primary metagenome ERZ501380 (study PRJEB25962, sample SAMEA2042984) | human gut metagenome | biome: human gut; feature: human-associated habitat; material: faeces...
CGCTACAAGGGAAAAAGGAAGACAGCGATTAGCTGTCTTTTTTTGTATCCTGTAATGCGAGCCAAACTTGTTTGAGCGAAGCAAGACAGGTACAAAAAGAAGGCAGTGCGAAGCACGGCTGCCTTTTGTTTGACACAAAATTTTTTCCCTTGAGGACAAAGCAATTCGGCCAAAGGAATGCACAGGCACACCGTGCCGCGCACAATCCTGGGCCGCGCTACAAGGGAAAAAGGAAGACAGCGATTAGCTGTCTTTTTTTGTATCCTGTAAAGTAGTATTGCTCTCATTAAATGGGAATAGGGCAACAATAAAGCTGCCCTATTCTTTTTAGTAACATTATATTCTGCACATATAATGTTACTTTTCGTTGCTTATCACCTTCCACACTAAAGCCGCAATCGCTCCACCTATAAGAGGCATTACAATAAATACCCAAAGTTGGCTTAGAGCTGCACCACCCTCAAACAGAGCAGGGCCTATACTTCATGCAGGGTTTACAGATGTACCTGTAATAGGGATACATACAATGTGAATAAGAATGCATGGACAAGACCTGTTCCCCATTTAATCATTTAAAACATATAATCCCATACCGGAAGAGAGATAACCTTTCCGCTCAAAGCCTTAACAGCCTTCTCACTCAAATACCTCTTGTTTATTACAATACGGAACATATACTCGTCAAACCAATCATCTGTAAATGTAAGATAACCGTTATGGCCCGAACCGGCTCCCCAGCTGTTTTCAAACTGCCATTTTACCGGATTCTCATTCTCATCCACATCAACTGCAACAACAGCCATTGCATGAGAAGAACCGCTCTGACGAGTTAGAATCCTTGCCTTCTTGTCCATGTTCAGAGTTATTCCAAACAGAGACTGATAATCATACATCTTAGGATCCATAACACCCTCTTTTCTGTTGCTCTGCTTCCCCACGTCACAAGAAGCATACATAGCCTCATTATTCTTTATAGAAGCAAGAGCAGCTTTCTTGATCTCGTCATTCGGAAGGTTAAGATATACCCAGTTTATACCCTCAACGGTATTTCTATAGTTGGCAATATCATAAACCTTATAATACTCACGGGTAGGGTCGTTCATAATCATAATGTAATTGTCGGGAGAATAATCCGCAGGAACAATGGAAGAATAAAACTCCTTAGGGGTAGTTTTAAGTACCTTAACCTCACCATCCATATCTTTATATCTCCATGCAAACTCTGTTGGAGGAACACCAAGGCAGAGAGCAAGCACCCTGTAAACATCCTTAAGAGCAGCCATCTTCTCCTGCTCCATATCTGCAGCCTTACCCTTCTTTACCGCAATCTCCCTAATGTTGTATGCAGCACCCCTCAGACGCTCGTTAATAAGAGATACCATCTGCGATGTATTGTTAGAATGCTCTGTCTCAGGCATCACCTCTGCAGGTACAACACCGTACTTCTCGCCAAGATTATAGAAAAGATTCCATACACCTCCATCCCCAACAGGAGACTGAAGATATGTAACCACCTCTCTATCATCGCCATCCCTGTCTGCCGTAGCAATAATATTCTCAAGGAACAGATTGCTCTTCTCAAACATATCCCAGAAATAATTGTAGTTGTGGGAGAAATCAAAAGATGAAACATTAAACTTCTCCATAACAGAAGGTCTTAGCACGTTCATAGAGGTGAACATCCAGCAACGGCCACTGCTCTTCTGGTCTGTAATTCCCTTTACATTAACCCTGTACTTAAAGAAATGGTCTATCTTACCCTGCAGATTATGGTTAAGTACATGATTCTTAATATCCTTGTCATTTGTTAGAACATTCTGAGCAGCAGTAGCCTGAGCATCCATAACAAAACTGTTCTGAATCTCCTGTAACTCTTTTTGTCCCAAAGGTTTAAGATTCTTATTCTGTGCATTGAGGCTTCCAACCGCAAACAAGCACAAAACCGTAAACGTTAATTTTCTCATATTTCAATAGTTTTTTATTTTTTAAAAGTATTTTTCTTCCCGACAAATTATCTGTCTTTTTCAAATGCAGATGCTACCAACACTGTTGCTACAAGTGCTGCTGTCTCCGTTCTAAGCCTCGACGCGCCAAGATGTACGGCCGTAAAACCGTTCTCAAGCGCCGCTTTAACCTCATTCTTAGAGAAATCACCCTCAGGACCAATCAAAACGGCAACAGAAGGCTTCTCCTCTCGCTCAACCCTGCCGCCTGCGCCATGTCTCATCTTGAATCTCTCCAACTCACTACAAATATACACTCTTTCCACCTCATTTCCGCAATAACAGATTAACTTTAACTCCGCATTACACTTACTGCAGAACTCTTTTACAGAGATACAACTTTGCAGTTCCGGCATCTTCCCTTTTAATGACTGTTTTACGGCAGAGACAATTATCTTGTTCAAACGTTCTTCATTCACAACCTTTCTTTCGGAATGCTCACCTATAACAGGAACTATACTATCCAGCCCAACCTCAACCGCTTTCTCCACAAACCACTCATACCTCTCCATGTTTTTAGTAGGGCATACAGCCATTGTAAGTTCATAACCATGCTCCCCAAAGCCCCCATCAACAGAGAGCACCTCTAACTTAACCTGCGGAACAGTTCCCCTACCTTTTCTTTTCTGTTTTTTGTCGGGAAGCGGAGCACCCTCATCTAAAATCCTGCATTTAAGGAGATTGCCATTACCATCTATAAGATTTACATTATCCCCGGTTCTATGTCTCATAACATTGATGCAATGAGCGCTCTCTGCCTCATCCAACAAAACCGTTGCACCGGCCACAGGGATTTCTTCTATATTCGCGTAAAAAAGTTCCATATATTTTCTGTTGTGACCGCAAATTTAGTAATCTTAAAAAAATAACTTGGTAATCTTTGATTGTCTTTTCGGTAAATGGTTACCTTTGCAAATGCTACAGGCCTACGGCGGCGCGGTTGGATATAACAGTAAACCATACGGCCTGTGAATAGCCTCACAAAGTATCTAAAAAACACCATAATGAATACTATTAAATCGCAAAGGTATGTTGCTCTTGATGTTCTGCGCGGAATGACTGTAGCCGGAATGATCTTGGTTAACAATCCGGGGTCGTGGAGCCATATTTTCGCCCCTCTTGAGCATGCCAAATGGGCAGGATGCACCCCCACAGACCTTGTTTTTCCATTCTTTCTGTTTGTAGTTGGAGCAGCAATGGCCTTTTCATTTGCCAAGTACAACGAGTCTTTAACTGCTGCAAGCACAAAGAAACTTTTAAAGAGAGGCGTTCTTATCTTCTTGGTAGGATTAGCTTTGAATGCTTTCCCTTTCCTCCCTACAAATCTCAATCCCAATCTTTCTTATGGGGAGAATCTTGCCGAGTATTGGAGACATGTAAGAATATTTGGAGTGTTGCAGAGAATTGCTATGTGCTATATTCTTGGCGGTCTGATTGCTCTATGGCTACAAAAGCCAAAGAAGATTATTCCCGCAATGGCATTCCTCATGGTAATCCACTGGATGATACTGCTGCTTATAGGAGACCCATCGGCAGAGATGGTCAACGGAGCTAAAGGAGCGCTCTCCCTTGCAGGGCAGGGAGCCGGTGCAATTGACATTGCCATAGCCGGTGAGAACCATATCTACCACGGTTTTGGAATACCATTTGACCCTGAGGGATTGCTTGGAATGTTGAGCGGAAGTTGCACACTGCTAATGGGTTTTCTGCTTGGCAATCTTATAAGAACCCACGAGAACAAGATAGAAGTTGTTACAAAATTATACACCATTGGTCTTATATCTGTTGCGGCAGGTTATGTATGGGGCAACTGGCTACCTATTATAAAGGCTTTGTGGACAGGCTCATACGTACTCTATGCAGGTGGATGGTCTACAATAATGTTGGCATTCTTCATCTATTTCATAGACGTAAAGGGAAAAGAAAAAATCTTTACCCCATTCAAGGCCTTGGGCATGAACCCACTGTTTGCCTTTGTTATGGCAGGTCTGTTTGCCAAGATTCTTGGAAGGATAATCAAATGGACAGCTGCAGACGGCTCATCTTACAGCTGCCTTTCATGGTTCTACAAGAATGTATGCGTTGCAATAGTAGGTGAGAACAATCAGGTATCTTCGTTGATGTTCGCCCTTTGTTATGTTGTTGTGTTTACGGCAATGGCTATGGTATTGTACCGCAAGCGCATCATAATTAAATTGTAAAATTGGCGTTAGCGTTGGCTCTCAAATTAAATTAGCCAAAGCTATAAACTATTAACTATTAACTGATATGGCATATATTGGATTGATATCGGACACTCACGGGCTGTTTGACGCCCCGCTAAAGGAGTTTCTTAGTCCCGTGGATGTTATATGGCATGCCGGCGACTTTGGCAATATAGAGACCGTAGACGCTATACGGAATTTTAAACCGTTGACAGGTGTTTACGGAAACTGCGATGATGCTAAAGTAAGATTAGACGTACCTTATACCCAGGTATTTACCATTGAAGGAATGAAGGTGCTTATGATGCACATTGGAGGTTACCCAGGCAGGTACGACTACAAAGCATCACTGCTTATAGAGGCACACAGACCCAATATCTTTGTCTGCGGACACTCTCACATACTTAAGGTGATGAATGACAAGAAAAGAGACATGATGGTTCTTAACCCGGGAGCAGCAGGCACCTTTGGGTTTCATACCATACGCACAGCTCTAAGGTTTAAGATAGAGGAGGGCAGAATGTTGGATATGGAGGTATGGGAGGCCGATAAAAAGAACAGAGTATTTTAACGTTAATAAAACATAAACACTAATACACACACTTATGAAACATTTGATTTTAGCTGCTCAGGTAGTTTTAGTCTCTATTGTAATGGCGGCGGGCCATCAGAGAGCTGAGGCTCAGGAGACAACTCCGGTACAAAGAGCAAACTACGACCTTGCGGAGCGTTTTTCCCAGAAAAAAGTTTCCAAAATGGTTCCAACAACTAAAATCCGTCCTAACTTCTTTAAGAACTCCAACAAGTTCTGGTATCAGTATAAAGACTTGGACGGTACAAAGTACTACATAGTAGATCCTTTGTCGGGAAGCAAAAAAGAGATATGGAATATGGCAGATCTGGCCGCTCAGATTACTGAGATAACCAAAGAGCCTTATGATGCCCAACACCTCCCTTTACAAGACCTTAAACTCAAGGATGACAGATACTTTGAATTTGAACTGAGAACATCCGAGATGGTGCCAAAAAAGGAGAAATCCAAAAAGACAGACGCAGACAAGAAAGATGAGAAAAAAGATTCAAAGCCTGCAGCAAAGGAGAAAAGGTTATTCCGTTTCAGCTACGACATTAACAGCGGCAAACTTACGGATATATCAGATATAGAGAAGGAGAAGGATTACCCAAGATGGGCAAACATATCTCCCGATGGCAAATATGTACTTTATTCAAAGGAGTTTAACCTTTGGTATATGGATATGGAGAACCTTAAAAAGGCTATGGAGGATGAAAAGGATTCTACAATTGTAGAGCATCAGATTACCACAGACGGCACAAAGGATTTTCCATACGGAAGGGGGAACAACGATCCTTACGCAACCAAAGAGGATCTTAACAAAAGAGGTGGAGCATCCGCTGTCTGGAGCCCCGATTCAAAGCATTTTGCAATAGAGAGAAATGATGTTTCCAATATAAAGAGCCTTTGGGTTATAGATGTTTTGGCAAATCCAAGACCTAAATTGGAGGCATACAAATACCAGATGCCGGGAGAACCAAGTCCAAAAGCATATCTCTATGTTTTTGACAACGACGGCAATGGAAATTTCAAAGGGCGTACAATAAAGGTAGATGCCTTTAAAGATCAGACAATAGACATTGAGCTTAAGGAGTTTACCAACAAGCAGAGATACGACAAATACATTCCAATGGTCTGGGAGGGAGACAACAACAGCTTCCTTATGACACGCACAAGCAGAGATATTAAGAGAGTTGACATCTGCCGCGTAGACCTTGCCGCAGATTCTGCAAAAATGCTTATAGCAGAGAGACTTAATACATACGTTGAGACTCGCAATTTAAAGATTGTAAGAAACACCGGAGAGATGATCCATTGGTCAGAAAGGGACGGATGGGCACACCTTTACCTGTACGACAAGGATGGAAACCTAAAACACAGATTAACAAAGGGTGAGATGCATGTAGAGGAGATCCTCGGCGTTGACGAGGCACGCAGAGTTGTCTTCTTTACAGCCTGCGGAGTTGACAAAAAGGAGAATCCATACTACAAACATATCTATTCTGCGCCATTGGACGGCAGCTGCACATTAAAAAACCTCAACCCGGGAGATTTTGACTGCGAGGTTGTTGCGTCCGATGATGCAAAGGTATTTGTAAGTAACTACTCCAAAGTTGATTGCGCCCCTGCAACAGCTATATATGACAACACGGGCCGAAAGATTGCAGATATTGAGAAGGCAGACCTTTCGCTCCTCTTTGCAGCAGGATACAAGTTCCCCGAGATCTTTACGGTAAAGGCAGGTGACGGAATTACAGATCTATACGGAGTAATGTACAAGCCATACGACTTTGATTCAACCAAAACATACCCTATAATAGAGTATGTGTACCCGGGACCTCAGACAGAGGCGAACAACAGCCTTTGGAGCTACAGCATGGACAGAATAGACAGGTTAGCTCAGGTTGGATTCATTGTAATAACCGTTGGCAACCGCGGCGGACACCCTAACCGCTCTAAATGGTACCACAACTATGGCTACGGCAACCTAAGAGACTACGGCTTAGAGGATAAGAAGGTTGCAGTACAGCAATTAGCTTCCCGACATAAATTCATAGATGGAAACCGCGTTGGTATACATGGCCATTCAGGCGGAGGATTCATGTCTACAGCTGCAATCCTAAAATACCCTCACTTCTTTAAGGCAGCCGTATCATGTGCCGGCAACCACGACAATTCTATCTACAACAGATGGTGGAGCGAGCAACACCACGGAATAATAGAGGAGCTGTCCTCAAAAGGGGATACAACCTTCCGTTACAGCATTGCAACCAATCATGAGTTGGCTTCCAATCTAAGGGGTAATCTGCTTCTCATAACAGGAGATATAGACAATAATGTACACCCTGGAAACACATTGAGGGTTGTAGACGCCCTTATAAGAGCCAATAAGAGATTTGATATGCTGGTACTTCCGGGGCAACGCCACGGTTTTGGAGATATGCAGGAGTACTTCTTCTGGAGGATGGTAGACCATTTTAGCAAATATCTGATTGGAGATTACCAGGACACTGTGGATATTCCTCAGATGCACAATGATTAGCGTTGGCGTTGGCTTTTTGAGTATAGAGAGTAGAGAAAGTAAAGAAGGTAAAGAGAGTTTATAGAGTAAAAAGTAAAGATGAAAAAAAATTTATTATTGGCAGCATTGGTGGTTTTGGGCGGCACACTCTGTTTCGCCCAAAACCATTCCTCAAAAGAGAGCTGCAAAGGAAAAGACACATGCAATAAAGAGGCACAAAAAAAAGAGAGCTGTTGCAACAGAAATCACGGTAAGGATGCCAATAAAAAGTGCAGTTGCAAGAGCATTTTAGATGTGAACAGACAGGGCAGTTTTGGAGCACCTGTAATAAATTCATCATCAAAAATATCACACGTATTAGGCACCTTCCCCGGAGAAGAGAATGTAAAATATGCCACAAACATACTACCCGGAGCTACAGATATCAACAGCTACCTTCCACTTCTTAAAGGGAAAAAAGTATGTATCCTTTCCAATCAGACCGGAATAATAAAGCCCGGAGTTCATGTATTGGACACACTCCTAAGCCTTGGAGTTAACGTAACCTGCATAATGTCTCCCGAACACGGTTTCCGTGGAGATGCAGATGCAGGCGAGCATGTAAGCAGCTCAAAAGATCCAAAAACAGGCATTCCTATCAAATCTCTTTACGAGGGCAACAGCAAGAAACCCGCAAAGGAGGTGATGGATAGTTTTGATGTTTTGGTATTTGACCTTCAAGATGTAGGTGTACGTTTCTACACATACTACATTACCATGGCAAATATGATGGCAGCCTGCGCAGAGGATAATAAGGAATTTATAGTATTGGACAGGCCAAACCCTGTTGGCTTCTATACAGACGGTCCTATCCTGGATATGAAATATAAATCCGGCGTTGGCGGTTTGCCAATCCCAATCGTATATGGAATGACAATGGGAGAACTGGCACAGATGATAAACGGAGAGAACTGGCTCAAATACTCATCTACCGCAGCAGACGGCAAAAAAGTTAAGCTCACTGTTATAAAGAACAGGAACTACGAGCACTCCATGCTCTACCGTCTGCCTGTTAAGCCTTCCCCTAATCTTCCCGACATGCATGCCATCTATCTCTACCCCTCTGTCTGCTACTTTGAAGCAACCCCGGTAAGCCTTGGCCGCGGTACAGACAAGGCATTTGAGATGTACGGCCATCCCAATATGTTGGGCTATAAATTCTCTTTCATACCAAGGAGCATCCCTGGAGCCAAAACACCTCCGCAACTTAATAAAGTATGCCACGGAGTAGACCTGCGTACAACCCCATCTATAGATGAGATAAACACAAAAGGGATAGATCTTTCATATATTATAGACGCATACAAGAACCTCAACTTAGATGACCATTTCTTCAGCCCATTCTTTGAACTTGAGATTGGACAGTCTTACGTAAGAAAGATGATAAAGGAGGGAAAATCTGCAGATGAGATAAAGGCAATGTGGAAGGATGACGTTGAAAAATTCAAGAAACAACGTGCCCCTTATATGCTGTACAAATAAAGGCGTTAGCTTTGGCGTTGGCGTTAGCGTTGGCTATTTATAGAAGCAGAGAGAGTATTGGCTTTCAAAATTAAATTAGCTAAAGCTAAGGCCAAAGCCAACGCCAAAGCTATAAACTATAAACTTTTATCGGTGTCTATTACACGCTTAGCTCCAATATAACGCTTGGCATAATACGCAGCAGACGATTCATCAATAGCAATCCCCTTCTTTCTGTTGGCATGAATAAAGGTAAATGTATTAGCAACAGGATCAACATCCACAACAATCCCAACATGCCCAACACTTTTGGTAGAACGCCTGCCCCCAAAAAAGACAAGATCACCCCGTTGCAGATCCGATATGCTATCCACACTCTCCCCCTGCAGGAACTGGCTTCGCGATGAGCGATTAAGTTCAATATCCCACTGCCTGTATACATAACTGGTAAACCCGGAGCAGTCAAACCCGTTAGGGCCGCTCTTTCCGTACACATACTTAACACCAAGATACTGCATTGCAGAATTGATTATATTATCTGCAAAAGATGGAATCCTTGGAGCCAAATAGATTTCCGGCACTGAGATATGTTCAAAATTAAACTTCAGCTCACTATATACCAATGTTTTAACATCATTACATATAGACGCTCCCCTCTCCCTTACAAACCTCTCTATAGCCTCAGCCCTTAACTTTTTATCAGACCTTGGCAACGGCTCGCCAAAAGCACAAACCGCCCACCCGCAGAAGATGGCAAGCATAACAGTAAAACAATATACCCGTTTAAACAATCTGTGCATGATAAAAGGTTAAAACAGTTTTCTAAATCAAGACCTCGCGAAAATAGTAAAAAAAACAAAACAATGTTTTATTAACTTTGCAGAGAATTGAAAAACAGGAGATGAAACAGATTACAATAAAGGATATTAACAGCATAGATACAGCTGCAAAAGAGTTCATAGACTACATAAGCAGCTCAGACGAGATACAGAGCAACATTTTTGCATTCTACGGAAAGATGGGGGCAGGAAAGACCACATTCATAACAGCACTCTGCAGGGCCCTTGGAGTTAGCGAAGATGTAGTAAACAGCCCCACGTTTACAATTGTAAACGAGTACAGAGCCGCAAAAGGATTCCCAATATATCACTTTGACTTTTATCGCCTTAACAAGCCACAAGAGGCATACGACATTGGAATAGAAGAGTATTTTGCCTCCAACGGTCTATGCCTTATGGAGTGGCCCGAGAAAATAGATGAGATTCTGCCTGAGGGTACAGTTAAAGTCAATATTGAGGAGCTTCCCGACAAATCCAGAATCCTATCTATAAAATAAGGATGGCCCAAACCGAGACCATCCCTTTCTACAATGTACCACTGCTTAATTAATCAAGCGGCTGTAATTTTTTGTGAGTAAAGACAATATGCGCAGGAATATCTCCGGCATTCACTGTCCACTTCTTTTTGCCATATCTGTCAAAGCAGTGAACATAGCCCGGGGTAACATAATCGGTCGCATCAGTCACTATAAAGTCGTGACTGTTAGGATTAACAGCAACACCATATGGAACCTTTATAGTCTTCTCCGTACCATCCTTTATAAAATTCCTGGTAACAACCCTTCTCGTCTTGGTATTTATAATTGCATAAGTTATTGTATTACTGCTTGTAAGGTAGCTCCACTCACAACTATAAACATATATAGAGTCGCCGCACCTTGTCATATTACTGTTAGGCAAATTAAACCTCTCTATAACCTTATCGGTTCTTGGGTCAATAACAAAAGTCTTGGATGGAACACCATAATAGTCACCTCTCGACGAGACCCAGATATAACCGTCTGAATCCAATTCCAATCTATGAAGATTAATTGCCACATCTATTGTCTTAATAACCTTAAACGTGTTAAGATCTATAACAGACACTGTTGAGTCATAATTAGGCACCCTGTAACCGCCCGAATTAGCAACATACAGTTTATCACCCCAAATAACCATCTCATCCGGCTGATAACCAACCACACAGGTATCTATGACCTTAAGATCCGATGTATCCATTCTGGCAACATAACCCAAACGGGCATTAGGGTCTATCTTTACAGGGCCGGCGTATGAACTCACATATGCATATTTCCCTTTAAAAACTATGTATCTGCAATTTGGAATTGAAACTGCTTTAATATGCTTTGCCGTATTCACATCCATAACCTCAACAAAATGCGAACAATTGATTACAGCATACAATTTATCTCCATAAATCTGTATATCATTGCCTACATCTCCCAGCTCCTTTACAACACCAGGATTTCTCTCGGCAAAGATATTCTTTGTATAGATACCTGTTTCATAATCGTAATAATCGAGAGTACTCTTATTACTACCCATGTTTCCTTCATTAAGAAGGAAGAAGCCCTTTATAGGGCCGTTCTGCCTGTCATTGGTTTCTGTCTCGGTAGAGCGGTTTATCCTCTCCTCCTTCCTGCAACCCGTAAGTTCACCAAAGAACAACACCCCCAACAAAACGGCAAATACATACTCTTTTTTTAATATTCTTCTCATACAATCACTCTCTGAATATAATTACTGTTTACAATTTGAACTTCAACTTGATTTTAAAATTAGTTCCCGGCATAGGATAGCATCTTACAACCTCATACTGCTGGTTTCCAATATTGTTTACCTCTAAAGTGGCCATCATCCTCAACCCTCTTTTACCATTTGCCATATCCACAGGTTTTAGGGTAAACTCTTTTGAAAAAGCTATATCATGCGTATACCACGGCTGCTCATAATTCTCCTGTATATTCGCCACAGCCTCATAACGTTCACCAGTATATATAAAACTGTAATTCACGTTCCAACCTCTCCAATTGGCCTGGACAATTGCAGACCCGCTATGCCATGGAATATACGGAATCTGACCTCCGTACCACGCACTTGTCTTATCCGTCTTGTCCTGTGCTTTCTGGTAAGTATAAGTGATTCTTGAATCTATGCCAACCTCTCCAAACTGCCAATTTATACCGGCAGTTGCATCTATACCTTTTATCTTAACAAAGCCAAGATTGATCATTGTCCACCTAAACTGGTTTGATGTTGGCATTGCTATAATCTTATCTGTGACCTCATTATAATAAGCATCTGCCTTAATTTCAAAACTCTTTACAACCCCCTTTTCTGTTGTCCTCAGATAGGAAACGCCAAAATCATATTGAGTTGTATATTCCGGATTAAGATCCTTATTCCCAATAAATGTGTAGTACAAGTCATTCAATGTAGGCATTCTAAATACATTCTTGTAAAAAGCCCTAACAGTAAGATCATTGTTCTTTCCAATCTCTTTCCCCTTAAACGGTGTCCAAGAGGCAGTAGCCGCAGGAGAAAATTTGCTTTTATCTTTCATGCTCTTTCCCGTCCATGCGCCGGTAGACTCATCTATATCATCCCTTGCCGGTGTAGTCTCATCATGAACGTATGTATGAAGTATGCTTCCCTGAATGGCAAATTGCTCACCAAACTGCAGAGACATAGAAGCTGCACTATATATCTGTAATCTCTTAGGATAGACAAAATCTACCAAATCTGCATCCAAAGTATTGTACTGAGCATCTGCAGACAACGATACATTCCACCACTTGAACAGATTAAAAAGGTTTGCTACCGAGCCGTACACCTCATTCTGTTTGTAGTGATTATTCACATACATTGTAGTAACATCCAAACGGGGATCAGACAGATAGTGAAGATAGTCATACGCATATTTGGCATTTGCCAACAATGAATAAAACTTTGTAAAATCTTTTCTGAATGAGCCTTGTACAAAGAAGTTATGATCCCATTGTCTGTCCTGATGTTTGAATTTACCCGGCTCTTCCCTTACAGATGCACCGGGATAACCTCTTTGCGAATTGTAGTAATACACTTTTGCTTTCCACTCGCCATTTGTAATGTTCCCATATAAACCACCCTCAATTCTCAAAGCACTTACATCACCATTCTTCCTCACCTCCGTAGTATCGTACCCATCCTTTTTGGCGTATGAAAACTTGTACTTTCCTGTTGTGTACATGTATTCTGCATTAAACGAACTTGTAACCTTGGAACCTAATCTCTGTTCATACAATACAGATGGGTTAATAGTTCCAAATGAACCGCCGTTAAGCCCCAATTCCAAATTATATTTCCGTTCCTTGGAAATAACAGGTTTTCTTGTTGTTAGATAGAGAGCACTGGCAGACGCGTAATCCTTTGCAGGTTGGAACAATGCGCTTTTCTGTCCATTGTACAGAGACAACGCCTCCATGTTATCCAACGAGAAACGGCCTAAATCCACAACACCGTTCTGGGCGTTGCCCAACTCAACTCCGTCATAAAACACACCTACATGGTGACTTCCCATACTCCTTACATTAACGGTCTTAAGTCCGCCAATACCACCGTAATCCTTTATCTGTACTCCCGAAAAATATCTAATTGCATCTGCAACAGAATGAACACTAAGTTTTTTTAATGTCTCCCCCTTTAATACCTGAACCGGCAGGATCTCTTTTGGCAAACGGTAATCTGTGACAACTATTTCGCTAAGATCCTCAACCTTATTTGTATCGGGCTGCTCCGGCAATTGTACTGTTCCACAGTTTGATAATAGTGTCATAGCATCATACTGTCTCACAGCAGAATGTACAGGTATTACAACCAAAATCAGCAGAAAAAAAACAAAGATAATCTTTTTAATCATTTCGATCTTTAACATTTTATCTTTACAGCACACCAGCCGTGCGAAACACATTTAGCGTTCGACACGGCTTCGTTGCGCAAAAATAACAAACTATTATAAAACTACATCTTATATTTTCCGTCTACCAAATCCTGATAAGTTGGATTGTATTTGCAATCCTCTACTTTCCAAGTTTCAGGAGTCAAAGATGGAAGTGCCTTTTTAAAGGCAGAAAAATCTATTAAATTAGGACACCATTTTACATATACAGAGCCTACTTTCTCTAAAGAAGAAAATCCGTTAAGGTGCTCAATTTTACAATTACCCGCAGAATATTTGCTGGTAGCTCCCCAGAATTTGAACTCACCTGTTATCTCCTTAAGTACAGGAAAATCGTACTCGGCAATCCACATGAACTCAAATTCTGCTTTACCTATCACCTCCAATTTAGGAGCAGAAAATTTCTTAAGGTTGTATTGGGAAAAATAAATTGCCCTCATTTTAGTCAGCTCGGGAAAAGAGAGATAACTATACTTTCCTGTATTAGCATAAAGAGAGTCTATCTCCTTAACTGTATTAAAACTGAGTGATTCCAAATCACCATCTTTCAAAAGGAAAGTCTTTATCTTTTCTGCACCGGTTATCTTAGGAAAAACCTTCATTGAAGATGCATTAAAACTAAACTTAGATATCTCCTTTGGCAAAGCTATTTTTTCAATATTATCAATAAAATGAAGAGTTATATTAGTTGAAGCATCCAAAAGGTCCAAATCAAGCTCCTTTATAGCATTACAACTGCTCATCTCAAACACATCTCCCGCGTTTTTCAATACCGGAGTTAACAGATGCTCCATTGACGAAGCGTAAAAGAATTTAATTGATTTTCCAACGCTCTCAAGTTTAGAAAGATCTAATTCCTTAACGCCCAAATATTCAAAATTAGCAATCCCCTTAACCTCCTTTAGATTATTCAAGACGAGTGTTTTTGGGAAACGATCGTTGTACTCACCCTTTACCTTAAGATTACCGCCAACACTCTCCAATTTTGGCAATTCAATTGTAGCACACTTATTATATTGAGAAATGGAAACATCCCCTGTTACAGAGGATAATTCCGGCATTACCATCTTTTCAATGAGATCTAATTTACTACACTCCAAATTGCCATCTACTGTTTTCAATTTTGGCAGATTAAATTCAACATGAGATTTAAGGCCTTTCAAAGTAAGACCGCCCGTTTGCTGCAAATTGCTAAAGTTCAAAGTCTTCAAAGTATTATTATATGTTTTCCCATCCACAGAACCTTGAACAGTTACACCTGCAAAAGAATTTTCCAATGACGGAAAATCAATCTCTTTAACACCGGTAGAATTAATAAACACTAAATACGATGTTTTTAATTTAGGGAATCTTGCAGATCTTAAAAGGTTTGCACTTAAGGTAACCTCTCCTACAGACTCCAATACCGGAAATTCAATATCCAAACTATCAGCCAAAGCAAGCGGAGATTTACTAGATCCAAAGTAAATATTGGCAGCATCCGTTAGAGACTTAAACCCATCTAAAGTATTTAATGCTAACCCTTTACCTATAATTATAGAATTTTTAACCTTAATAACTCCGGCAATACCCGAAAGATTTTTTATAGAATCCGCCCCCTCTTTTACATTTGTTCCAAGCTGGAGGTAGCCATTGATAATTTTAATATTCTGCTTGGCAAAAGCGTCAACTTCTGATTGTGTATTTAAAGAGACATTACCATCATGGCTAACCAATTCATACTTAATTACAACCTTGTATTCCCTCGTCTCCCTATTATGTGCAGTAACAGTAAAACGTTGTTCATCTGTACCCCAATTGGAAATTGAAGCCGGATCCGGCGAGATAGTTGCATTCTCGCATATCTCAGCCGCTGCTTTTGCCCCTTTCAGATCTGTTCCTGTTGGTAGCACAAACTCAATAATATCATTTAAGATATACCCTTCATAACTCTTTCCACTTACATTAAGAGTAAATTCATGTATATAGTTATCCAAGCCCACAAAAGGGTCATCATCATCTTTGCATGCTGAAAGACCAACAAGTCCTATGACAGCAAGCAACAAAAGAAAGTATCTGTTTAATTTTTTCATTTTTCTTTACATTTAATTAGTTTATTCGGTATACTTGCCATCTATCATGTCCTGTAACGTTGGATTATAGGCGCATCCCATAACAGTCCAATTGGAATTACCGGAAAGACTGCCTATAACATTTTTAAAACCGGAAAAATCTGCAAGATTTCCGCAGTATCTCACATCTATCTTTTTTGCCGTCTTTAAATTTGAAAATGTATTCATATTTGTAAGGATACAATCTTTAGCTTTAGCAGCTGAGGTTGCGCCATAATAGGTAAATGCATCAACTTTTTCCAAAGAGGAGAAATCCAAATCCTCAACCAATACACCACCTTTAAACATGAACGTTGTACACTCCTTAAGTTTTGGAGCCTTAAATACTGTCATTTTGCCTGCATTACCCACATTAATAGTTTTAACAGCCTCAAGATTAGGCATTTCAAGGCCGGTTACATTATTAGCAAAAGGCATAGTGATATAAGCAGCATCCTTAATGGACCCCAAATTAACATCACAATTGAACGAGCTGGCCTGTACAGATGAACCAACCTTTTCTACGCCAAATAGTTGAGGGAAAAAAGTCTGTTTAGCATTGCCGGTAAATTTTAATACATCTGTGATCTCTTTAGGCAGTCCCAACTTTTTCAAAGCAGGGCAATTACTTATTGCAACTTTAGGAGAAAGAGGGCATTTTGAGAAGTCCAACTCTGCCACAGATAGTAATGCAGAAAGCGCTATTTCTCCACATTCAGATAGAACAGGAGTGTTTATCCTCTCCACAAACTGGATATTCGTAAAATCAATTTTACCTTTAATGCTTTTAAGCGAAGGTAGATCTATAACTTCTCCACCGAAAAATTTAATAGTAAAGTTGCCGTTACATTTCTCCAATTTAGGCAAATTCATATTGACCAAATTGATTGAATAATTGTTTATACTGGCAACGTTAAAGGATCCGCAGCTCTCCAGAAGAGGAGCGTCTAATTTAACAGCCTTGTCATTACATGAGATATTAAAAGCTCCGCCAACTGTTTTCAAAACAGGAAGTGTGACTGCAGATGTGTTTCTTATATACTTTATCTCAAAATCACCTCCTACTCTATCAAGTTTTTTGAATTTTACCTCTCTTATATTCCAAAAGTTTTCAATGCTGAAATTACCGGAAACCTCTTTAAGTTTATCTAATTGAAGATTGTTAAGGCTGAGATTAGAAGCCTCTTCACTATATAGCCCGCCCCTTACTGCACTAAGATAAAAATCTCCGTTCACAATCTCCAACGCAGACAGATCTATTTCCCTTGGCAACCTTGTATTTACATTAAAGGTTCCAACAGATTTTAACTTAGGCAACCTTATATCTGCTATGCTGTCTGTATTGATCACAATGTTTGTAGCTGATGTAAGCTCCGGAATAGACAGCTCTATCTTATTTCCAAGATTTGCCATCACCATTGCTGTTCCAACACAAAGGCCACCTATACTTTTAAGATTCTTAAGCGCACTGAATGTAACAAACCTAACATTGTTCCTTACAATAACATTAAGGCCAATCTCTGTTAAAGACTCCAATGGTTCCAAAGATGTAATAGGATCCTTCTCATCCATGTCATTACTTCCAAGTATAAAGTTTCCATCTATTACATTTATTTTCTTTGCGCCAAATGCATCAACCTCTTTCTGTGTCTGCAGAGTAACAGTACCATCCTGCACAACAGCAGATTTCTGTATCCTGTACGTATAAGCAGTATATGTTCCATTGTAAGACTCTACTCTAAACACCTGCTCACTTTCCCAATCTTTTATGGTTGCAGGATCCGGTAATAGTCTGCTGTTTTCGCACAGAGCTACTTCTGCTTTTGCATCTATGAGATTCTCTGTTGTTGGAACAGTAATCAATATATCTTTCCCTTTAATCTGAGCAACATATTTAACACCGCTTTGTGCAGTCAATGCAAATGACACTATATGGTCATCTTTTCCCTCAAAATCGGATTTTTTATCCTTTTCACAACTTATCAAAGAGATAGTTGCCATTGCGGCAAACAATACGACAAGAACCTTAGCTGTCCGTTTTACAACCGCATTAACAATATTTTTTATAGAAATTTTCATTGCTATTCAAATGCTATTTTTTATTATTCTTGAACATATTGAAATCTTTAATTCCAAAGACCTCTGTTGAGATCTCTCCCAACCATCCTGATTTTCCATTAACTCCGGTAACTACCTTCACAAAATCTACATATTTAAGGTTAACCGGCTTACCCTCAAAATCTATCGCATGCGAAATTTTAAAGTGATTGCCATTTGCATTGGCGCTATAGTTAATATCGTCTGTAAGTCTGTCTATAGGGCTAAAGTTATCTGCATATCCCCAATCAAATTCGCCATTATACCAATATCCGGGGCTTGTCTCTCTATTTTTAAGTGGCAGACAAGTTCCTCTTAAAACATAAGTATCCTCTTTAACCCACAAAGGATAGTAATAATCCTGTCTATGAAAAGCAGACAAATAATCTATTGTCCCTTTTTGTCCTTTATTATCTGTCCAAGAAACAGGTAGCCCGGGTGCTTTAGGCCTATAATAGGTAACAGCATAATCCTGAGTTTGAGTACCCTTCTCTGTTTCGCAGCCTTTTAATTCATACCAAGTATCATTAGGAAGGCCATCTCCATTCTCATCCTGCATAACCCATACTATACCTGGTTCAGATGAACCGGCAAAAGAGTTGCCTAAAATCTGAAGGTTGTATTCACCATCATTCTCAACACTATGATCAAATCCGACTACGATATATCCGCCAAAGCCGCCCAGACAAACATATGCCTCTGCTGTCAATCTGCTTTCAGCGTACGTAGTGGCCTCTTCCATAGTATAACAGTTCCAGCCTTCATTTATAAACTGCCCCGGAGCAGGCATATACTCGTATACCTTATCCCAATCTACTTTATTGGAAGTCCCGACAGCTCTTTTATATGTACCTTCGGGAGGGCATACATTAACTGTAAGCTCTTTACTGAGCTGAACATATGAATTTTTCATGGTAAGCAATACCTTGTACTCTCCCTGCTCTTTCCGGTCAAAAATATACTCAGGTTTTTCTGCAGATGTCTTATCTATCTCTTTGCCATCTTTTGTGATTTTCCACTCATATTTTGCATCAAACGCATTTTCAACATCAAATGCCTTGATTCTTATCCTTCTTCCCGTAGACATATTAAATGTTTCCTTCTCAAATGACCACTTGAACGGAAGTTCGTCGGGAGTACAGACAACTACATCAAATTCTATCTTATCCTCGCCATCCTCATTTTTCACCACCAAAGCAACTTTATATGTTCCCTTTTCAGACTCTGAAAACTTGAAATTCTTTTCTGTGCCCTTTGAGGAGCCGTTAACACTCCAAGAATATGTTGTCCCCTCTATGGCATTTGCAATCTCGGGTGAGATTTCCAAAGAGGATCCTGTCACCATCTTGTATCCGTTTTCCGGCATAGAAAGACTAACTACAGGAGCAGCCAGCTGAAGTACCTTAACGGTAAACTGTTTAAAGGCAGAACCGGCGCTATTGGTAACATCTAAATCTATGTATTTTTCGCCAAGTTCATTAAATGAGATTCTGAGCTCAGGATCCCTTCCTATAACTTTACCATCACACTTCCACACATAAACAGCGTTTTCACAATTTGTGTACGCAGGTGTGATTGTAACGGTCCTTCCAATTTTTACAGAATAAAGATCTAAGCCATCTTCCAGAGTAATCTCAGGCGGATTGCCGTAATCTCTCTCTTCGTTATCATCCTTACACCCAACAGCGCAAGACAATAACGCAATCAACGAAATAAAAATTAATTTTCTCATATTGTAAAGTTTATTAATACCCAATTTTGCAAACACATCCATAATATAAAATTTGCCAACAAAAAGGCACAAACCACCTTAGTCACAGGGACTTTACAACAAGAACATACAAACTCGCATGAACAACGAGAACTAATCTGTAAATTTTTAGCCCATACACCCGTAGGCTGTAAAATCCCCAAACGCAAAGGCCGGTCTTCTGACTTGTTCCTTTAATGAAGCCTTCCCGGACAAGATTTTTAAAGTCCAGTGGCAAAAAAGAGTTTCATTAAAACAGCTATCTGATACATATAACAGTAGCGGAACTCACAGCAGCGGGAACTGTTCGGGATTTTCACCCGATTCCCAATTATCTGCAAATGTATGGCCTACATTGCAGAACCATTGCTCTGCAAAGATATACATTATATCACAGTTCAAAGCAAAAAAATAATGTTTTGTAAAAAACTTTTGGAAGTGAGCTATTTATGTTTATCTTTGCAGTCCCAATTTTGGGAAACAGAAAAACTAATAACAATTAAATAATCTTAGCACAATGGCAGAGTATTTATCATCTGACAAAAAGCAAGAGATTTTCGGTAAATACGGGAAGTCTAATACAGACACCGGCTCTCCTGAGAGTCAAGTTGCTTTATTTTCCTACCGTATCGCTCACCTTACAGAACACCTAAGGGGCAACAAAAAAGATCACAACACACAGAGATCTCTTTTGAGGCTTGTAGGTAAGAGACGTAAGCTTTTGGATTATCTTAAATCCAAAGATATTGAGAGATACAGAAATATTGTAAAAGAGCTTAACCTTAGAAAATAAGCTTTTTTGCAAAAACAACATAGAGAGCCTGCCTTTACCAAGGTGGGCTTTTTCTTTGCAAAAAACAAAACGCTCTCTTACTATTTAGGAATTTATACTATATTTGCGGTAACTTTGTTTTACATTTGGCGTTAAAGCCAATTAAAAGATTATAATTTATAGCACAATAGATATAAACACTTAAAATAACAAATAATGAAAAAAGATCTTCAGATTTCTGAACTCATTAAGAAAGAGGAGAACAGGCAGCTTCACGGCATAGAACTTATTGCTTCTGAGAACTTTGTATCTGATCAAGTACTTGAAGCTTTGGGCTCTGTATGTACAAACAAATATGCAGAGGGTTATCCGGGTGCAAGATATTACGGTGGTTGCGAGGTTGTAGACCAGATTGAGCAGCTTGCAATTGACAGACTAAAAGAGCTTTTCGGCGCTGAGTACGCAAACGTACAGCCTCACTCGGGTGCTCAGGCAAACATGGCAGTAATGATGGCATGTATCAAACCCGGTGATACATTCATGGGATTGGACCTTGCGCACGGAGGACACCTCACTCATGGTTCACCTGTAAACGTTTCCGGTATGCTTTACCATGCTGTAGCATACAGGCTTAACGAAGAGACCGGTCTCATTGACTATGATGAGATGGAGAAACTTGCCCTTGAGCACAAACCAAAACTTATTATTGGCGGTGCTTCTGCTTATTCAAGAGAGTGGGATTGGGCAAGAATGCGTAAAATAGCAGACCAGATTGGTGCTATCCTTTGGGTAGATATGGCTCACCCTGCAGGACTTATTGCAGCAGGTCTGTTGGAGAACCCTGTAAAACATGCACACATCGTTACATCTACAACACATAAGACGCTAAGAGGTCCAAGAGGCGGTATCATACTTATGGGCAAAGATTTCCCTAACCCATTTGGCATTAAGACCCCTAAGGGTGAGACCAAGATGATGTCTGCTGTCCTTAACTCAAGCGTATTCCCAGGTATTCAGGGAGGTCCTCTTGAGCACTGTATCGCAGCAAAAGCGGTATCATTCTTTGAGGCATTACAGCCTGAGTTCAAAGAGTACCAGATACAGGTTAAGAAGAATGCAGCTGCCATGGCAGACGAGTTTATAAAGAGAGGCTACAAAGTAGTATCAGGCGGTACAGACAACCACGTAATGCTTATAGACCTTAGAACCAAATTCCCGGATCTTACAGGTAAAGTAGCAGAGAAGACACTTGTGCTTGCAGACATTACCGTAAACAAGAACATGGTTCCGTTTGACAGCCGCTCACCATTCCAGACATCCGGAATAAGAGTTGGAACACCTGCCGTTACATCACGCGGTTTGGTTGAGAAGGATATGCCTGTTATTGTTGAGATGATAGACAAAGTATTGTCTAACGTAGACAAGCCCGAGGTTATTGAGGAGGTAAAAGCTCAAGCAAGACAACTTATGAGCGGACGTCCGTTGAACATCTGGTAGTATAAAACTTATTATTGGTGACCCCAATCACAAGTATGAGAGCGTTTTGGAAAACAACCCCAAAACGCTCTTGCTTTAACATGTCTTTAATATATTTCTACAGCTACCGAAAAACGGTCGTTTGAAAATTTATTTTTTTGAATGACAATATTTTCCCTATTTTTGTGGATTATTGAAAATTTTTACACTCTTCGCCAACAAAGGTAATCTGCGGCGGAGAGGGTTGTTGATACGTTTAATTTTTAACTCTCATTGGGAGAGGCAGATTACATATTTATAACAATGAATGTAGTAAAAAAGACCATTGCACTTAGCGATGGAAGACAAATTGAGATTGAGACCGGTAAATTGGCCAAACAGGCAGACGGCTCGGTAGTATTAAAAATGGGCAACACCATGCTTTTGGCCACTGTTGTTTGCGCTAAAGATGCAAAGGAGGATGTAGATTTCATGCCGCTTTCCGTTGAATACAAGGAGAAATTCTATGCAGCAGGAAGATTCCCCGGCGGATTTATGAAGAGAGAGGGCAAGTCATCTGATTATGAGATTCTCGTATCTCGTCTAATAGACAGAGCTTTGCGTCCTTTGTTTCCCGACAATTTCCACGCAGAAACTTTTGTTACTGTAAACCTTATCTCTGCAGACAAAGAGACAATGCCTGATGCCCTTGCAGGGTTGGCAGCATCTGCCGCACTTGCTGTAAGCGACATTCCATTTGGAGGGCCCATCTCCGAGGTAAGGGTAGCCCGCATCAATGGTGAATTTGTCATAAACCCAACTTTCCAGGCGCTTGAAGGTGCAGATCTTGACATTATGGTAGCAGCAACCATAGACAACATTATGATGGTTGAAGGTGAGATGAAAGAGGTATCTGAGGAGGTTATGCTCAACGCCATAAAGTTTGCCCACGAAGAGATAAAGAAGCAGTGCAGGGCACAGCTTGAACTTATGGAGGAGGTTGGCAAAACCGTTAAAAGAGAGTATTGCCACGAGGTTAACGATGAAGAGCTTAGAAAAGCCTGCAGAGAGTACTGCTACGACAAAGCATACGCCATAGCAAAACAGGGAACATCAAAGCAGCAGAGAACAGAGGAGTTTGAAGCATTGCAGGAGGAGTTCCTTAATACATTGCCGGAAGAGGAGAGAGAGGAAAAAGCATCAATGGTAGCAAGATATTACCACGATGTTGAGAAAGAGGCAATGAGAAATATGATCTTGGACGAAGGTATAAGATTAGACGGCCGAACAACAACCCAGATAAGGCCTATCTGGTGCGAGGTTGACTATCTACCGGGAGCACACGGTTCAGCAATCTTTACAAGAGGCGAAACCCAATCACTTGCAACCGTTACCCTTGGTACAAAATTAGACATGAAAGAGTTAGACGAAGTCCTTATACAGGGAACAGAGCCGTTTGTGCTCCATTACAACTTTCCACCGTTCTCAACCGGAGAGGCAAAACCTCAAAGAGGTGTGGGACGTAGAGAGATAGGACACGGAAACCTTGCATTCAGAGCTCTTAAACCTATGGTTCCAACCGGTGAGGAGAACCCATACGCAGTAAGAGTTGTATCTGACATCCTTGAGTCTAACGGTTCATCGTCTATGGCCACCGTATGTGCAGGAACACTTGCGCTTATGGACTCAGGCATTAAGCTAAAGAAACCTGTTGCAGGTATAGCAATGGGACTTATATCAGACTCCAAAACAGGAAAATACGCTATTCTTTCTGATATTCTTGGAGATGAGGACCACCTTGGAGATATGGACTTTAAGGTAACAGGTACAAAAGACGGCATTACCGCCACCCAGATGGATATAAAGGTAGACGGACTATCTTACGAGGTTCTTGGCAAAGCACTCGAGCAGGCAAGACAGGGCCGTATGCACATTATGGGTGAGATGATGAAATGTATAAGCGAGCCACGTGCAGACCTTAAACCTAACGCACCAAGAATCGTTCAGATTACCATTCCGGGCGATTTCATTGGAGCAGTTATAGGCAAAGGCGGAGAGACTATCCAGAATATACAGAAGACTACAGGCACAACAATCACCATTACAGAGCAGAAAGACGCAACCACAGGCGATACCGTTGGATGTGTAGATATCTTTGGTCTCGACAAAGAGAGCATGGACAAAGCACTTGCTTGGATTAAAGGCATTACCACTGTTCCCGAGGTTGGAGAGGTTTACGATGGTAAAGTTGTCTCTATCCTAGATTTTGGAGCATTTGTAGAGATTCTTCCGGGCAAAGAGGGATTACTTCATATATCGGAGATAGACTGGAAAAAGACAGATAAGGTTGAGGATGTCCTTAAAGTTGGAGACGAGGTTAAGGTTAAACTCCTTGAGATAGACCCTAAAACAGGCAAGATGAGACTCTCAAGAAAGGTTCTTATGGAGAAACCGGAGGGTTACACGGAACCGGAGAGACGTCCTCGTCCTGCAGGAGACAGGCCTCAAAGAGACGGCGGACGCGACAGAGGCGCTAGAGACAGCCGCGGGCCAAGAGATGGCAGAAGCCCAAGGGACAACCGCGATAGGGACCGCCGCGAACCAAGAGAGGCTCGTGAGCCACGCGAAAACAGAGAACCAAGAGAGAATCAGACTCCACATATAGAGGAGTAAAAATTTCATAACTATGTAGACGGCGAGGGGGGTGACCAACCAATAAGGAGAGGTCGCCCCTTTGCTTTGACCTCATTTGCTTTAGCGTTGGCGTTAGCTAATTTAGAGTAAGGAGAGTAATTAGAAACAGTTATGAACAACTTGTCAATCAACGGAAGAGCGGTTGCCAAAAGCAGCTTATAAGAAACGGCGTCTGTTGGAGAACCGTTAGGATGCAAAGCATACTAAAAGGGACGACTCAGCCGTTTCAAGCTGATTGAGGGCAATAGCAGTTGATTGGCACGGAGAGAGAAACTGTTTCTAATTATAAGTTAAAAGAGCGTTGGCAATTTATATAAGTAAAGAGGGGAGAGAAAGGAAAGCTAACGCCAAAGCCAAAGCTAAAAATATAAAACTAATAGGCCAAAGCTAACGCCAAAGCCAAAGCTATATGTCAGATAACATATCAACACATCGCGTAAAACGCAACGATGAATTAGGACGAATTTCAATAGAGGAGTTTAAAACACACAGCAAACTCCCCGTAACAATCGTCTTAGACAACGTACGAAGCCAGCACAATATAGGCTCCGTGTTCAGAACGGCAGACTCGTTTATAATGGAGAGAGTCATCCTCTGCGGAATATGCGCAACACCACCAACAGCAGAGATTCACAAATCCGCATTAGGAGCCGAATTTTCCGTAGACTGGGAATACTTTGCAGAGACCACAGATGCCGTAAAAAAACTCAAAGAGGAGGGATACACAATAATAAGCATAGAACAGGCAGAAAACTCCATCTCCCTTGAGGAGGCAGCAAAAAAAATATACGGTGATCTGTCGGGAAGCAGAAAAGAAAGAACAAAAACAGCGCTAATCTTTGGCAACGAAGTAAAAGGGGTAAGCCAAAGCGTAGTTGATGCAAGCGATTATGTTATTGAAATTCCGCAATTTGGAACAAAGCACTCGCTGAATATATCTGTATCGGCAGGAATGGTTATGTGGGAGTTCTGCAAAGCATTGCTCATAGAACAAAAAAAATAGCACCTCAGATTTAACTTCTGCGCCCAAAGTAAGTCTAATGATAGATAAACCCTTGACAATACAATTAACTAACATTTTATATTTTTTTAGATGAAGTACTCTTTAATAATCCCTTTTCTTGCAGCTGCAATGATAGCAGTATCGCCAAACGATGCATCTGCGCAAAAGGGCAAAAACAAAAAAGGAGCTGCTATTAAAACAGAGGCATCTGCCGCAGCAAAGGACAGCAGCAAGACAAAAGCCAAGACAATTCCGCTAATCGGCAACTTTGTAAAGACGCCGCAGATGTACAAAGAGGGAATGACTCCGGTTTACGTAAAAGATGGCAAATACTATCTTCAAATCAGCGACTCACTTATAGGCCGCGACATGATGATGGTTTCAAGAATCTCTAAAGGAGCTGCCGGAATACGCAACCAATTTGACGGTTACGCCGGAGATGACATTGCCCACAAGATGTTCCGTTTTGAAAAGGCACAAGACGGCAAGAAGATTTTCCTTAAGAATATCATACTTAGAGAGCGTGCCAATGGGGATATGGCAGAAAATGTGGCAGCATCAAACATGCAGGCAATCGCCGCATCCTTTGAGATTAAAGCCCGGTCCACAGACAAAAAAAGCTACCTTATAGATATAACAGATTTTCTTCTTTCAGACACAGAATACCTCTTCTTTGGTAAAAGAGACAAGACAACCTTTAAGTTAGGCTCTGTGCAAAAGGACAAATCCTTTGTTTCCGGGATAAAGAGCTTCCCGATAAATACCGAAATGAAAGTTGTCTATACCTACGCTCGTACAAACAGCAACCCTACCGCAACATTTGAGTTCAACGTATCGTTGGTACTTCTTCCAAAAGAGCCTATGGTAGCAAGATACGAGGATCCCAGAGTAGGTTACTTCATTGAGAGATATGTAGACTTTGACAAGAACCCACAGGGCGTTGAGTCTGTAAAGATGATCTCAAGGTGGAGATTGGAGCCAAAACCGGAGGATATAGAGAAATACAAACGCGGAGAGCTTGTAGAACCTGCAAAACCAATTGTGTTCTACATAGACCCTGCAACACCAAAACAGTGGGTTCCATACCTTATAGCCGGTGTAAACGATTGGCAGCCTGTATTCGAGAAGGCCGGATTCAAAAATGCAATCTATGCCCTTGAAGCACCTACATTCGAGCAGGACTCAACATGGAGCTTGGATGACGCAAGGCACTCAGCCATAGTCTACAAGCCATCCGATGTAGCAAACGCAATGGGACCTCACATAAGCGACCCACGTTCAGGCGAGATTATAGAGAGCCATATCTGCTGGTATCATAACGTTATGTCTCTGCTAAGAAACTGGTATTTCATTCAAGCATCACCTGCAGACACAGCAGCAAGACACCTTACATTCGACCCCGAGCTTATGGGACAGCTTGTAAGATTCGTGTCATCGCACGAGGTTGGCCACACACTTGGATTAAGGCACAACTTTATGGGTTCTGCCCACTACTCCGTAGCACAGCTCAGAGACCCTGAGTTTGTAAAGAAGAACGGCCATACCACATCAATTATGGATTACTCACGCTTCAACTATGTTGCACAGCCCGAGGATAAGATTGAGCAATCTGCACTATGGCCAAGAATAGGAGTTTACGACTACTGGGCAATTGAGTGGGGATACAGAAGATTCTACGAGTACAACGATCCTCAGAAAGAGTTGGCACACCTCAACAAATGGATAATAGAGAAAACATCCAATCCACTTCTTCTCTTTGGAACAGAGAGCAACTCAAACGACCCAAGATTCCAGTCTGAGGACTTAGGCTCAAACCAGATGGAGGCAAACGAATACGGTGTAAAGAACCTTAAGTTCATTATGAACAACCTCATAGATTGGACAACAACTCAGGGCAAAGGTTACGATGACCTCAATACACTTTACAATGAAATAGTTAACCAGTACACAAGGTATATGAACCATGTTGCCAAATGGGTAGGCGGAGTTTACTTTAATGTAAAAACATCGGATCAGCCAGGCGAGATCTACACCCACGTTGAGAAGGCAAAACAGAAGGAGGCACTTGCATTCCTTAACAAGAATCTGTTCACACCTCAGACCTGGCTCATTCCTAACGAGGTAATGTCCAAGACCATTAACAAGCCCCAAATTATTGTAGACAAGACATACACAAAAGTTCTTGGCAATATGGTAAGCAAGAGGGCTATGCTCAATATGGTTGAAGATGAAATCAAGAACGGCAAAGAGGCTTACACCTTGGATGAGTTCTTTAAGGATCTTAACAATATGATTCTTGTCCCTATTAGTCCCGACAAAACAAAAGCAAGTCTTCAGAGATTGCTTCAGAAACGCTACGTAGCAGCTCTCATTGCCGTGTACAACGGAGAAGGTGGTCCATTCTACAAGAAGGGCGATGAGAACAAAGATAATACAGATATTATCTCAACTGTCTATGGCCAGCTTAGAGACCTGCAGAAGAGATTCAACACTCTTGCAGCATCATCTACAGGGACAACAAGAGCACACTATCTATTCCTTGCAGACAAGATTGCAAGCAGATTAGATTCCAAGAAATAGCATTGATAAAAAATTTTAATACTATTTTGATAATAAATTTGGAGATTGCAAAAATATTACTACCTTTGCAGTCCCAAATCGCGGGATTCGTCTAACGGTTAGGACGAGAGATTCTCAATCTCTAAATAGGAGTTCGATTCTCCTATCCCGTACTAAAGGAGCTGATTCACAACGAATCGGCTCTTTTTTTTGAAGTTGCATAAAAACAGCGTTGGCGTTGGCATTGGCTTTTTCCTGACTTCGTCAATGCGTACCCCAAAATTTTTCTGAGAACAATATAGC
>ENA-OOYV01000523-OOYV01000523.1-human-gut-metagenome-genome-assembly--contig:-NODE-523-length-27326-cov-2.681053_pt1 | contig 27326 bp, 24 predicted proteins | sample MGYA00241704_ERZ501380 | MGnify/ENA primary metagenome ERZ501380 (study PRJEB25962, sample SAMEA2042984) | human gut metagenome | biome: human gut; feature: human-associated habitat; material: faeces...
TGCGACTGCAAAATAATAGAAGCCGATATCTCACGGCTTCGGATGGTGGCGATCAACTTATCAAAATTCGGTATCTGGCCGATGTTGGCAAATTCGTCCAAAAGGCACCGCACATGAACAGGCAGCCGCCCGTTATAGAAATCGTCCGCCTTGTCGCAGAGCAGGTTGAAAAGCTGGCTTTGCAGCATGGCAATGACGAAATTGAAGGTGGTATCGGTATCGCTCATAATGAGGAACAGCGCCGTTTTTCGGTCGCCCATCGTGTCCAGCTCCAATTCATCCTCCGTCATAATGTCTCGCAATTCCTTGATATCGAAGGGCGCAAGGCGGGCGCCGCAGCTCACCAAAATGCTCTTGAGCGTTTTGCCCGCCGCCATTTTGAATTTGACATATTGCTTGACGGCGAAGTGCTCCGGCTGCTTTTTTGCCAGATCGTCAAAGAGGATATCCACGGGGCTTTTATAAGTCTCGTCATCCTCTCTGGCTTCGCAGGCGTTCAGCAGGTCCAGAAGCGTGATGAAGTTCCGTTCCTCCGGCTCCGCCTCATACCAGATGTAACCGATCAAGGCGCAGTACAAAAGGCGCTCGGCCTTGACCCAAAAATCTTCGGAGGATTTTTCACCGTCGCCCTTCGTGTTGGCAATGATGACATTGACCAGTTTGAGGATATCCTTCTCGGAGCGCACATAGGCCAGCGGGTTATATTTCATGCTTTTGGAAAAATTGATGGTGTTGAGGACTTTAATGCGGTACGGCTCATAGACGACCTTCCCGTGGGCGTCCCGCATGGGCTTTCCGTTCTCGTCCAGCTTGGGGGCGCCCCGCCGCAGCATGGTTCCCACCTCGGACAAAAGCTGCCCTTTTGGATCGGTGACCACATAGCTGCTGTGCATCTGCATGAGGGAGGGCTTGACGAAGAAACGGGTCTTGCCGCTGCCACTGCCGCCGATGACCAGGATATTTTTGTTCCGAGCGTACTTGGGATTTTTCGGGCGGCTGGACATGGTGAGCTTTTCCGTCTGGGTCAGAGGGATGTTCCAGTCAGGGACCGGATCGACATAGGGGGCAATATCCGCCGCCGTGCCCCAGCGGGCAGAGCCGTATTCGATGCCCTTGCGGTACTTCTTCGCGTTCTTGCCCTTGACATACACCGCCAGCCGGACGAGAACCGCGCCGAGGATACCGACGCAGATATCCAGCGCATGAAAGCTGGGTGCGGAGCTGGCAAATGCAGTCTGGAAGCCCTGCCCGATATGCAGCAGCTTTTCCGAGGTGTCAAGCCCCGGCGCCAGCCGCACCGCCTGGCAGAGCTTATCAAAGAGATACACAAAGAACAGATACGGCAGGTTTGGCAGAAGATATTTTTTGAGTTTGTCCTTCATCGCTCCAAGCTCCGTTCTCTGGTCTTGACCTTTTCGCCGCGCTCCTGCTCCTTGTGCTGCGTTTTGGACTGCTCCTGCGCCTTTTCCAGCTTGCGCCGGATGGAAGGGGCTTTCTCGCGGCTCAGGTTTTTAGCGGAAAACTCCCGGAAGGCCGCTGTAATCACATCGGCGTCCCGGCCCTTGAAGAACACCAGGTAACGGGTATGCTCGCCGGAAGGGTCCTTCTTCAACGCAAAATCCAGGCCGTACTTCTTCGCCGTGGAAGAAAAGGCCCGGATATTCTGATCCGTGATCTCGATGTTGGAAACGCCGGTGTTGTGCTTCATAAGCTGCCGGAGCGTCTGCTTGCCGTGCCGGAGCTGCGGATTTTTCTTGTGCTTCTCCATATCCGCCAGCACCTTCTTCATAGCCTGCTGCAAGAGCTGAGCGGTCATTTTACTGGCCTCCACACAAAGCGCAAGAGTTTTCTGCGTGATTTCTTCCTGCAAGGCGTTCACCTCCGATCTCCGCTGCCGTACAGGTCATGGCTGACAAGGGATGTGTAATAGCTGTCCATCGTGACCGGGGCGTTATACAGCGCCGCCAGCAGATATTTCTTGATGTTGCGGACATAGGTGGTGTTCTCCCGCATCCGGTCAAGGACATACTCGATGTGCGAGGCGTTCAGCTTCAGGAACCGTGACCGGACGACCTCTGCCGGGTAATCGTCCCTGGCCACACGGATCATCTCCCGGTTGGAGCAGACGGTATCCACCATGAGCTCCACCAGCTCGTCCAGCCGGTCTTTATCCAACTGCACGTTCTGCGAAAGAACGTCATATTCGATGTTCTCCAAGATCAATGCCCGATAGCTTTCCCGCTTTCGCATCCCGTCCTGTCCAATCCGCTCCCTGGGGGCTGGGGGACTAGATGGGATAGGACTTGATATCTCCGTATTTGATAAATCTGTTCTTGATGGATAGTTACTTGATTCTTCTTTATTTAATTGGGCGGGGTTCTCCTGAATTGGAGCGTCCAACATTGGATTTGCCTGTACGGGATTTTCCCGTATAGGTTTTTCCTGTGTAGGTGACGGCGCTTTAGGCTGTTCCAGAATGGTGTATTCGATAGAGCCGAGCTGCCCGTTTGCGCTGCGGACACGCGAACGGATCAGATGGCCGTGCGCCTCCAGCTCCCGGATGCCGCCGCTGATGCTGTCAATGCCATCCTTGCAGATACGGGCAAGGCCCTTCATGGTGTAGTCCCAATTCTCCGGCAGGGACAGCATGAGGGATAGAAGTCCCTTTGCTTTCAGCGACAGCGACATATCCCGCAGGTGATAGTTGGACATGACCGTGTAATCCCTGGCCTTTTCGATACGGAATACAGCCATCTTCGCACCTCCTTCCTGTGAAAATGAAAAGTGTTGATTTTGAGCGGTTTGTCCGTCTGTGAGCCTCCGCTGCCTCCCGCATGGGAAAACACCCACGTCATGTTCAGAACGCAAGCCACAGCGAAAGAAAACGCAGATTTTCCACCCAAATCACGGCACTTGAATTGGGGTATAGAAAAAGGGCGGCTGTCTGAAAAACAGTCGCCCAAAAAGGGGATATATACAAGTTATTTGCTACTCGTCCGCCTTGAAAACCGTTGATATTACTGGCTTTTTCAAAAAGTTCTGTATCGCCACTCGCACCAAAAAAGAAGAGACACACGTTCGTGTGCCTCTTCTTTTTTGGTGCGGCACTTTTGCTGTGCAAAAGTGGTCGCCTGCGGGCGGATGACTGAACGCGAGTGGGGAAACCCGCAAAGGTTTCCCCCTCACACTCCCCCTTCCTTGCGGTATGTGGAAGTACGGACAACAAAACCTGTGGGCAGTCACGGAAAAGCCACCCTAAAGGGTGGCTTTTCTTTTTGGCGCGGGCGATAGGGACAGCGTATTTGACAATGGCGGCAGTTCCCTGTACAATGGCAGAAAATACCGCGAGGGAGGGCTATCATGGAATTCTGGAAGATGAACGGGGCAGGCAATGATTTTATCGTGGTGGACGACCGTCGGAACGCCATCCCCGAGAACAGGTGGCCGGAGATCGTCCGCGTCCTGTGTGAGAGGCATATGTCCATCGGCGCAGATGGCTTCATGGTGGTGAAACCGCCCACCTGTGGCGGCGACTACAAAATGCTGTTCTTCAACTCCGACGGCTCCACGGGTGAGATGTGCGGCAACGGCGCGCGGTGCATCTGCCGCTACGGCTATGAAAACGGCCTGGCCGGTGAGACACAGCGGGTAGAGACCACTGCCGGTCTTGTGACGGGCTGGCGAATGGGCAAACAGCTCTACCGTATACGGCTCAACGATCCCTGCCATATGCGGCTGAACGGCACAGCGGAGGCGGACGGCATCACCTATGACTGCGCCTATGTGGAGCTGGGCGACCCCGGCATCCCCCACGCGGCGGTACCCATCGCCGGCTTGAGAGACTATGACGCGGCGGCGCTGCTCCGGCTGGGCCGGACCCTGCGGCACTATCCGGATTTTCCCAAGGGCGCCAACGTGAACTTTTATGAGATCATCGGCCCGGACCATGTGTACGAGCGCACCTATGAGCGCGGGGTGGAGGATTTCACCTACGCCTGCGGCACAGGCACCGGCTCCGTGGTGACGGTGCTGACGCTGCTGGGCAAGGTCTCCGGCAAACACGTCCGGGTGGATATGACCGGCGGCACGCTGTATGTGGACACGGAACGTGACGCGGCCGGCCGCGTCACCGACCTGTATCTGACCGGCCCCACCAACGTGGTCTGCAAGGGTGAGATCACCGACGAAAACCTGATTCTGTGAGAAAAGGAGCCGTCCCCCATGGGGACGGCTCTTTTCTTGTATCAGTCCGCCGCGGACAGGTGCAGATGCTCTCCGCGCTGGTCCATGGGGATATACGCCTCGTGGGTGGTGACGGCACGGTAGGCCGGGCGCATGATCCGGTGGCAGGTGACCACCTCCTCGATGCGGTTGGCGCACCAGCCGGCAATACGGGCGGAGGCGAACAGCGGCGTGAACACCTCCTCAGGGATGCCCAGCATGGCATACACCAGGCCGGAGTACATATCCACATTGGCACACATGGGCGTGTCGCTGTGCTTGCGTTCCATGACCATGGGCAGGCCCAGCTCCTCCACCTTCTGCAGCAGGGCGAAGTCGTCGGCGTAGCCCTTCAGCTCCGCCATGCGCTGGGCGTACTTCTTCAGCAGCACGGCGCGGGGATCAGACATAGTGTACACCGCGTGGCCCAGGCCGTAGATCTTGCCGGACCGATCGCCCGCCTGGCCGTCCAGCAGCTTGTTCAAGTAGTCCTTGATGGAGCCGTCGTCGTGGGGATCCACATTCTCCTTGATATAGCGGAACATCTCCATGACCTTGGCGTTGGCGCCGCCGTGGAGGGGCCCCTTCAGGGAGCCGACAGCCCCGGCAATGGCGCTGTAAGTGTCCGTGCCGCTGGAGGACATGGCGCGGCAGACGAAGGGGGAGTTGTTGCCGCCGCCGTGCTCCGCGTGGACCATGAGCATCATGTCCAGCAGATGGGCCTCTTCATCGGTGTAGCTCTTGTCCGGGCGCATCATGCGGAGGAAGTTCTCCGCCGTGGACAGCTCCGGCACCGGGAAATGGATATGCAGGGAGTCGCCGTGGAAGTAGTGGCGCTGCACCGCGTAGGCATTGGCCACAATGGACGGGAAATAGCCAACGAGCTTGACGGACTGCAGCAGCATATTGTCGATGGAGGTGTTATCCGGATCCGGATCGTAGGAATACAGGCTCAGTACGCTGCGGGCCAGTTCGTTCATGATATTGTGGCTGGGGTGCCGCATGATCATGCCCTCGGTGAAGCCCTCGGGCAGCTTGCGGGCCTGGTTCATGATCTTGTCGAAGTAGGCCAGCTCGCTCTTGGAGGGCAGATAGCCCATCAGCAGCAGGTAGGCTACCTCCTCGAAGCCGAAGGTGCCGGCCTTGCGGTGGGCCTCCACGATGTCGGTGAGCTCGATGCCGCGGTAGTACAGCTTGCCGGGGGCGGGAACACGCTGACCGTCCTGCATCAGATAGCCCTGAACACTGCCCACCTTGGACACACCCACCAAAACGCCCGTGCCATCGTTATTCCGCAGGCCCAGCTTTATATCGCCCCGGTAGTGATCCGGACTGATGGCGTACTGCTCCTGGATGCTGCGGCTCAGAGGATTGGTATACTGTTTTAAAATCGTGGTGTCTTTCTCGGTCATATCGGTTTCTCCTTTCGCCGCAGGGCGGTACGTTGTTTCATGGGTGATTATACGTCCGCCGCCTTCATTTTGCAAGAGCAAAATTTTAAAATTTCAAATTTTTTTATTTTAACGCAAATTTACCCGTCAGCACTCGAGCTTTTTGCAAAATACAAATTTCAAACTTGCAATTTTCTTGATTTTCCTCTTGCATTTTTCCATCATCGTGCTATACTGACTACATTATTGCACGGGCCGCCTGTGCCCGACACTCTGATTTCCCGAAAGGGGTGCTATCCTATGATCAAGCTGCACGATCTTCCCGTCCTCTGGACCGGCGGTGCCGTCCGTGAGGCCACACCCGCCATGGCGGCAGCCCGGGAGAAGACCATGGCCTGCCGCATCCTCCGCGCCCACAACACCGGCAGCGGCGACGGCCTGCTGCACCTGACGTTCGACAGTCTCATCTCCCATGATATCACCTATGTGGGCGTCATCCAGACCGCCAAGGCCAGCGGTCTGACGGAGTTCCCGGTGCCCTATGTGCTCACCAACTGCCACAACAGCCTGTGTGCCGTGGGCGGCACCATCAATGCCGATGACCATGCCTTCGGCCTGTCGGCGGCGGTAAAAGACGGCGGCGACTATGTGCCCGCCAACCAGGCGGTCATCCACCAGTATGCCCGGGAAATGCTGGCCGGCTGCGGTAAAATGGTGCTGGGCTCCGACAGCCACACCCGCTACGGCGCGCTGGGCACCCTGGGCGTAGGCGAGGGCGGCGGTGAGATCGTCAAGCAGCTGCTGCGTAACACCTACGACCTGGCAGCGCCCCAGGTGATCCTGGTGCACGTCACCGGCAGGCCCCACCACGGCGTGGGCCCCCACGATGTGGCCATCGCCCTGTGCGGCGCGGTGTATAAAAACGGCTTTGTAAAAAACAAGGTGCTGGAGTTCGTGGGTGACGGCATCGGCCGTCTCAGTATGGACTACCGCATCGGCATCGACGTCATGACCACCGAAACAGCCTGCCTGACCTCCATCTGGGAGACGGACGGCGCCGTGCAGGACTATCTGGCGCTGCACGGCCGGGCGGGGGACTTTGCCCCCCTGCATCCGGAGGACGGCGCGTACTATGACGGCCTTATCGAGCTGGACCTGTCCGCCATCGAGCCCATGGCCGCCCTGCCCTTCCACCCCTCCGAGGCGGTGACGCTGCGGGAACTGATCGCCGACCCCGGCGACATCCTGCGTGAGGTAGAGAAGCGGGCCGCCGACCAGTTCGGCGGCAAGGTGCAGCTGCATCTCACCGACAAGGTAAAAGGCGGCAAGCTCCATGTAGAGCAGGGCGTCATCGCCGGATGCGCCGGCGGCCTGTATGACAACATCGCCGAGGCGGCTGCCATTCTGGACAACTGCGACGTGGGCAGCGGGAATTTTGACTTCTCCGTGTATCCCCCCTCCGTCCCCGTGGAGCTGGAGCTGGTGGAAAACGACGTGTCCGCCCGGCTGCTGCGCGCCGGCGCGGTGTGCAAGCCCTGTTTCTGCGGCCCCTGCTTCGGCGCAGGCGATGTGCCCGCCAACGATGCCCTATCCATCCGTCACACCACCCGGAATTTCCCCAACCGCGAAGGCTCCAAGCCCGGCGACGGCCAGCTGTCCGGCGTGATCCTCATGGACGCCCGCTCCATTGCCGCCACCGCGCGGAACCACGGTGTGTTCACCTCCGCGGCGGATGTAGACTACGACGCTCCCTCTCCCGCGGAGCGCCGGTTCGATGCCTCCGTGTATGACAAGCGGGTCTACCGCGGCTTCGGCCACCCCCAGCCGGACGCCCCGCTGCAATACGGTCCCAACATCGCCGAATGGCCCGCCATCCCCGCCCTATCCGATGATCTGCTCCTACAGGTGGCCTCCGTTCTGCGGGATGAGGTCACCACCACAGATGAGCTCATCCCCTCCGGCGAGACGTCCTCCTACCGTTCCAACCCCATGAAGCTGGCGCAGTTCACCCTGTCCCGCCGCGACCCGGACTATGTGCCCCGGGCCAAGGCCGCGGCGGCGCTGGAAAGCGCCCGGACCGCAGGTGAGGTACCGGCGGTGCTGGCGGATACGCTGCACGCATTGGGTCTGGATACGCGCAGCCTCTCCCGGCTGCACATCGGCTCCGTTATCTTTGCCAACAAGCCCGGCGACGGCTCCGCCCGGGAGCAGGCGGCCTCCTGTCAGCGGGTGCTGGGCGGCAGCGCCAACATCTGCTACGAATTCGCCACCAAGCGCTATCGCTCCAACTGCGTCAACTGGGGCCTGCTGCCTTTTACCCTGGCGGCGGACGACAGCTTTGACGGCGCACCCGGCGACTTTATCTACGTCCCGGAGGTGCGGGAGAAGGTGGCCCGGGGCGACGAGGAATTCCCCGCGGTGCTGCTGCATGACGGCAGGAAAACGGACATCCTCCTCTATCTGAAAAACACCAATGCGGAGGAGCGCGAGCTGCTGCTGCGTGGGTGCCTCATCAACTATTACGCGGCAAAGGCGGTGAACTGAATGGAAAAGATCAAAATGCCTGTCCCCATCGCCGAACTGGACGGCGATGAGATGACCCATGTGCTGTGGGGCATGATAAAGGACACACTTATTAAGCCCTTCGTGGACCTGAACACCGAATACTACGACCTGTCCCTGCCCCACCGGGAGGAGACGGCAGATGCCGTCACCGCACAGGCAGCGGAGGCCATCAAGCGCCTGAAGATCGGCGTGAAGTGCGCCACCATCACCCCTAACCTCCAGCGCCAGGAGGAGTACGGCCTGACCCAGCTGTGGAAGTCCCCCAACGCCACCATCCGGGCGGCACTGGACGGCACCGTGTTCCGCGCACCCATCCTGCTGAAGCGGGTCAAGCCTGTGGTGACCTGCTGGGAGAAGCCCGTTACCATCGCCCGCCACGCCTACGGCGACCTGTACAAGGCGGTGGAATACCGTGTCCCCGGCGCAGGCAAAGCCGAGCTGGTGTTCACCGATGAAAGCGGCCGGGAGCTGAGCCGCCAGACGGTGTTCGACTTTAAGGGCCCCGGCGTGGTGCAGGCCATGCACAACCGGGACGCCTCCATTCTCTCCTTCGCCCGCTGCTGCTTCACCTATGCCCTGTCCGTAGGGCAGGACGTGTGGTTCGGCGCAAAGGACACCATCTCCAAGGACTATGACCAGACCTTCAAGCTGCTGTTCCAGAAGGTCTATGACGAGGAGTACAAGGCCGCCTTTGAACAGGCGGGACTTCACTACCGCTATGCGCTCATCGACGATATCGCGGCCAAGGTCCTCCGCAGCAAGGGCGGCATCGTCTGGGCCTGCAAGAACTACGATGGCGACGTGATGAGCGATCTGGTCGCTGCGGCCTCCGGCTCCCTGCCCATGATGACCAGCGTGCTGGTGTCCCCGGACGGCTGCTTCGAGTATGAGGCCGCCCACGGCACCGTCACCGACCACTTCTACCGCTGGCGGAAGGGAGAAAAGGTATCCACCAACCCCCTGGCCACCATGTTCGCCTGGGCCGGCGCCTTGCGGAAGCGGGGTGAGCTGGACGGCAACGCCGACCTGGTGCGCTTTGCCGGCTGCCTGGAGCAGGCGGGGCTGGATATATTCGAGGCCGGCCACTTTACCGAGGATCTGACCATGCTGTGCGACCCGTCGGAATACACCGACAAGCCGGACAACGACACGCTGCTGGGCCTGATCCGCGCGCGGCTGGAAGCGCTGCTGACAGAGTAACATGACTGTGCCGCGGACATGACGTCCGCGGCACTTTTCCCTACGGTCATATTGACATATCCCCTACACATCTGTATAATAAAACATAACCAAAAATACAGGGAGGTTCTATCACAGGATGGACACAGCCGGCAGCGACTCTTGCCCTGAACGAGATCAGAACAACAGAGAATGACGTGAGACATGACCTGTGCGCGAGGCACACAGGCCGTGTCTTTTGCGCTTTTTACATCGCGCAAAAAGCGAGAGGAGGCGCTCCGCAAAAGCAGCGGAGCCCGGGAAAGGAGACAGAATTTGGATACCTCAATAGGTTGGTTATTGCTTTTACAGGTGGTGCTTATCGCCCTGAACGCCGTGTTCGCCTGCGCGGAGATCGCCGTACTTTCGGTAAACGAGGTGAAGCTGAGCAAAATGGTGTCGGAGGGCAACCGGAAGGCCAGGCGGCTCAGCCGGCTGACGGCCCAGCCGGCCAGGTTCCTGGCCACTATTCAGGTGGCCATCACCCTGGCGGGCTTTCTGGGCAGCGCCTTCGCGGCGGAGAATTTCTCCGACCCGCTGGTGGACTGGCTGGTGGGGCTGGGCGTAACGATCCCGCCCGCCACGCTGAACACCCTCGCCGTGATCCTGATCACGCTGATCCTGTCCTTCTTCACGCTGGTGTTCGGCGAGCTGGTGCCCAAGCGGATCGCCATGAAGCAGTCGGAGAAGGTAGCGCTGAACATCTCCGGGCTCATCACTGTCATCTCCAAGCTGTTCGCGCCCATCGTGTGGCTGCTGAGCGCGTCTACCAACGGCATACTGCGGCTGCTGGGCATTGATCCCAACGAGGCCGAGGAGCAGGTGGGCGAGGAGGACATCCGCATGATGGTGGACGCCAGCAGCGAGCACGGCGGCATCGACCATGAGGAAAAGGAGTTCATCCAGAATGTCTTTGAGTTTGATGACCTGACCGCCGAGGAGATCGCCACCCACCGCACGGACGTGGATCTGCTGTGGCTGGACGACACCATGGACGATTGGGCCGAGACGATCCACAACACGCGGCACACCCGCTACCCCGTGTGCGAGGACAGTGCGGACAATGTGGTAGGCATTCTGAACGCCAAGGAGTACTTCCGTCTGGCGGATAAGAGCCGGGAGAGCGTAATGGCCGGCGCCGTCCGCACGCCGTACTTCGTGCCGGAGACCATTAAGGCCGACGCCCTGTTCCGCAACATGAAGCGTACCGGCAATCCCCTGGCCGTGGTGCTGGACGAGTACGGCGGCATGGTGGGCATCGTGACGCTGAACGACCTGGTTGAGGAGCTGGTGGGCGACCTGGGCAGCGACGACAGCAACATCCTGGACGATGATGAGCCCCGCATCGAAAAGCGGGAGGATGGCTCCCTGGTCATCACCGGCAACGTAGAGCTGGACGATCTGGAGGACGCACTTGGCATCGAGCTGGACCAGGAGGAGCATGACACCCTGACCGGCCTGGTGTTCGACGCGCTGGGCATGATACCCGACGACGGCCCGCAGGACATTACGCTGGAGGCTGAGGGGATGCGGATCCATGTGACCTCCATTCTGGACCATCAGGTGAATGCGGCGGAGGTAACGCTGCTGCCTCAAACAGAGGACGCGGACGAGGCGAAAGAATAAAAAAGCAAAAAGGAGCACCCGGCCGGGTGCTCCTTTTTTATCACAGCTTACTCGCCCATATACAGGCGGAAATACAGGCCATTCATACCGGTGCCGTCCAGCATAGCGATCATAACCGGGCCGTCCTCCTGCTCAATGAAACCGCCGGCATACTGGATATTGTTGCTGAACAGGCCCATAATATATACCTCCTGTACCAGCGTCCGCTGCACGGCCGCCGATCACATGATCGCAGTCAGTTGGCCTTGTGCTCCTGCTTGGGCTCCTGCTTGTGCTCCTGCTTGGGCTCCTGCTTGTGCTCCTGCTTGGGCTCCTGCTTGGCCGGGCCGGAGAATGCCTTGATCTCCACGCCGCCGCGGATGACCGCGCCCTTGACCACCGCCAGAGTGCCCGTCACCAGGCCGCCGCTGATCTGAGCCTTCTCCTCCAGGGTAGTGCCGCCGGTGATCTCCAGATCGCCGTTGACCTTACCGGCGCACAGCAGCTCCTTGGCGTTGATGTTACCCGTCACCTGAGAATCCTCGCTGACGGTAACGGTGCCCGTGACCTTTACATCACCGGTCAGCGTACAGCCGATGAGGTTCAGGCTGCCGGCGGTGATATTGCTCTGGATGACCGAGCGCAGCGTCACCGTGCCGGTGGTAATGACCTCGCCCTTGAATGCCCCGGCGATCTCCACATCGCCGTCAGAGCGCAGTGTGCCCTCCAGTGAAGTACCCGCAGCCAGATAGCTGGCGGCCTTGGCCTTCACCACAGGCTGTACCGGCGCCTGCACCGGCGCGGTCTTTACCGGCTCCGACTTTGCGGCGGGCTTTTTCCCGCCGGCGGCCAGCACCTTGTCGTCCTCGCTGCCCACGCCGAACAGTTCAAACATCGTCCGTTTCATTTCATCGCGCATAACAATACCCTCCCAATGGTTTTTGTTGCTTCTCTTTCCTGTTCATCTATATATGTACCCGGCCGGGGACCTTCGCGGCCTCCTCATAGTGGAAGCCCATCAGCCGCCCGGGAATATAGATCCATGGCCGATGCAGTGTCTCGTTATAGTTGCCGGCGGCCTGCCGGTAAATGCTCTCGCTGCGCCGCAGGACCTCCGCCACATCAGCATTGCCCGCAGCCTCTGCCGCCCGCTTTTCAAAAGCGGCCAGCTGGCACCGGGCGCTCTCTACCATGCTCCGGTGCTGACGCAGCAGACGGCGGACCTCCCAGAACCACAGGGCGACAAGCGCTGAAGTGCTGGCGATCGCCACGAGCCAGATGACCCATTTCATACGCAAACGCCCCCTTCCGCAGGGCACAGTGGTCCCTGCGAAGGACATCGTACCAGATGTGGAGGAGTTTGGGGATGTATATGCCGCGAAATGCGTACACACGCCCGTGAAATGCAAAATTTGCGGTGACAATTCCCTTTTCTTATGATAAAATAAAGCCGCGTGAAGCACAAGAAAAGCACAAGGAGGCGGCGCCATGTATATCGCAGTATGTGATGATCAGATCGAGGAGTTGGAAAAGCTCACGGCGCTTTTGCAGGCCTGGCAGTCTGACCGGCGCTCCGATGTCCGCTTTCAGACCTTCCGCAGCGGCGGCCAGCTGCTGGACGCTGCCCGCGCCGAGCGCTTCACCCTGTACCTGCTGGACGTGCTGATGCCCGGCATGACCGGCATGGACGCCGCACGGGAGATCCGTTCCTTCGACGCGGCGGCGGACATTATCTTTCTCACCACCTCTCCCGGCTTCGCCTACGAGAGCTACGGCGTCCGGGCGGCGGAGTATCTGCTCAAGCCCATCAATGCCAAGCTGCTCTATCCGGTGCTGGACAAGCTGTATCTGCGGGATCAGAAGCCGCAGGACGGCCTGACCGTCAAGTCCAACGGCATGCTGGTGCGTCTGCCCTTTTCCCAGCTGAGCTATGTGGAGGTCAACGGCAAACACCTGTTCTTCAACATGGCCGACGGCACTGTTCACGAGGTGGCGGCCTCCATGCGCGAGTATGAAGGGGCGCTGCTGGCCCGCCCGGAGTTCATGCGGGTCCACCGGTCCTACATCGTCAATATGCTCCAGGCCGAAAAGCTCTCCCCCGCCGGGGTCATCACCTTCAGCGGCCATAACGTGCCCGTGTCCCGCCTGCTGTACGGCCAGCTGCAAAAGGACTATCTGGCCCTGCTGTTTTCCGGGAGGGACGCATGAAGGACGTATTTGATGTGACATTCCAGTCGGCGCTGGACGTGTTCAACTACGGGCTGGTGCTGATCTACGGGCTGTTTCTCAGCGTATCCATCGCCGGCGGCTGCACCGAAAAAAGAGACAAAAAGCTGGTGGCGCTGCTGTGCCCCGTGTTTCTGGTGCTGCAATCCCTGTTTGCGCTGACGCTGGGCACGGACAAGACCATGCAGCTGTACCCGCTGATCGTCCACCTGCCGCTGGTGCTGATACTGACGCTGGCGCTGAAAAAGCCGCTGGGCGTGGCTGTGGTCAGCACCTGCACGGCCTATCTGTGCTGCCAGCCGCTGCGCTGGGGCAAGAACGCCGTGGAAGCCCTGACCGGCAGCATGCTGGCCGCCGACATTGCGTACATCGTCCTGCTGGTGGGGGTGTTCTGGCTGTGCGAGCGCTTTCTGGTGAAGGCGGCCTATGCCACCATGACCTACTCCCGGTGGACGCTGCTGCTGTTCGGCAGCCTGCCCGTCACCTATTATATTTTCGACTATGCCACCACGATCTACTCCGATGCACTCTATTCCGGCATTCAGGCGCTGAATGAATTTCTGCCCACAGTGCTGATAACATTCTATGTACTGTTTCTGCCCGCCTTTCACCTGCAGTCACAGCGGCGCGCCGACGCGGAGATGCAGCGCTCCATGCTGGAGGCGGAGCTGGAGCAGTCCCAGTCTGAGATGGACTCCCTTCACCGGCTGGAGACCCAGACCGCCGTCTATCAGCACGATATGCGCCACCACCTGAATATGCTGGACAGTCTGCTGTCCGCGGGACGGCCGGACGAGGCGACAGCGTATATCAAAAATGTCCAGGCGGATATCGAGGCCATCACACCCCGCCGCTTCTGCGAAAACCATCTGGTGAACCTGCTGTGCTCCTCCTTCACCGACAAAGCCCAGCGGCAGGGCGCCGTGCTGACCGTGGATGCCTCACTGCCCAACGATGTAGCTATTTCGGACACGGAGCTGTGCTCCCTGCTGAGCAACGGTCTGGAAAACGCCCTGCACGCCGTGGCGGACCTGCCCGCCGAGCGGAAGCAGATCTCCCTGTACTGCGGTGTGCGGCAGAACAAGCTTCTCATCGAGATACGCAATCCCTGCGCCGGACCGATAGCCATGCGGGACGGCCTGCCTGTCAGTGACCGGGAAGGACACGGCTACGGATGCCGCAGCATCCAGGCCATCGCCCAGCGCAACGGCGGCCTGTGCGTGTTTTCCGCCCAGCAGGGCCAGTTTCTGCTGCAGATCATGCTTCCGGTGCTGGAGACGTAAGAAAGCTTTTGTTTGAAGGAGCCGCCTTGGGCGGCTCCTTTCTTTTTATCCGATATTCTCGATATACTATCACGCCTTGGACAAAATGCGGCGGTTCTCACCTTGTTTTTCCGTCGTTCCCGTGCTATAATTTCTGCAAATACCAGAGATAAGCCCGGCCGGGCGCAAAGGAGAGATACACTATGGCGACATTTACCGTGAACGGCAAGTCCGTCACTGTGGAAAAGAACCAGAAGCTCATCCGCTTTCTGCGGGACGAGCTGCACCTGACCTCCGTAAAGGACGGATGCAGCGAGGGTGCCTGCGGCACCTGCCACGTCCTCATCGACGGCAAGCCCACCAAGGCCTGCATCCCCCAGACGGACAAGCTGGAGGGCAAGACCATCCTCACGGTAGAGGGGCTCAGCGACTGGGAAAAGCAGGTCTACACCTTCGCCTTCGGCGAGGCCGGCGCGGTGCAGTGCGGCTTCTGCATTCCCGGCATGGTCATCTCTGCCAAGGGGCTGCTGGACGTGAACCCCGATCCCACCCGCGAGGAGGCCGCCTTCGCCATCCGCAACAATATCTGCCGCTGCACCGGTTACGTGAAGATCATCGACGGCATCCTGCTGGCGGCTAAGATATTCCGCGAGGGCAAGCTGCCCGCCCCCTCCGCCGACGACTGGCAGATGGGCAGCCGTGTCCACCGACTGGACGTGGAGGAAAAGGTCCTGGGCTATGGCCAGTATCCCGATGACATTTATGTGGACAGTATGTGCTACGGCGGTGCGGTCCGCAGCCAGTATGCCCGCGCCCGCGTTCTCTCCATCGACACCAGCGAGGCCGAGGCGCTGCCCGGCGTGATCTGCGTGGCCACCCAAAAGGATATTCCCGGCAAGGTGAACGTAGGCCATCTGAAGAAGGACCAGCCCACCCTGATCGGCGTGGGCGAGCTGGTACACTACCTGGGCGACAGTGTGGCACTGGTCTGCGCCGTGGATCAGGAGACGGTGGAGGCCGCCAAGAAGCTGGTGAAGGTGGAGTACGAAGTCCTGCCCGCCGTCCATGACCCCGCCGAGGCCGCCGCCCCCGGCGCGCCGCTGGTGTTCGACGAGGAGGAGAGCAACGTCCAGGCCTACAAGCACGTCTCCCGCGGCGATGCCGAGGGCGCTATCAAAAACGCCAAATATGTGCTGACCCAGCACTTCTCCACCCCGTGGACGGAGCACGCCTTCCTGGAGCCGGAGTGCTGCGTGGCGCTGCCGCTGGACAACGGCGGCGTAAAGCTGCTGACCACTGACCAGAGTGCCCACACCACCATGCATGAGTGCGCGTCCATGCTGGGCGTGGACTACGACCACTGCCAGGTGCAGAACTGCCTGGTGGGCGGCGGCTTCGGCGGCAAGGAGGATATGTCCGTGCAGCACCACGCGGCGCTGCTGTGTTACCTGAGCCGCCGGCCCGTCAAGTTCAAGCTCAGCCGCCAGGAGTCCATCCTCGTCCATCCCAAGCGCCACAGCATGGACATGGACTTCACCATGGGCTGCGACGAAAACGGCATCATTCAGGGTGTCAAGGCCAGCGTGGTATCCGACACCGGCGCGTTTGCCTCTCTGGGCGGCCCCGTGCTGGAGCGCGCCTGCACCCATGCCGCCGGTCCCTACGCCTACGAGAACTTCGAGATCGAGGGCCGCGCCTACTACACCAACAATCCCCCCGCCGGCGCCTTCCGGGGCTTCGGCGTCACCCAGACCTGCTTCTGCACCGAGACGCTGCTGAACCAGATGGCCGACCTGGTGGGCATCTCCCCCTGGGAGATCCGCTACCGCAACGCCATCCGCCCCGGCGGCGTGCTGCCCAACGGCCAGATCGTGGATGACTCCACCGGTCTGGTAGAGACACTGGAGGCCATCAAGCCCGCCTATGACGAGGCGGTGAAAAACGGCGATCCGGTGGGTATCGCCTGCGCCATGAAGAACGCCGGCGTAGGCGTGGGCATTCCCGACTGGGGCCGCTGCAAGCTCATCGTGGAGGGCGACGGCAAGGTGCACATCTACTCCGGCGCCAGCTGCATCGGCCAGGGACTGGGCACCGTGCTGGTGCAGGTGGTGGTCACCAACACCGGGCTGCACCGGGACGATATCGTCTATGAGCGCAGCAATACCTGGATCGCCCCCGACTCCGGCGACACCTCCGGCTCCCGCCAGACCCTTGTCACCGGCGAGGCCACCCGCCGCGCCTGCGAAAAGCTGAAGGCGGAGCTGGACGCCGGCAAATCCCTTGCCGACCTGAAGGGCACGGAGTTCTACGGCGAGTATCTGGCCAAGACCGACCCCCTGGGCGCCGACGTACCCAACCCCGTCAGCCACGTGGCCTACGGCTACGCCACCCAGATGTGCATTCTGGACAAGGAGACGGGCCGCATCAAGAAGATGGTGGCCGCCCATGACGTGGGCAAGGCCGTGAACCCCCTGAGCGTGGAGGGTCAGATCGAGGGCGGCGTGGTCATGTCCATGGGCTACGCGCTGACAGAGAAATACCCCATCGACGAGAACTGCAAGCCCACCGCCAAATACGGTATGCTGGGCCTGTTCCGTGCCAACCAGATCCCGCCGGAGATCCAGGCCATCGTGGTGGAGAAGCCCGGCCTGAATGTGGCCGGCGGTGCCATCGGCATCGGTGAGATCACCTCCATCCCCACCGCCCCTGCCATTGCCGACGCCTATTACCGCCTCACCGGCGAACGGGAATTCAGTCTGCCGCTGAAGAACACCCCCTACGCACCCAAGAAATAAACGTAAAAGAGCACCCCAAAGGGGTGCTCTTTCATATCTGTCTGTCCTCCTGTACCGCGGCCAACGCCTCCACCGTATCCACATCCCGCAGCTCCGCCGCGGACGTCTCATACAGCAGCAGCGCGTCCGGGTGTGCGCGGATGACCACGTTGCCGCCCACATCGCCCTCCAGCGCCATCAGCTCCGGGAAAAACTTCCGGGGAAAGATGCACGGGTTGCCCCGCACGCCGTTATGGGCCAGGCCCACGATATGGTCCGGATGCGTCCGGAAATATTCGATCTCCCGCCGCACGGTATCCTGCTCCAGAAGCGGCTGATCCGCCACCTGATATAGAATAGCGCCGCAGCCGGCCATGGCCTCGGTGCCCAGACGCACCGTGCGGCTCAGGCCGTCCTCCGGACGGTCGTTCCGCACCACCGTGAAGCCGAATTCCTCTGCCAGCGCCGCGGCGGCATCGTACTGCGTCACCACCGTCACCTGCGCGAATTCCTCCGCCGGCACCGCCTCCAGCGAACGGCGCAGCAGACTTTTTCCGTCCACCACAGCCTCCAGCTTATTGCGCCCGAAGCGGCTGCCCGCCGCCATGACCAGGCAGCCGATCCGCAGCTCTGCCATGCAAACCACCCTCTTTCGTGTGTTCCAGTGTATCAGCTTCAGTATGCCCCGTCAAGCTTCGCCGTATCGTTATTCCGAAAATAAAATCACGCTTTCGCTGTACATTTCCCCTGTCCCGTGCTATAATTTTCGTGAATATGTATCATTAGCAAAAAATATAGACGACATTTCCAAGTTTTGCAACAGGAGGCTGCCTACTATGAGTAAGGTGGGAAAGAGCGAGATCCGTGTGGACGCCTTTGACAAGGCCACCGGGCGGACAAAATACTACGAGGACCGTATGCCTGCGGGCGCGCTGTATGCCCGCATCAAGCACGCCACTATCGCCCACGGCTACGTCAAGTCCATTGACACGTCCGCGGCTGAGGCCATCGAGGGCGTGGTGAAGGTGCTGACCTGCTTCGACGTGCCGGAGCACTGCTTCCCCACGGCGGGTCATCCCTGGTCCATGGATCCCGGCCATCAGGATGTGGCCGACCGCAACCTGCTGAACCGTCATGTGCGCTACTACGGCGATGATATCGCCGTGGTCATCGCCGAGGATGAGGTGTCCGCCATGCAGGGCGTCCGCGCCCTGAAGGTGGAGTACGAGGAGCTGCCCTTCGTGCTGGACGTGCAGAAGGCCATGGAGCCCGGCGCGCCCCAGCTCCATGAGGGATATTCCAACAACATCCTCAAGCACTCCGATATCCGCAAGGGCGACTATCAGGCTGCCATTCAGGAGCCGGGGCTCATCAAGGTGGAGGGCTGGTATGACACGCCTACCGTGCAGCACAGCCACATCGAGAACCACGGCTGCTTTGCCTATGAGGAAAACGGCCGTATCGTCGTGGTGGCGTCCACCCAGATCCCCCATATCATCCGCCGCATCGTGGGCCAGGCCCTGGGCCGTCCCTGGGCGGACATTCAGATCATCAAGCCCTACATCGGCGGCGGCTTCGGCAACAAGCAGGACGCCCTGTATGAGCCCCTGTGCGCCTGGTGCACCACCCAGGTGGGCGGCCGCTGCGTCCGTATCGACTGCACCCGGGAGGAGACGTTCGTCTCTAACCGCGTGCGCCACGCCATCCGCTTCCACATCGTCACCTGGCTGCACAAGGACGGCTCCATTGCCGCGCGAAAGGTGGAGTGCTTCTCCAACCAGGGCGCTTACGCCTCCCACGGTCACTCCATCGTGGCCAAGGCCATGGGCTCCTTCCCCCAGATCTACCCCTGCAACAACTTCGAGGGCGACGCCTGGACGGTGTACACCAACCGCCCGGTGGCCGGCGCCATGCGCGGTTACGGCATGCCTCAGGCCTCCTTTGCCGACGATGCCAACATTGACGAGTGCGCCAAGGCTGTTGGCATGGATCCGCTGGAGTACCGCATGAAGTACATCATGCCCAAGGGCTTCCACGACGGCTTCTCCGGCAACACCAACTACTACGACTCCTTCCGCGACTGTCTGGAAAAGGGCAAGGAATACATAGAGTACGACAAAAAGAAGGCCGAGTACGCCAAGGATACCGGCAACATTCGCCGGGGTATCGGCGTGGCGGCGTTCTGGTACAACACCGCCGTCTATCCCATCTCGCTGGAGACCTCCAGCAACCGTATGCTGCTGAATTTGGACGGCACCGTCACCATGCAGTGCGGCGAGACGGAGATCGGCCAGGGCGCTGATACCGCTTACGCCCAGATGACCGCCGAGGCCGTAGGCCTGAAGAGCTACCGGGACGTCCGTGTGGTCTCCTGCCAGGATACGGACATCACCCCCACCGGTCTGGGCGCCTACGCCAGCCGCCAGACCTATGTGGCCGGCTTCTCCATCCGCCAGACGGCGACCCTGCTGCGGCAGAAGATCCTGGCCTACGCCACCAAGCTGACCCGCCAGGCCGTAGACAATATGGACATCGTGGACGGCAATATCGTCCGCAAGCAGGATGGCGCGGTGCTGATGTCTCTGAAGGAACTGGCCATGACCGCCCAGTACAACGCGGCGGACAGCGAGCATATCACCGCCGAATCCACCTACACCATCCGCAACAACGCCTACTCCTTCGGCTGCACCTTCGCCGATGTGGAGGTAGACATCGCCCTGTGCAAGGTCAAGCTGAACAAGATCATCAACGTTCACGACTGCGGCAGTCTTATCAATCCCGCCCTGGCGGAGGCCCAGGTCCACGGCGGTATGTCCATGGCCATTGGCTACGGCATGAGCGAGCAGCTGCTGTTCGATGAAAAGACCGGCAAGCCCCTGAACAACAATCTGCTGGACTACAAGCTGTCCACCTTTATGGATCATCCCCATCTGGAGGCGCAGTTCGTGGAGAATCCCGAGCCCACCTCCCCCTTCGGCACCAAGGCTCTGGGTGAGCCGCCGGCCTGCTCCGGCGCGCCGGCCATCCGCAACGCCATTCTCAACGCCACCGGCGTGGCCATCGACTGCACACCCATCACGCCCCACGTGCTGTTCGCCGAGTTCAGCAAGGCGGGCCTGATCCACGACAGCTGGAATGAAAAGGAGGGCAACTAAGCCATGTATGATATGAAAGCCTTATACGAGGCCTCCAGCGTGGAAAACGCGGTGGCCCTCCGTCTGGAGCATCCGGAAGCCCAGATCATCGCCGGCGGCAGCGACGTACTGGTGCAGATGCGCGAGGGCAAGCGCGCCGGTGTGGAGTTGATCTCCATCTACGGGCTGGACGAGCTGCGCGGCATCACCATTGACGCCGACGAGAACATCCGCATCGGCAGTCTGACCAGCTTCTCCCACATTACCCGCGACCCCATCATCCAGCAGTATATCAACGTGCTGGGTGAGGCCGTGGATATGGTGGGCGGCCCCCAGATCCGCAACATCGGCACCATCGGCGGCAACACCTGCAACGGCGTGACCTCCGCCGACTCCTCCTCCACCCTCCACGCATGGGATGCCATCGTGGAGCTGACCGGTAAAAACGGCGTCCGCCGCCTGCCCATCCATGAGTTCTATATCAAGGCCGGCAAGGTGGACATCCGCGCAGAGGACGGCGAAATTCAGACCGCCATCCTTATCCCCAAGGAGAGCTATGACCGCTGCTATGGCCACTACATCAAGTACGCCATGCGGAACGCCATGGACATCGCCACCCTGGGGTGCAGCGTCAACGTCCGGCTCAGCGAGGACAAGAAGACCATTGAGCGTGCCCGCATCGCCTACGGCGTAGCCGGCCCCGTGCCCCTGCGGTGTGCCAGCGCTGAAGCGGCAGCCCAGGGCAAGCCCCTGACCGAGGAGACTGTGGAGACTTTTGCCCACGCCATCCTGGACGATATCAACCCCCGTGACAGCTGGCGCGCCAGCAAGGCCTTCCGGCAGCACATCGCCGTGGAGATCGCCAAGCGCTGTCTCGTAAAATCCATTGAGCTGGCAGGAGGTGAGCTGGCATGAGCAAGCAGTATAAGCTGATCCGCTGCAATATCAACGGCAAGGACGTAGAGAAGATGGTGGACGTTCGCGCCAGCCTGACCGATATGCTCCGCAATGACTATCACCTGACCTCCGTGAAAAAGGGCTGCGAGGTAGGCGAGTGCGGTGCCTGCACCGTCCTCATCGACGGCGAGACGTTCAACTCCTGCATCTATCTGGCCGTGTGGGCCGACGGCAAGCACATCCGCACACTGGAGGGCTTGCTCAGCCCCGACGGTGAGCCCAGCGACATCCAGCAGGCCTTTATGGAGGAGTCCGCCATCCAGTGCGGTTTCTGCACCCCCGGCTTTCTGATGACTGCCGTGGAGATCCTGGACAGCGGCAAGCTCTACTCCGATGCGGAGCTCCGCAAGCTGCTCTCCGGTCACCTGTGCCGCTGCACCGGATATGAGAACATTCTCAAAGCGGTGAAAAAGACCATGTACCGCCGCCTGGGTATGGAGATGCCCACCATTTGATGCCCGCAAAAAGGCCGCCCGGACGGGCGGCCTTTTTTATTTCTCTGTGCAGAAGCCGAACAATTCCCGAAACAGCTCCTGTCCGTAGGCATCCAGCTTTCGGCAGTACGCGTCATAGGCCTCCATGATCTGCCGGGCCTCGTCGGTAAGCTGCGCGCCGCCGCCGCCGGAGCCACCGATGGTGGACCGGAGCAGTTTGCAGCCGAAGCCCTGCTCCGCCGCCCGAACGATGCTCCACGCCTTGGAATACGCCATGTTCATGGAGGCCGCGGCCGCGCGCAGGGAATGGTTCTGCGCCACCGCGCCCAACAGCCGGTGAACCCCGGGACCGTAGCACTTTTCCTCCGCGAACAGGCGGGCGGTGATATGGACGATGATGTTGTCGTTCACTGAAGCACCTTCTTTCCTTTCTTGGGTCCATTTTACCAGACCTGCGTCCCCCCGTCAACGGGGCTTTGTTGACAACCCTCTCTCGTTGTGTTATTGTACGGATAACGAAAGGATGGTTAGCTATGCTTGTTTTGATACGCGGCGCAGGCGACATTGCCACCGGCATCGCTTTGCGGCTGTACCGCACCGGGATACAGGTGGTCATGACCGACCTGTCCCGCCCCACCGCCATACGGCGGACGGTGTGCTTCTCCCCCGCCATCACCGACGGCGAAACGGTGGTAGAGGACGTGCGGGCCGTCCGCGCCGACAGCCCGGCGCAGGCGCTGTCCCTGCTGGCGCAGGGTGCGGTACCCGTCCTCCCCGACCCGGAGTGCCTGTGCCGTGAGCAGCTGCACCCGGATGCCCTGGTGGACGCCATACTGGCCAAGCGCAATCTGGGCACCCGCATCACCGACGCCCCCGTGGTGGTAGGCATCGGGCCCGGCTTCACCGCCGGAGAGGACTGCCACGCGGTAGTGGAGACCATGCGCGGCCACACGCTGGGCCGCGTCATCCGTAGCGGTGAGCCCATCCCGAACACGAACATTCCCGGCCTCATCGGCGGCTTTACCGGTGAGCGTGTGCTCCGCGCCCCGGCGGACGGTGTCTTCACCCGGATACTGGACATCGGCGACGAGGTCCAGCCCGGTGACATCGCCGGGACCGTGAACGGCCAGCCCATGAAATGCACCATCGGCGGCGTGGTACGGGGTATTCTGCCCAGCGGCACGCCGGTACACCTGGGAATGAAATCCGGCGACGTGGACCCACGGTGCCAACCGGAATACTGCACCACTGCCTCAGACAAGGCGCTGGCCGTGGGCGGCGGCGCGCTGGAGGCCATACTGCACCTGACCGGTGCACTGCGATAGGAGACAAATCATGGAAGAACAGGACATCAAACTGACAAAGCTGACCAAGTGCGCCGGCTGCGGCGCCAAGGGGGGCGCGGGCGTACTGGCCCAACTGCTGGAAGGCATCCGCGTGCACCACGACCCCAATTTGCTGGTGGGCTTCGACAAGAGCGACGACGCCTCCGTGTATAAGATCAGCGACGAGCTGGCCCTGGTGCAGACGGTAGACTTTTTTCCCCCCATCGCCGACGACCCCTACCTGTTCGGGCAGATCGCCGCCACCAACGCCCTCAGCGACGTGTATGCCATGGGCGGCGAGCCGAAGCTGTGTCTGAACATCATGGCCGTGCCGGAGGATATGCCGAAGGAGGCCGTGCATGACATCCTTCGGGGCGGCTATGACAAGGTCTACGAGGCCGGGGCCCTGATCACCGGCGGTCACAGCATCCTGGACGATGAGCCGAAATACGGCCTGGCCGTGACCGGCTTCGTCCATCCGGACAAAATGCTCACCAATTCCGCCGCACGGCCCGGCGACGTGCTGGTACTGACCAAGCCCATCGGCATCGGCGTGCTGACCAGCGCCGGGAAGGCCGACCTGCTGACGAAAGAGACAGTGGACTTCATGAACCGGATGATGACCACCCTGAACAAGGCCGCCCGGGACGTGATGGTCCGCTATCGGGTCCACGCCTGCACCGACGTGACCGGCTTCGGTCTGATGGGCCACGGCTTTGAGATGGCCCAGGGCAGCGATGTGGCACTGCACATCGACGTGTCCGCCATCGACCTGATCCCGGAGGCACTGGAATTCGCCCGGATGGGCGTGCTGCCCGCCGGTATGTACCGCAACCGCAGCTTCGCCGAAGCCGGTGTGGACGTGGGCACCACCGAGCTGGCCGTACAGGACCTGTTGTTCGACCCCCAGACCTCCGGCGGCCTGCTGATGGCCGTAGACCCTGCGGACGCGGACGCGCTGCTGGCGGAGCTGACACCGGTGGTCCCCAGTGCCCAGCGCATCGGCACCGTGGGCGAATATCACGGCGGCAAGCGTATTCTTCTGCGATAACCAAAAACCGGGCGGCAGTGCCGCCCGGTTTAATTCATGCCAAGGCCCGTATGGCCGCCAGTGCCGCGTCCACGTCCGCTTCCGTGCTGGCCCAGCCCAGCGAAAACCGCACAGTGCCCTGGGGAAAAGTCCCCAACGTTTTGTGGGCCGAGGGCGCACAGTGCAGGCCGCAGCGGGTCAGGATGCCGTACTGCGCTTCCAGCGCATAGGCCATCTCGGCGTTGTCACGGCGCAGGAAGTCCACGGAGATGACGCCCACCCGACGATCCATGTTCCGAGGGCCCACCAGCCGGACCCCGGAAATATCCGCAAGACCGTCCAGAAACCGGGCGCACAGCGCCCTCTCGTGCTGCCGCAGAACGTCCACGCCCGTCTCCTCAATAAAGCGCAGGGCCGCCTCCCAGCCGTAGCAGCCGGGGAGATTGGCTGTACCGGACTCAAACCGGTCCGGCAGATAGGACGGCAGGTACTCGCTGTCCGAGGCACTGCCGGTGCCGCCGGCGATCAGAGGCGTCAGCTTTTGGGCGAAATCGTCCCGCAGCAGCAGCGCACCCACGCCGCCGGGGCCCAGCAGCCCCTTGTGGCCCGGTACCGCCATAGCGCTGAGGCCGAAAGCCTGAAAGTCCACAGGGAGGTGTCCCGCCGTCTGGGCGGCGTCCAGCGCAAAGGGCACGCCCTTTTCCGTGCAGATGCGGCCGATAGCCGCCGCGTCCTGCACCGCGCCGCAGACGTTGGAGCCGTGGGCCATGATGACCAGTCTCGTATCCTCCCGGAACAGCCCCGGCAGGGCGTCCAGATCTGCAAAACCCTCGGCGTCACAGGGAACGCGGCTGACCGCCACCCCCGGCAGGCGCAGCAGCGGCCGCATGACCGCGTTGTGCTCCATGCTGCTGACGATGCAGTGGTCGCCGGGACGCAGAAGGCCGGAGATGATCATATTCAGCCCCGCCGTAGCACCCGGCGTCAGAATAACGTGGGTAGGCGGCTCCGGGAAATCGAACAGCCGCGCCAGCCGCTGCCGCAGTGTCAGCGTCACCAGCCCCGCCTCCTGGGCGGCGGTATACACGGAACGGTTCACGTTGGCTCCCACGCAGTCCAGATAGTATTTCATCCGGTCGCTGACCCCCGCCGGCTTGGGGAACGACGTGGCGGCGTTGTCAAGATAAATGGCCTCCATGCAGGCACCTCCTCACAGCTCGTGACCCATCATACCACAGAAAGTGAAGTTTGTCACGGTCTTGACTTTTCCGGTACAGTGTCGTATAATGGCATCGCTATTCTTTAAAAGAAATAACGCAAAGGAGAGACATATCATATGAAAAAAGTAAGTTGGATCGTGGTCATCGCCGGCGCGGTGGTCGGTCTGGCCGCTGTGGTGCTGACCCATCTGGGCAACCCGGCCAACATGGGCTTCTGCATCGCCTGCTTCCTGCGGGACATCACCGGCGCGGTGGGTATGCACGGCGCAGCCAAGGTGCAGTATGTCCGGCCGGAGATCATCGGTCTGGTGTTGGGCGCGTTCATCATGTCCGTGGCCACCAAGGAGTTCCGGGCCAAGGCAGGCTCCTCCCCCGCCACACGCTTCGTGCTGGGCGCCTTCGTCATGATCGGCGCACTGGCCTTCCTGGGCTGCCCCCTGCGGATGGTCCTGCGTATCGGCGGCGGCGACCTGAACGCCGTGGTGGGCCTGGTGGGCTTCACCCTGGGCATCTTCATCGGCATCCAGTTCCTCAAGCGCGGCTTTTCCCTGAAGCGGGCCTATCCCGTTGGGAAGGGCGAGGGCGGCGTGCTGCCCATCGTGATGACCGGCCTGCTGATTTTGGTCATCGCCGTGCCCAGCCTGTTCAAGTTCAGTGAGGAGGGCCCCGGCTCCAAGCACGCGCCCATGCTGGCCGCACTGCTGATCGCCGTGGTGGTGGGCGCTCTGGCCCAGCGCGCCCGCCTGTGCATGGTGGGCGGCATCCGCGACGCCATGCTGTTCAAGGATTTCAAGCTGCTGTACGGCTTCGTGGCCATCTTCGTGGTCGTCCTGGCGGGCAACCTGATCACCGGCAGCTTCAAGCTGGGCTTTGAACTGCAGCCCATCGCCCACAGCAGCCAGCTGTGGAACCTGCTGGGCATGGTCCTGGTGGGCTGGGGCAGCGTGCTGCTGGGCGGCTGCCCCCTGCGTCAGCTGATCCTGGCCGGCGAGGGCAACGGTGACAGCGCCGTGACCGTGTTCGGCATGATCGTGGGCGCGGCCTTTGCCCACAACTTCGGTCTGGCCGGCAACGCCGACGCCGTGAACGAGGCCAAGGAGATCGTGGTGGGCGGCATTTCCAATAACGGCAAGGTAGCCGTGTGTCTGGGTATCCTCATCATGCTGGGTGTGTCCCTGTGGAATATGCCCAAGGCTGTCAGCGCGCCTGTTGAGGCCGCCAAGTAAAGGAGGAACATCACAATGACTGTTGACGCAAGAGGTTATTCCTGCCCCATGCCCGTGGTGATGGTGCAGAAGGCCGTAAAGGCCGACGCCCCCGCCGCCCTGGAGGTGCTGGTGGACAACCAGTGCTCTGTGGAGAATGTCACCCGCTTCGCCGAAAACAGCGGCTACAAGGTCGCCGTGGCGCCGGAGGGTCAGGACTTCCGTCTGTCCCTGTCCAAATGAGCCGCTATATCGCCACGTTTCACACCCATTTGTCCGCTCTGCTGACCTGCCAGCGCCTGACGGCGGCGGGGGTCCGGGCCCGGATGATGCCGGTGCCCCGCAAGCTCAGCGCCTCCTGCGGCACCTGCGTGGACTACGAGGCATCGGGGCCGCTGCTGGAGCAGATGGACACCGATGTGGAGCGCGTGTTCGCCGTGGAGGGCGAGACATACACCCTGCTGCTGGAAAACGAATGAAAAGAAGTGACCGCTTCCGCGGTCACTTCTTTTCATTCCCGGCCCTCGGGCCGTAGCGCCTATTTCTTGTTTTTACGGGCCAGACGGGCGATGTCGCCCACGCCGTCCAGAATGACGTTGGGCTGATAGGCATACGTCTCCACCGTTTGACGGGTGGACACACCGGAGAGCACCAGCACCGTGGACATACCGCTTTCCAGACCTGAGATAACATCGGTGTCCATGCGGTCGCCCACCATCACCGCGTCGGCGGAGTGGCAGCGCAGCAGCCGCAGGCCGG
>ENA-OOYV01000524-OOYV01000524.1-human-gut-metagenome-genome-assembly--contig:-NODE-524-length-27316-cov-2.529658_pt1 | contig 27316 bp, 20 predicted proteins | sample MGYA00241704_ERZ501380 | MGnify/ENA primary metagenome ERZ501380 (study PRJEB25962, sample SAMEA2042984) | human gut metagenome | biome: human gut; feature: human-associated habitat; material: faeces...
GCTTTGGTTGCTTGCCAAAAGTTTTGCACGATGCAAAACCAGCAGAGCAAGCAACGCTAAACACCCATTTTCAAAAACATATAGGTTTATCGACAGTCTGTAATCCCCCGATTTTTGTCGGGGGATTTTTGTATTATCTTGTTATCTTGCTGTCAAACGGTCAGCGTACCGTTTTCGCTGATTTCAAGCAACAGTATCTGTTCTTCCTTGCCGGTATCGGCATTTATATATACGAGCATCTGTCTGCCGTCAGGAGATGTGCAGTGAAATTCATAGCAATAAAGCTCGTTTGTGCCTGCGGAAGGCACTACGGCAAGTGAGGTATCAGTAACTGTAAGCTCTGATGAGAGCTGTTTTCTTGCTTGCTCTGCGGTAATCTTCGGCTCGGGAAGATCACGCTTCTTGTGGTTTGTGATATATCCTCTGCCGTCAAAGCTGAGTATATCGCCGTTATCCATTGCCACGCCGACTTTGATAAGGTCGGTGTACATCGTTATATCGCCCTGTGTGCCTGCAAAGTTCACAAGGCAGACGTTGCCGTTTATCTCATAATAGGTGTCGGTTATGTGATTTATGCCGAGCATTGAGAGATATTCTTCAGCCTTTGCGACAGCCTCAAGTGCGGTGACAGAGCGAGTGGGAACACTTCTGCCGCAGAGCATATAGCTGAGATAACCTCCGTTTTTTGTCACGGCTATGGTGGTGCTGTCCTTTGTAAAGACGTAGGATGGCATTTTTCCCTGTTCGTCGTTTTTGTCATCGTGTGACAAGCCGACAGTGCCGCAGGCTTTCTCGGCTTTTTTCAGTGCGTCCGAAAGGGTGACCGCCGATGCGGATTTCAGCATTTCGGGATTTTTTTCGAGTATATGGTCGGAGAAGGGTCCGTCATATATAAGCGTCGGGTAGTTGTCATAGCCTTCTTCAAAATCGGTGAAGCCCTCCGTTATATACGACGGCTCATCGCTGTTTTTCGCTTCCTGCACCTCTGTTGCGGCTTTTTCAAAGGATAATTCGCCGTTTGTTATGCGCTGTTCCACCTTCCACATATTGTCGGCAAGGCGGTCGGCGTATTCACCGAGCGTTTTAAGCGATTTCCTGTCATCCTCCGTCAGCGTTTCTCCGTCGGAATAACGCTTTGCAAGGCTCTTCGAGAAGTTGCCCACCTGCGACAGAAATTTATAGGTATTTTCAAGATGAAGCTCGGATACCGGAAGTTCGGCAAGTGAGGCTTTTGCTGTGGATGCATCGCTCCACAGCTTTGACGAAAGCTGTGTCATCATCTCCGGTGTGCCTGCATACATACCCTTGTAAAGCGTGTTCTTGATGTTGTCAATCTCGGCCGACAGATCCTCTACATTTCGTGTCATACTCTGCTCAAAGTTCCTTTTATAACGGACGGAGCTGTTCATATTCAGTGTGGCAGATATGCCTGCGGCAACCGATATGGCGGTAAAAAAGCTGATTATCCGCACAAAACAACGTTTTGAAATATACATATTATGTTCTTCCTTTCATAAAATCGGCGGTAATGCGTATACAAGGTTATTTTTTCATAAAAATTTCAGAATATACCCTGTTTTTTTATCGCAAAATGGTGTATAATTAAATAGCTTATAGATAAGTGGGTAAAGCCCATACGAAAAGGAGACGGAAATTTGATATATCTGGATAATGCCGCCACTACAAAGCCCTGCGAGCAGGCAATAAAAGCGGCTGAAGATGCCGCAAGAAGCTGTTTCGGCAATGTATCGTCACTGCACAGGCTCGGTATTGAGTCTGAAAAGCTGATGAACAGTGCAAAGAAAACGATTCTTAAAAAGCTGGGGCTGCAGGGAGAAATATATTTTACATCGGGTGCGACTGAAAGCAACAATCTTGCGATAAGAGGAGTGGCAGACGCTTATAAACGCAGAGGAAATAAAATAGTGACTACCGCTATGGAGCATCCGTCCGTAGCAAGAACGATGGATTATCTTGAAAAGCTGGGCTTTGAAATAGTCCGTTTGTCGCCTAAGGACGCTATTGATAATTTCGAGCAGTATATTGCGGATAATGTCACACAGGATACTATACTTGTATCGTGCATGGCTGTAAACAACGAGAACGGCTTTAAGGTCGATACCGAAAAGCTGTACAGGCTTGTAAAAAATGCGAACAGCGAAACTATCGTTCATATAGACGGCGTACAGGGCTTTTGCAAGGTGACGCTTAAGGGCGATCTTATCAGCCTTTCAGGACATAAGATACACGGCTTTAAGGGCATAGGAGCAATGTACTGTGCGGATAAGATAAGATTCACTCCGCTTGTATACGGCGGAGGACAGCAGAAAAATCTGCGTCCGGGAACAGAGCCTACCGAGCTTATAGCATCATTTGAGGCGGCTGTGAAGGCATATCCCATCGACCTTACGCATTACAAGGAGCTGAACGGTTATCTGCGTGACAGGCTTTCGAAAATGGAGGACGTTTATATAAACAGTCCGGACAACAGTGTGTATAACATACTGAGTTTCTCTGTGCTTGGGGTGAGAAGCGAGATAATGCTCCATTCGCTTGAAGAAAAAGAGATATATGTGAGCAGCGGCTCTGCCTGTTCAAAAGGCAAGATAAGCTCGGTGCCCGACGCTTTCGGTATGAACAGCGAAAGAGCGGACAGCACTATAAGAGTGAGCTTTTCGATGGAAACAACAAAAGAAGACATTGACGCACTCTGCGATGAAATAGAAAACGGCATTTCACGGTTCAGACGTACAAAGAAAAGCCGCAGGAAAGGAAACATATAATGAACGAACTTATAATGGCAAAATACGGCGAGATAGCGCTGAAAGGGCTTAACAAAGGCACTTTTGAGGATATACTCGTAAAGAATATCAGAAGAAGACTGCGTCACTGCGGTAAATTTCATTACATGAGAAAGCAGTCTACCATATACATAGAGCCTGTCGGCGAATGCGACCTTGACGAAGTTATCGAAAAGCTGAAGGTAATATTCGGTATAGGCGCATTACAGCGTTGTGCGGTGTTTGAAAAGGATTTCGAGCAGATAAAGTCGCAGGGCGTACCTTATCTTGAAAATGCACTCAAAAACGCAAAAACGTTCAAGGTTGACGCAAAGCGTTCAGATAAATCGTTCCCTATGAAAACTCCCGAAATACAGGCGGAGCTTGGCGGTGCTATACTTGAAGCGTATCCTCATCTGTCTGTAGACGTTCATAATCCCGAAATTACCGTAATGTGCGAGATAAGGGACAAGGGTGCGTATGTCAGTGCCGAGCGTATAATCGGTGCGGGCGGTATGCCTGTAGGCAGTTCGGGCAAGGCTCTGCTTTTATTGTCTGGCGGTATCGACAGCCCTGTTGCAGGCTATATGATGGCAAAACGTGGTCTTATTGTGGACGGTATACACTTTGTAAGCCCTCCGTATACATCCGAGCGTGCGCTGATGAAGGTTGAAACGCTTTGCGAAAAGCTGACAAGCTATTGCGGAGATATAAGATTCTACTGCGTTCCGTTTACGGAGATACAGGAAGCACTGAGGGATAACTGCCCCGAAGAATTTTTCACAATAATTATGCGCAGGCTTATGGTGAAAATCGCCAACATAATTGCCGAAAGAAACGAGTATGGCGCACTTGTTACAGGCGAAAGCGTGGGACAGGTGGCAAGTCAGACGTTAAAGGCTATACAGTGTACCGATGCCGCCGCAGAATATCCGGTATTCCGCCCTGTTATCGGTATGGATAAGAAGGAAATTATAGATATAGCACGAAAGATAGATACGTTTGAAACATCGACCCTGCCTTATGAGGACTGCTGTACGGTATTTACGCCGAAGCACCCCAAGACACGCCCTGTATTTGACGAGGTCATAAAGGCTGAGCAGTCGTTTGACTTTGCGCCTCTCATAGAAAAGGCTGTAGAGGGTACAACGGTAAAGCTGTTCAGGATCGAGAGCAAGGAAGAACAGGAATAAGCCTTGATTTTTAAAGGAGATGTGGCATTATGAGCCGTATCGGAGAGCTTCAGCTCGATATTGACAAAACTGCCGGAAATGTAGTACAATTATTAGTTAGCAAGGGAAAGAAAATAGCCTGTGCGGAGAGCTGTACGGGCGGTCTTATCAGCGCCGCAATAACTTCCGTAAGCGGTTCTTCAGCCGTAATGGATATGAGCATCTGCACCTATACCATAAGCGCAAAGGAGCGGTTTATAGGCGTACCTGCCGCAATAATAGATAAATACGGTGTAGTCAGCGCCGAAACCGCAGCGGCTATGGCTGAAGGGGTAAGAAAGACGGCAGGAAGCGATATAGGAATATCGGTAACAGGCATAGCAGGTCCTACGGGAGCAGAGCCGGGCAAGCCTGTCGGTACTGTATATATCGGGCTGAGCGTGGCAGGAAATACGCTGGCACGGCTTGCTTTTACCGACCCAATGCTTGCAAAAGACGAAAATGCAAGAGAATATATAAGAAAAAACACGGTGCTTACCGCTTTGCAGTGGGTTGCCGAAAACATATAATAAGAGCAAGAGAAAACACACAAGCAAGGAGACTGTTATGGAAAGCGATAACAAATTTGAAAATGATACAGGCGGCATGTCTGTTGATGAGATAATCGCAGATATTGACAGAAAGACAGCAAACGCAGCGGCGCTTGAAGAGAACTCGGTAGGCATTACGCCGGAGGGCGAAAATGAGATGTCAGACGAACAGGTCGCAGTCAGTGCGGACGAAGCCGATACTGCCGCCGAACATATACCGGTCGATGATGAAAGCACGATAGACGAGCTTTCGGGCGCCGATGAAATGTCGGACGGTCAGGAGGCACTTGAAGAAAAAAGCGCCGAATTAGCCGAAGAAGCAAACGTTGATGCGACAGCAAAAACAGAGAAGAAACCTAACTTCTTTTATCGCCTTGTAAGAGGCGTTATCCCGTGGAAAGGCGACGATACCGGACTTGTAATAAGAAAAATTATATTTATAGTGGCATTTATAGTTTTTCTGGCGACAGCTATACCGCTTCTTGCGGATATACTTTCTATGTACAAGGATGAGCAGGTAAGCAAGGGTATTTCGCAGATGTATCAGCTTGATGCCAATACGGATGTTCCCGAAAATAACAAGGATATACTTCCCTCGTTCAAGAAGCTGCTTGAAATAAATCCCGATACAGTGGGATATATAAAGATAGACGGTACTCTTGTGGATTATCCCGTTGTAAAGGGAACCGATAACGACTATTACCTTACCCATGACTTTTATAAGAACGAAAGCCGCAGTGGTACGGTAATGATGGATTACCGCAACAAAGTGACGGCTGACGGTCACTCGGGCAATCTGGTGCTGTACGGTCACAATATGGCGGTAGGCACATTCTTTGCACCGCTGAACGAATACTGGCGCACAATGTACGATTCGTATGACGAGCCGAGTAAGTCTTTCTACAAGGAGCATCCCGTTATAAGATTCGATACACTATACGAGCAGGCGGAGTGGAAGGTTTTCGGCTTCGGCATATTCAATGTTGCCGAGTCAAGAGGAGAAGTATACGGGTATAATCAGAAGCTCGATTTCACCTCCGAAGACGATTTCAACGATTATATCATAAATATAATGGACAGAAGCGATATTTTCACCGATGTCGATTTAAAATACGGCGATGATATTCTTACGCTTTCAACGTGCTGCTGGCCTTACGAGGGCAGTGGCGACACGGTAAGGCTTGCGATATTCGCAAGGAAGATAAGGAAAGGCGAAAGCGACAGTGTTGATGTGGAAAAGGCTGTGGGAAATCCTTATGTAAGGCGCTGGCAGTGGGTATACGACAAAGTAAGCGGAGGATATGACTGGTTCCAGAGCACATGGGACAGAAGAAAGCTGTTAAGCTATGATGCGGAAGACGCAAAGCGTGACAACTATTCCTTCCCGGATAAGACAGACTGACGCTAAGCCCGGTCACGTTAAATATAAGGAGCATAAATGACAACATACATGGAAAAGTATCCACGCCGTAACGGTGTGGCTGCAAAAAAGCCGGGTTTTTGGAAAAGGCTTATCAAGGGAATTATCCCGTGGAAAGGCGACAGTGTGGCGGCGGTCATCAGAAAACTGGTGTTTATAATCGCACTGATCATATTTCTTGCCACGGCTATACCGCTTGTTTCGGACGTATTTATGATGTTCCGTGACCAGTGGAGAAGTCAGGGAATATCGAACATATATATTCCCGACGGAAACAACGGCGGTGCAAGCAAGGAAATACTTCCCTCGTTCAAGAAGCTGCTTGAAATAAATCCCGATACGGTAGGCTACCTCAAAATAGACGGTACGGCGATCGATTATCCTGTTGTAAAAGGAAAAGATAACGACTACTATCTCACGCACGATTTCTACGGAGAAAAGAGCAAGAGCGGTTCTGTAATGATGGACTGCAACTGTGTGGTTTCTCCGGATGGAAATTCGGGCAATATGGTGCTTTACGGTCATAATATGGCTGTCGGCACGTTCTTTGCCTGCCTCAGTGAATACTGGAGAACGCTTTATGACAGCTATGATGCGCCATCAATGCAGTTCTACAAGGATCATCCGACCATAACGTTCAATACCCTTTATGAAGAAGCAGAGTGGAAGATATTCGGCATAGGGCTTTTCAATATCTATGAAGAATACGGTGAAGTGTACTATAATTACAATAACAAGCACGACTTTACTTCCCGTGACGACTTCAACAATTTTATAATTGATCTTATGGACAGAAGCGATATTTTCACCGATGTAGATATAGAGTACGGCGACGATATACTGACACTTTCTACTTGCTACTGGCCGTTCCGCTCGGATATGGACAATGTGCGTCTTGCGATATTTGCAAGAAAGGTACGTCCCGGCGAAAGCACCTATGTCGATGTAAGCAAGGCTAAGGTGAACACTTATGTAAAGCGTTGGCAGTGGGTATATGATAATATCGGCGGCGGATATGACTGGTCACAGAGCAACTGGGACAGAAGAAAGCTGCTCAGCTATACTGAGGAAGACGCTGAAAGGGACGGTTACACGTTTATTGACGACATAAACGACAGTGACGGAATATATGATTATAACAACGGCGACGGATATGATTACTGATATTGTCGCCTGCCATTGTGCGAGGCGGTGTGGCTTTGGAAGAACAGAATGAAACAAAAACGGCAAAACAGCCGGTCATAAGCGGCAAGGTGCTGTGGGTGGCACTCGGTGCTTGCGTGGTATGGCTTGCGGTTGTCGGCGTAATGCTGATAATGAAGCTGATACAGCCGCCTTTGCCGCCGAATATGCTGGATTATACCTGTACGCTTGATGTCGATATACCTGCAGAGCCGGTCGCTCAGGAAAAGAAAAAGCCGTCAATATTGCCTGAATACCGTGAGATGTATGAAAAAAATCACGATATGGCAGGCTGGCTGAAAATAGAAGGCACTAATGTCGATTATCCTGTTATGCACGTCAAAGGGTTCGACCCGAAAAAGCCGATTGATTACGGAGAAGTGTACGATAAGAATATGTTTTATCTGACGCACGACTTCGATAAGGAGTACAGCTTTTCGGGGAGCGTTACGGCGGATTATTGCGCACATATCGGCAGTGATTACCGTTCACCTAATATCCTGCTGTACGGTCACAATATGTCAAACGGGACTTTTTTCCGTGATGTAAACAAGTTTGATGTTCTCTACTACGGCAGAGAGATGTATGACGAGCATCCTGTCATACAGTTTGACACGATATACGAAAAGGGTCTGTATAAGATATTTGCTATGATGCAGGTCAATGTCGAAAAAGCAGACGGTGAAGTATTCTACTATACGGCTGCATATACTTTCAAGAATAAAAAAGAATTTATTGATTACTACGCAAAGGTCCTTGACCGCAGCTTTATATACACACCGCAGGTCGATCTGAAATACGGCGATGAGGTGATCGCACTGTCAACCTGCGATTTTCCTTTCGGCAAGAGCAAGAATATAAGATATGTGCTTTTTGCAAGGAGAGTGCGTGAGGGAGAAGATCCTACGGTGGATGTATCTAAGACGATCATCAATTACGATCCGCTTTATTATGATTACTGGTACAGCGTAAACGGCGGTTCGTGGGGCGGAAGGAACTGGGATCCCGCACTTTTAAAAGGCTATAAGCCGAAGAAGAGCAGTTGATATAGCAATCCTACGGTAATTATCACAGCAAAAGGAAGGTTAGAAGATGCCTGATTATAAATCGGTCGTAGTATCGACCGCAGATAAGAAGAAAAAGAAGAAAAAGAAAAAGGAAAATGCCGCTTTAGCCATTGTCAAGGGTCTTATCCCGTGGAAAGGCGACAGCGTAGGCGAGATTATCCGAAAGATAGTTTTTCTTGTGTCGATAGTCGCTCTTTGCGTGGCAGTGCTTATAATTATTGATAAATATATGTTCGAGCCTGAAAGGCAGAGAAAAGAGTATCAGAGCAGCATATTACAGCTGGGAAACCACGAGCCGACCGCAGAGGAAATAGCCGAGCTTCCCGAAAAAGCCATAAACACCGAATATGCGCCTTTTTATGCGATAAACAACGATTTTGTCGGCTGGCTGAGCATAAAGGGCATAAATGTAAACTATCCTGTAGTACAGGGCGAAAACAATACCGAATATCTTGAAAAGGACTTTTACGGCAATTACAGCAAGAACGGTACTATTTTTGCGGATTATGAGAACGAATTCAAGAATACGGGCGAAACGTCCGCAAATACGATCCTTTACGGTCATAACCTGCGTACCGAAAACTTCTTTGCCGAAATAACCGAGTACAGACGAGTTGACCTTGATAAGAGCCTTGCGTTTCTGAAAGAGCATCCTGTGATTGAGTTCAATACGCTGTACGAAAAGGCAAAGTATAAGATATTCTCTGTAATGCTTATCAATACGAGGGAGGAATACGGCGACGTGTTCAATTATCCCGCCATACTGAATTTTGCAAACAGGGATGAATTCAATTATTTCACGTCCGAATGCCTTGACAGGAGCGAATTCTTCACAGGCGTTGATATGAAATACGGCGATAAGTTCCTTACGCTGTCCACCTGTGAGTTCGAGGTAGGTCTTTACGATATGCGTATCGTTGTTGTTGCGAGAAAGGTTCGTGACGGCGAGTCGGATTCGTTCACAGACGAGCAGATAAAAAGCTTCAAGCGTAACCCCGACCCCAAGCAGTGCCGGACGATAAGAGAGCTTTACTATTACGGCGAGGAATGGAGCGGAAGGTACTGGGATCCTGCGTGGATAGAAGGCTTCAAGAAGGATAGTTCGTTCAAGACAGAAAACTCCGACTGATAAAAAGAAAGCGGAAAATGTAACATAAAGGAGGAATTTAATGCAGAAGGCATCAATAGGAAAGATACTGCTCGCTCTCGTTATATCCTGCGTATACATTTACCTGTTCGGAATAGTTCAGGTAGTTCATGTAAGTGCAGACAATGAAAGAGAGATAGAGGTATCTATTCCTGAAGTGACAACATCTGCCGAAACCGAAAAAACTCCCGAAACTACAACAATTAAGCTGCAAGATGACAAAAAACCTACACTTGCCGATGTAAAGGCACAGACTACAGCAACCACCAAGGCGGAAACTACAACAACTACGGTAAAAAAACGCACACCCGCACCTGCGGCGGATAATACCGTTATAATCCCCGAAACAACAACTGCCACAACCACCCCGGCGGCAACAACTGCCGCACCGGAAACCACAACGGCTGAAACAACATCTGCGCCGACACCAACACCCGATAACAGCGGTGAGGAGCAGTTATCGGTATACGATCAGGTGACCGGTACATATTATACGGCAGGCGCAAGAGAGATAATTGCGAGGGCGGTAGTCGGTGAAATATGGAACGAGTTCCCCGATGAAGCGGTAAAAGCACAGGCAGTAGCGGAATACACTTATATCAAAAAGAACAACGAAATGGGTGTTAAACCCCAGACAGCACTTAAAACAGACGTATATGACAGAATATACAAGCTGGTTGACGAGGTGCTGGGTGAAGCGATCTACTATAACGGCGAAATGATACAGTGTTCGTTCTTTGCGTCCTCGTGCGGCTATACCAACAGTGCCGAGAATGTATGGGGCGTTGATTATCCGTATCTCAGAAGCGTTGATTGTCCGCTTGACAAGACGACCGACCCTAACTGGGGCAGTACCGACAGCTATTCTTCGGATTATATAAAGAATGCTGTGCAGAATACACTCGGAATAGCACTCACAGGCGACCCGTCAAAGTGGTTCAAGATAAATTCAAGACTTGATAACAGGGAACACGGCTGGGTAACGTCAATTTCTGTCGGCGGTATGACAAAGGCAAACGGCAATACAATAGACGGCAGAACGATACGAGAAAAGGTACTCGGTTATTCGCTGAAAAGTGCGGCTTTTGATCTGAAATACGACAAGAGTAGCGACAAGTTCATCTTTACGACCTACGGTCACGGTCATGGCGTGGGAATGTCGCAGTACGGCGCAAAGGCTCTTGCTGAAAACGGCTACACATATAAGCAAATTTTACAGCATTACTTCACCGGCGTGGAGATACATTAAGATTATTGCGAAAGGACATCGGGAGGTGTCCTTTTTATATAATTGACAGTGACGATATATCGTGATATAATACTGATATGTTAAATTTTACGGAGGTGGCAATATGAATACCAACACACGCAAAACCAACATCTTTATCACGATCGGAGCAATAACATTACTTGTTCACGCAATCGGATTTCTACTTCCGTGGTGCAATATGAACGGAGTTAAAGTACAGGAAGGTCTGGCTTTTATCGCAGGCGGAAGCTGGGTCGCAATTGCTCTTTGTTTGGGTTTCGAGCTGTATTTTGCATTTGTCAGATGGCAGAGCAGAAAACTCGTGACAGTATGCAGGGCTTTGTCGGTCGGGGCTTCAATAGCGGCATTTGTAACCGAGATTGTTATAATATCCGATATAAAGATCGGTATGGCGAGTTTCGGGGTCGGAATCTACATTTGCATTATTACACTTGCGGTAAATATAATATGCTGCACTGCTGTATGCGTGCTGTCGATAAAAGACGGCACGGTACAAAAAGCGTGACGATAATAAAAAGGACATCGGGAGGTGTCCTTTTATTGCTTTATAATAACCTCAGACTCAAAATCCGAAAAGTCGGATTTTAGCACGCATAACTGCGTGCTTACTGCTTCGCAGTGTCTGAGAACATTTTAACATTGATTGGTTTTGCTTTTGGCAAAACTGCGGCGTTCCGCCGCTGTGCCTTCGGCACACGCAATCATGTTATAATGCGGTTTCGCCATTGACAAAAACGCTGTATAGTGTTAAAATAAAACGATAGGATTTTTTATCCGTTATTATAAATAATCTGAGTGTAAAGAAAAAGGAATGAAAGAAATGAGAAATCTGACGGGTGCAGATATAATCTGCGAATGTCTGATAGAGCAGGGCGTTGACACCGTTTTCGGCTATCCCGGCGGCGCAGTTCTGAACATCTACGACAGCTTATACAATTACAGTGACAAAATACATCACGTTCTGACGGCACACGAGCAGGGCGCAAGCCATGCGGCTGACGGCTACGCACGTTCTACAGGCAGGACGGGCGTTGTTATAGCAACATCGGGTCCGGGTGCGACAAACCTCGTAACAGGTATCGCAACGGCTTATATGGACAGTGTGCCTATGGTGGCTATAACGGGCAACGTTGCCTGTTCGCTTTTAGGACTTGACAGCTTCCAGGAAGTTGATATAACAGGCATCACAATGCCGATAACAAAGCATAACTTCATCGTAAAGGACGTAAACAAGCTGGCAGACACACTGCGTGAGGCTTTCTACATAGCAGGAAGCGGAAGAAAGGGTCCTGTCCTTGTCGATGTTCCCAAGGATATAACGGCGCAGAAGGCGGATTTTGCAAACAAGCCCTTAAAGCCGTATACGGTAAATGTTACTATGCATCAGGACGGCTGTATAGCAAAGGCGGCGGAACTGATAAAGAACGCTGAACGTCCGTTCCTTTATACAGGCGGCGGTATCTACGGCGAGGACGGAGCAAAGACATTAAAGGCTTTTGCCGAGCTTATTGACGCTCCCGTATCATCTTCGCTTATGGGTCAGGGCAGCTTTGACGAAACCGACAGCAGATATATGGGTATGCTCGGTATGCACGGAACAAAGACAGCGGCAGAGGCAATAAAGAACTGCGACCTGTTCATCGGCATCGGCACAAGATTCTCAGACAGAGTAATAGGTAATCCGCAGACCTTCGCCCCCGATGCAAAGGTACTTCATATAGACATCGACCCTGCTGAAATAAACAAGAACATAAAGGTTTATCATCAGGTTATCGGCGACAGCACCGATGTTATGAAAAAGCTGATAAAGCTAATTCCTCAGCAGTCGCACAGCGGTTGGATGGGCAAAATAAAGACGTGGGAGAAGCAGTACGAGTGCAGGCAGAAAGGCACAGACGAGCTTACTCTTACTCCTCAGCACCTTATAGAAACGCTTGACAAGCTGACAGACGGCGAGGCGCTTATCGCAACCGAGGTAGGTCAGTCGCAGATGTGGGCGGCTCAGTATTACGCATATAAGCACCCTCACCAGCTTATCACAAGCGGCGGTCTTGGCACTATGGGCTACGGACTTGGTGCGGCTATCGGTGCAAAGTGCGGAAACCCCGACAAGACAGTCGTAAACATTGCAGGCGACGGAAGCTTCCATATGAACTTAAACGAGCTTGTAACGCTGTCAAAGCACAATATACCTGTAGTTGAGCTTGTTATCAACAATAACGTTCTCGGTATGGTACGTCAGTGGCAGAGATTGTTCTACGGCAAGAGATTTTCACAGACGACGCTTGACCGTCCTACAGACTATATGAAGCTCGGAGAAGCGTTTGGCATAAAGTCGTTTGTTATAGACAGCGAGGACAAGTGCGAGGAGATACTGCGTGAGGCTCTTGAGGTTTCAAAGACAGCCCCCGTGCTTATCGAGGCGAGAATAGACAAGGATATAAACGTTCTTCCTATGGTACCGGCAGGAAAATCCATAACTGAGCCTATCCTTGAGATAGAAATCGACGACTGAACGGAGGCAGAAAAATGACAGAGAGAAACGTAATTTCCGTCTGCGTAAACAACGGCATCGGCGTACTCGGCAGAGTAACGGGTCTGTTCAGCCGCAGAGGATATAATATAATAAGTCTTAACGTTGCGGAAACCGAAAACCTCGGCATTTCCCGTATGACGATAGTCGCAGACGGCGACGAGGGCGTGATGGAACAGCTGGTAAAACAGCTCCGCAAGCTCTATGACGTATCGGAGGTCAAGGTACTGCATAACGCTGTATGCCGTGAGCATATCATTATGAAGGTCGGCAACGGCCCTGCGTCACGTCAGCCTGTGATAGAGATTGCAAATCTTTTCAGAGCGAAGGTCGTAAACGTAGCGGAGAGCAGGCTTATGCTTGAGCTTACGGGCGAACCCGAAAAGATAGATTCGTTCATAGGACTTCTCCAGCCCTACGGAGTAAAAGAGATCGTAAGAACGGGTATTTCGGCACTTGAACGTGATTAACGTAAACAAATCATAAGGCACAGCTTGTAACGAGCGGCAGAAGAAAGGCAGGACAAACACATGGGCATGACAATGAGCCAGAAGATACTGGCAAAGCACGCAGGACTTGAAAGCGTAAGAGAGGGACAGCTTATAAGAGCAAAGCTGGATATGGTACTCGGTAACGATATTACAAGCCCAGTTGCGATAAACGAGTTCAACAAGGCAGGCTTCGGCGGCATATTCAACAAGGATAAGATTTCTCTTGTAATGGACCACTTCACACCGAACAAGGATATCAAGGCGGCTACTCAGTGCAAGCAGTGCAGAGAGTTCGCAGGAAAGTACGATATTACAAATTATTACGATGTAGGCGAAATGGGCATCGAACACGCACTCCTTCCCGAAAAAGGTCTTATAGGCCCCGGTGAGCTGTGCATAGGCGCAGACAGCCACACCTGTACATACGGCGCACTCGGTGCATTCTCAACGGGCGTAGGCTCGACCGATATGGCGGCAGGTATGGCAACAGGCGAGGCGTGGTTTAAGGTTCCCTCCGCTATAAAGTTCAATCTTACAGGAAAGCTTAACAAGTATGTAAGCGGCAAGGATGTTATTCTTCACATAATCGGTATGATAGGCGTTGACGGCGCACTGTATCAGTCTATGGAATTTACCGGCGAGGGCTTGAAGAGCCTTTCGATAGACGACAGACTTTGCATTGCCAATATGGCTATTGAAGCCGGCGCAAAGAACGGCATATTTGAAGTTGACGAGATAACAATGGCATATATGAAGGAAAGAGCAGACCGTGACTTTGATATATTCAAGGCTGACGAGGACGCTGTATATTCAAGAGTTATCGACATTGACCTGTCAACCGTAAAGCAGACGGTTTCATTCCCTCATCTGCCCGAAAATACAAAGACTGTTGACGAGATTACAGAGGATATAAAGATTGACCAGGCAGTTATAGGCTCATGTACAAACGGCAGAATAAGCGATATGCGTATTGCCGCTGAGATTCTCAAGGGTAAGCATATTGCAAAGGGTGTAAGATGTATAGTTATCCCCGGCACTCAGAAGGTATATCTCCAGTGCATAAAGGAAGGCCTTGCAGAGATATTTGTAAATGCAGGCTGTGTGCTTTCTACTCCCACCTGCGGTCCGTGTCTTGGCGGTCACATGGGTATACTGGCGGCAGGAGAACGTGCTATTTCCACCACAAACAGAAACTTTGTAGGAAGAATGGGACACGTTGACAGCGAGGTTTATCTTGCAAGCCCGGCAGTTGCGGCGGCAAGTGCTATAGCAGGTAAGATAACAGGCATAAAGTAAGGTGAGAATATGGTAAAGCATATAATAATCTGGAACTTGAAGGACGAGCTTTCGGCTGAAGAAAAGAAGGAAAGATGCCGCCTTATAAAGCAGGGGCTTGAAGGGCTTGCAGGTAAGATAGACGGACTTCTTGAAATCAAAGTCATAACCGATATTCTCGGTTCTTCCACGGGCGACCTTATGCTTGACAGCACATTCGAAAGTGCAGAAGCGTTAAAGGGCTATTCCACCCACCCCGAACACGTTAAGGTAGCCGACAGCACGGTAAGGCCTTACACGGCAAGACGCAGCTGCGTAGATTTTGAAATATAAGAAAGGACAGACATATATGAAGGCACACGGTACAGTACACAAATACGGTGACAACGTTGATACCGACGTTATCATTCCTGCAAGATACCTTAATACAGCCGACCACAAGGAGCTTGCAAGTCACTGTATGGAGGACATAGACAAGGACTTTGTAAAGAATGTAAAGGACGGCGACATTATAGTCGCTAATATGAATTTCGGCTGCGGAAGCTCAAGAGAACACGCACCTATCGCAATCAAGGCAAGCGGAATTTCCTGCGTTATCGCAAGCACATTTGCAAGAATATTCTACCGCAACGCTATCAATATCGGACTTGCAATCTTAGAGTGCGACGAGGCTGCCAAGGATATTGAGAACGGCAATGAGGTCGAGGTTGACTTTGATACGGGAGTTATAACAAATGTGACGAAGGGCTGTACATACAAGGCTGAGCCTTTCCCCGAATTCATCAAGGATATAATCAACAAGGGCGGCCTGCTGAACTCCTTAAAGAAGTAAGACCGCAGAAAGCGTTATGCTATGAGGGTAGATATAAAAGCGTTATCGGACAGTGAACTGCAAGAGCAGGGTTTTAACAATACATCTGGCGGAATGCACGGCTTCGGACTTTATACGGATGATGTGCTGTCTGCTGTCTGCATAACAACAGAAATACCCGACAGCCTGAACAAAGAGGTCAGACTGGAAAAGCTGTTTGTCTGCGAGGAAGAAAGGCATTACGGCGTTGCCAGAAAACTGTTGAACCACACGCTCAGAACGATGCGTGCCTGCGGATATAAGTATGCCGTAGCGACCCCCGACAGCGAGGACGCAGTACGATTTCTTGTCAGATTCGGCTTTGAAAAGGCGGAGGGAAAATCCGCTTTATACAAAATAGAGCTTTAAGCTCAGAGAAAGGATATTACCTATGGAAAAGAATATTGCCGTTATCAAGGGCGACGGAATAGGTCCTGAGATAGTTACCGAAAGCATGAAGGTGCTTGATAAGGTGGCTGAAAAGTTCGGTCACAAGTTCAACTACACACAGCTTCTTATGGGCGGATGCTCGATTGACGCAAACGGCGTACCGCTGACCGATGAAACGATAGCCGCCTGCAAAGCGTCAGATGCTGTGCTTATGGGCTCTATCGGCGGTGATACGACAACATCGCCGTGGTATAAGCTCCCTGCAAATCTGCGTCCCGAGGCAGGTCTGCTCGGTATAAGAAAAGCACTCGGACTGTTTGCAAATCTTCGTCCCTGCCTGCTTTATCCGGAGCTTGCAGGCGCTTGCCCCTTAAAGACAGAGATAAGCGCAAAGGGCTTTGATATGCTCATTATGCGTGAGCTTACCGGCGGTCTTTACTTCGGCGCAAGAAAAACCGAAGAAGTAAACGGCGTTATGACAGCTACCGACACGCTTACATACAGCGAGGACGAGATCCGCAGAATCGCAATCAAGGCATTTGACGTTGCGATGAAGAGAAGAAAGAAGGTAACAAGCGTTGACAAGGCTAACGTTCTTGATTCTTCAAGGCTGTGGAGAAAGGTCGTTACCGAAGTGGCAAAGGATTATCCCGAGGTTACTCTTGAGCATATGCTCGTTGACAACAGCGCAATGCAGCTTGTAAAGGATCCTGCACAGTTTGACGTTATGGTAACGGAGAATATGTTCGGTGATATTCTGTCGGACGAGGCAAGTATGATTACAGGCTCTATCGGTATGCTCCCCTCTGCCAGCATGAACGAAACAAAGTTCGGTCTGTATGAGCCGAGCGGCGGTTCTGCTCCCGACATTGCAGGTCAGAACAAGGCAAATCCGATAGCTACCATACTTTCAGCCGCAATGATGCTCCGTTACAGCTTTGATATGGTGAAGGAAGCTGACGCAGTTGAAAATGCAGTAAGCAAGGTGTTGAAGGACGGTTTCCGCACAGGCGACATCATGAGCGAGGGTATGACAAAGCTGTCCTGCTCGGAGATGGGCGACAAGATAGCAGAGAATATATAACAATAATTTCAGCCGCAGTGAAAACTGCGGCTGATTTATATGCATAAAAAGAAGCTGTGACGGAATATTACTTTCCGCCACAGCTGATTTGTTTATCTTTGGTCTTACTGCTGAATACCGTTATTGTTGAAGTTGTTGTTTGTGGTTTCTGCAGTAGTGTTGTTAACGGGTGTAGCGTAATTTGCGTTGCTGTAACCTGTGTTTGCGTTGGGGTTATAAGCGTTGTTGTTCATATTGGCATTGTAGCCGTTATTCATGTTGGGGTTGTAACCGTTGTTCATGTTGGGATTGTAGCCGTAGTTCATACCGGGCTTGTAGAAGTCCTCATCCTTTGCGCAAAGAAGAAGGATACCGCCTACAAAGCTGCAGAACAACAGAACACAAACGCTTATGCCTGTTGAAGGTCTCTGCCCCTTGCTCATCTGGCTTAATGCGATACCGCCGAAGATAAGCGGAAGTATCATCCAGAATCCGCAGACCATACTTAAAATAATAAATACCTGTGCCGCTGTTTTCATAATAACATACCTCTTTTTTTAATAAGTGACACACTTTACTTACTTGTGTATCTTTAGTCAGTATACCACATCAGTACACCGGTGTCAATATTTTCTGTTAACAGTTCTTAATTTTCCGTCAAGGATTTTTATCCCTGCGGTTGTTGTATATGAACATAGCAACGCCTACACCGCATATTATCACATATCCGATAAAGCTCCATATGTCCGGCAATTGTGAGAACAAGATAAATCCGAGCAGTGCCGAAAAGATTATCTGCGAATAATCGTATACCGATATTTCCTTTGCAGGAGCGAATTTATATGCCGCCGTGATGCTGAACTGACCGCCTGCCGCCGCAAGTCCGGCGCCGAGCAGGACGAGCCACTGCTGCCACGTCATAACGTGAAAATCGAACAGTAAAAACGGCAGTGTTACAAGGCAGGAGAAGCCCGAGAAGAAGAACACGATATACGGCCCTTTCTCGCCTCTGATACCGAGCCATCTTACCGCCGTATAAGCCGCACCTGCGCCCATACCGCCGAGAAAACCGAGCAGTGACGGCACAAGCTCCAGATTTGCAAGGCTCGGCTTTATTATAAGCAGACTTCCTGCAAATGCGACTATTACACCGAGCGTCTGCACTAAATTTGTACGTTCCCGAAGGAACATTGCCGAAAATACGATAACGAAGAACGGCGACATTTTGTTCAACATTGCCGCATCGGATAATGCCAGATGATCTACCGCATAGAAGTTGCAGAGTATTCCGAGCGTTCCGCATACCGAGCGTATCAGCAGTGCGCCGATGTTGCTTTTGTTCTGCGGCAGAAAAGAGCCTTTCTGCCTTATCAGTATCGCCGCCGCAAATATGAAAGCGACAAGATTTCTGAAAAAGCTCTTTTGTACAGACGGCAGATCGCCTGCCAGCCTTACGAAAGCACCCATAAAAGCAAAGCAAAAGGCGGAGCTGATAATGCACAGCACGCCTTTGTGCTTCGGGGATATTTTACTGAGAATTTCCGCCATACTCAACCACCTGTTTTTGCTTCGTCAAACGGCAGTAGTACGGTTTCGGGCAGTGTTATTTCTCCGCCCGATGAGAAAAGCTCGGGGCGGTCGAACTTGTAGCTTATCCTGAGCGAACTTACAGCCTTTGTTATCTCTTCGTCGGTAAGTCCCGACCTGTCGATAACGAATATGAGCGAAACCTTACTGCTGTTGAAACGGTCTATTGACGAAATGTTTGTTTCCTTCAGTACAAAAGCCTGTTTGTCATACGGTATATCGTCAATGGAGAACTGTATGTTGCTTATTTTATACATACCGATGTTTGTAAAATCAAACACCATCTCAACACGCAGATAGTTTTCGGATTTTGTCATATCAAAATCCGTGTCGCTCAGCAGCTTGCTTGTAGATCCACTGTCAAGGTGAGTGCCGTCCTTCAGCTTATCGTATACGTTTTTTATCATATTGTCAAAGTTCTGTCCGCTGTAGCTGTACAGCCGTGTGTACGCATATTGTGCCTTTACGGGAAAAGCAAACTGCGTAACCACGACTATAACCGCAACAGTCACGACCAGCACCCATATCAGCGCCTTTTTAACTGCATTGTGTCCGAAAAGATTTGTCAGCGTCTGTTTAAAACTCATACTTTCTTTACGCCGAGAGTTACGTTCTCGCCGTTTATATCCTGTTCCTTTGAAAATCCGTCTGTCTTGCCGGTCACTATATCGTCAGCAAGAGTATCCTCTGAGATGCTGTCCTTGTTGCGTGTCAGTATCTCGGCTACCTTGTCACTGCCGTCGCAGTAGATAACGATATGATCCATAACCTCAAAGCCTGCGTCCTTACGCATCGTCTGAATCTTGCTCACAATCTCTCTTACATTACCTTCTTCGATAAGCTCGGGTGTAAGAGTTGTGTCAAGAACTACCGTGTAGCCTCTGTCGGTCACTACCGCATAGCCTTCCTTCTGATGCTCGTCTATAAGCAGGTCATCCTTTGCAATCTGAACATCGCCTGTTGAAAGTGTAAGCGTCATAGCGCCTGTTTCACGGATCTCGTTCATAGCCTTCTGACCGTCAACCTCAGCAAGCTTTGTTCTGACCTCGCCTATCTGCTTGCCGAAACGAGCGCCGAGCGTCTTAAGCTGGGGCTTGAAGGTGTAGCTTGTGAAGTGGTCGGTGTTATCTATAAAGCTGATTTCCTTGATGTTAAGCTCATCCTTGACAATATCAGCATACATAGGCTCAAGCGTCTTGTCGCCCTTTACCATTATCTTTGATATAGGCTGTCTGTTCTTGATGTTGGCGGCATTTCTTGCGGCACGTCCGAGCGTTACAACGGTCAGAACTGTGTCCATTTCTTCCTCGAGATGCTTGTCGATAAGCTTTTCATCTACTGTGGGGAAGTCGCACAGATGTACGCTTACAGGTGCGTTCTTATCGAGCGAGCAGACAAGGTTTCTGTAAATATCGTCGCATACGAAAGGAGTCATCGGAGCAGATGTCTTTGCGATGGTTACGAGCGCTGTGTACAGCGTCATATATGCGTTTATCTTATCCTGTGTAAGCTCCTTTGACCAGAAGCGTTCTCTGCTGCGGCGGACATACCAGTTACTCATCTCGTCTACGAAATCCTGTAATGCTCTTGCGGCTTCGGGGATCCGATAGTTTGCAAGGTTATCGTCAACCGCACCTACAACGGTGTTAAGTCTTGATAACAGCCACTTGTCCATAACGCCGAGCTTGTCAACATCAAGCGTATACTTAGTAGCGTCGAAATTGTCTATATTAGCGTACAGAACGTAGAATGCGTAGGTGTTCCACAGAGTAGAAATGTACTTTCTCTGACCCTCGTTTACTGCTTTTGCGTGGAATCTGTTGGGGAGCCACGGAGCAGAGTTTGTGTAGAAGTACCAGCGTATAGCGTCTGCACCGTGTTCAGCCAGTGACTCGAACGGGTCTACTGCGTTGCCCTTTGACTTTGACATCTTCTGACCGTCTTTATCGAGTACAAGACCGAGAACGATAACGTTCTTGTAAGGAGCCTTGTTGAATAAAAGCGTTGAGATAGCGAGCAGTGAGTAGAACCAGCCTCTTGTCTGGTCAACTGCCTCGGAGATAAAGTCAGCAGGGAACTGCTGTTCAAACTTTTCCTTGTTCTCGAAGGGATAGTGATGCTGTGCGAAGGGCATAGAACCGCTGTCGAACCAACAGTCGATAACCTCAGGAACTCTCTTCATCTGCTTACCGCAGTGAGGACACTTTATCGTAACCGCATCAATATAAGGACGGTGAAGCTCTATATCGTCGGGGCAGTTGTCAGACATTGACTTAAGCTCTTCTATACTGCCTATAGCGTGCTTGTGACCGCACTCGCACTCCCATATATTAAGAGGAGTACCCCAGTATCTGTTTCTTGAAAGACCCCAGTCCTGAACATTTTCAAGCCAGTCGCCGAAACGGTTCTTGCCGACGCTTTCGGGTATCCAGTTTATCGTTTCGTTGTTTCTGATAAGGTCGTCCTTGACAGCGGTCATCTTGATGAACCACGATTCTCTTGCATAGTACAGCAGAGGAGTGTCGCATCTCCAGCAGTGCGGATAGCTATGCTCGAACTTGGGAGCGTCAAACAGTAAGCCCTTTTCGTCAAGGTCCTTAAGCACCATAGGATCGGCTTTCTTTACGAATATGCCTGCGTAAGGTGTTTCGGCGGTCATATTACCTTTGCCGTCAACAAGCTGTACGAAAGGCAGGTCATACTTTCTGCCGACCTTAGCGTCATCTTCACCGAATGCAGGAGCAATATGAACAACACCTGTACCGTCTGTCAGCGTTACATAGTTGTCGCATACTACATAATAGCCCTTCTTGTGCTGTTTTTCACATATCTCAACGGCACAGTCGAATAAAGGCTCGTACTCCTTGCCCTCAAGATCCTTACCGATATACTTTTCAACTACATCATAGGGGGCTGTGGGCTTGTCGCCGCCGAGCACCTTATCGCACAGAGCCTCTGCAAGATAATATGTGTAGCCGTCTGCTGTCTTTACCTTTACATAGGTTTCATCGGGGTTTACGCAGAGTGCAACGTTTGAGGGAAGTGTCCAGGGAGTTGTTGTCCATGCAAGGATATAAGCGTCCTCGTCCTTTACCTTGAAACGTACAACCGCAGAACGTTCCTTTACATCCTTATAACCCTGAGCAACCTCGTGGCTTGAAAGCGGAGTTCCGCAACGGGGGCAGTAGGGAACTATCTTGAAGCCCTTGTATAAAAGACCCTTTTCCCATATCTGCTTTAATGCCCACCACTCTGACTCGATAAAGTTATTGTGATAGGTTACATACGGATCGTCCATATCAGCCCAGAAGCCTACTGTGCGTGAGAATTCCTCCCACATACCCTTGTACTTCCATACGCTTTCCTTACACTTTGTAATGAACGGGTCAAGTCCGTACTTTTCAATCTGATCCTTACCGTCAAGACCGAGCATCTTCTCAACTTCAAGCTCAACGGGAAGTCCGTGAGTGTCCCAGCCTGCCTTACGGGGAACGTTATAGCCCTTCATTGTGCGGTATCTCGGAATCATATCCTTGATAACACGGGTAAGAACGTGACCGATGTGGGGCTTACCGTTGGCTGTAGGCGGACCGTCATAGAATGTGTAGGTCTTGTCGCCCTTTCTCTGCTCCATGCTCTTGCGGAATATGTCGTTGTCGTGCCAGAACTTCTCTGTCTGCTTTTCTCTCTCGACAAAATTTACCGAGGCAGGTACTTTTTCATAAAGTGACATTTTTTCTCCTCCTGTTTTTTGCAATTCACCCTGGCATATAAATCTCTTCGGCAAAAGCCGGAAGTTATATGGGGTGGGGGTCAGCCCATTGCATATTATTTTATTCTTTGCGTTTGCGGAAAATAAAAAAGCCCCTATCCTCCGAAAAGGATAAGGACTATAATTTCATAACAGTCTTTATAACCACCGTTTCGTCATTCCGTCAAATGCGTTCCTTTTAACGTTGGAAAAACGTCCCGTTCTACTCTCACCTTAAACGGTAATTTCGGCGGGCAGCTTGGAGGTGATATTCATACGGTAACTCTGCACCGACCTCTCACCGTCGTCGGCTCGCTTTGGCTTTATATCCGCACTACTGTCCTCGTCACAGCCTTTAAATATCATACACATTGATTATACAATCAAATTTTCCCTTTGTCAAGCGTTTTGTCAATTTTATTTTAAACGGCTTGTTGTTTATGAGTATAGTACAACAAAGCGGCGGGTACGGGCTTATCATAACAATCCGAGCCTAAGGTTACAAAACGGTAACAAATAGTTACAAATTAGTTACAGTTTCAGGTTTTCTATTGTGAAGAAATTTTGTTTGTGATAGAATATTTATATAAGATATTTTGGGTAAGCGGGAAATTGACAGGAGGTGCAAGCCCATACCTTATCGGAAGAATATACGGATATATTGCTTTGGCACGGGTCGGAGTAAATTCGGCAATAAGGAGAAAAATATGATTTACACCGTGAAAATCGGACACATTTATATAAAATGACTGCGACAGTCTTTCGTATGTCAGGAATGTACTTCAGCCTTACGGAAAAGCTATCGCACGATATGTAAATCAAAGAGTGTGCTGAGACTATAAATTAAGACAGATATAACGGAGAAAAAATATGAGTAAAATATGTCCCAATTGCAAACGAGAAATAGACGAAAACGTAAAATTCTGCCCGTTCTGTGCGGCTTTTACGGGTGAAACACCGCAGGAAAAGAAGAAAAGCCCTGTCGGTGCGATAATAGGCGGTGCGGCAGGTGTGCTGGCACTCGGAGCGGCAAGCCTTGCGGTGTTTGTATTTGATATATTCGGAATGTACGGCGATAAGGCGGAAACGCTTTACGGCACTGGCGACAAGCTGTTCATTCAATCGGTGACGCCCGTGTGCATTGACGGGAAGTGGGGCTATGCCGACAAAAGCGGAAACACCACGCTGAAACCGCAGTACAGTGCGGCTTATGCCTTTAACGAGGACACAAATGACGTTGCGCCCGTTGCGGTTGACGGAAAGTTCGGATACATAAAAAAGGACGGCGAGTTTGTAGCACAGCCGCAGTACAGCTTTGCAGGGAGCTTTTCGGATAAGGGACTTGCAAAGGTCACAGACGAAAACGGCAATGTCGGATTTGTCGACAGCAGGGGAAGAAAAGCGTTTGACGGCATAATGTTCAGCTATGCCTCGGATATGAACGACAGTGGTTATGCGTTTGCGTATACTTTGATGATGCCGGAACTTGAGGGCGGAAGGGGCTATTATTACATAATATACAGCCTTCTCAGTTCCGACGGAAAAGTGACAGAGCTTGCAAACGGCACGGGAATATCAGCGATATACGATGATAAATATATCGGCTTCAGACAAGCTGAAAGCAGTAACGAAACAACGCTTGACTTTACAAGGGAGTACGCTGTGTTCTCGGCGGACGGTACACAGCTTACCGACTATTACGACCGTATTGTAAAAAGCGGAAAACTGCTCATCGTCTGTGACGGTACGGATGACGAAAGCAAACTGTATAAGGCAAAGCTGCTCAAAGCCGATACGCTTGAACAGGTCGGCGGAGAGTATCTGTGCGGTGCCGATATAAAGTCTTACGACAGCGGTGCGGTACTGCTCAAAAGAGATGATAAGGGCTTTATTAGAGATGTTCTGCTTTGCGATAACGCAAACGAAATATATTTTTGTTCAACAGGTTCGCACATTGTAAGCGGATTTGATATGAGCGGCTATGCCTGCGTTTATGAAAAGGGAAAATACTGCGGATATACCGCAAGCGGAAAGCAGTTTGAGAGCGATAATCAATTCGGCTCGTTCAACTGCGGACTTGCGCCATTTTATGATAATGCAAAAATAGGATATATCAACACAAACGGCGAAAAGGTGACGGATGCAAAGTTTGACGGTGCAAGCGGATATTATGCGGACGGCTATGCTTATGTAAAAAGCGGCACTGAGTATTCTGTTATAGATATGAACGGAAATACGGTAATAGGAAGGCTTAGCTATGCGTCCGACAAGCTGATGTTTGCAAATACCGTGCACAGCTGGTACGACCCTGAGGATTTTGAAAAGTTTGACGGGGAGAATATGTTTCTGGGGGATTTCTATTATGTAAGCAATACCGCAGATATGAGTTCAAGCATATATAATAAAAGTAACGCAAAGCTGATAAAAGAAAGAATGATGATAGAAAGCAGGAATGCCGATACAAAAATCGCTTCTGTCTACAGGAGAGCCGACAGCGGAAGGCTTGGCAGTGACGGGGATTTTCTTATACATAACGTCAATAAGCTCACAAGGCTTATTATGACGCCGGACGGAAAAATAAACGAAGAAAAGGAAATCAGCAATGCAAACGGCATACGCATCGGTTCTGCGCCGTTGCTACGTTACAGTATCGATAAAACCTCATATCTTGAGGATATGTTTGCAAACAAGTATGTTCTTATCGGTTATAACAGCGTAAATTCAAACGGTTTCACGGCACTCGATTTACGGAGCGGCAACCGTGTTGCACGGCAGTTTCTGATATATGATAATAATTTTGAGCCTACTGTCACTCTGAGGTCGGACACGTCAATGAGTATAGCCTGCTACGGCAGTTTATTATATGTGAAAAATATCGAATATGCCGGAAGCGAAAGCTGTAGCGCAATAATAGACGGCGGCAACGGAAGAAAGCTATATACGAGTGATGCTCTTGAATATGAGGGAGATTATTTTATCCGTGAGCCTTACGGCGAAAGCGGTTATAAGGTAAGGACGGGCTACGGTGCGGAAATAGGAACATATTCATATGTAAAAGCATACGGCGACAGATTGCTTTGCTTTGACAACAATAAATACTATCTTTATGACCGTTATGCGAACCTGCTCGGAGAATACGAAAACAGACTGAAGATAAGCGCATATAACGGAAATACCGTAGTGAAAAACGATGACGGAACATACACCTGTTATGACAGGGATATGAACGTACTGCTGACTACAAAGTATGATATTCAGCCGATAGAAAACGGATACTGCTCGTTTGCGCACAACGAAAAGGGAAAGATAGGGTTCCTGTTTGCGGACGGAAAGACAGCTATAGAGCCGAAGTATGACTGTGTTACCGAAATGACGCCGGACGGATATTTTGTTTCAAAAACAATAAGCCACAGTGAGATTACTTATGATACGACCGAAATCAATTACACAGTGACGATAGAAGATAAGGACGGTAACGCTGTCATTGAGAAAACGCAGAATGTGTGCGATATAGCAAACAGTGCATTTGACAGCAAATCGCTGTACGGCTATTTTGACGGATACAGATATTACGCTGATAAATTCGCAGGATATGAAAATGTAGAATTCAGCAATATTCAGATTCTGCCACAGAATGATTACGGTAAAGTGCCGACCGATTTTTACGGGAATGAGCTGTTTGAGGAATATGAATATATCGGATTTGATTTTATGCCGGTATCGGTCAACGGCAATACACTTTGCGTAACGGGTGTGTATTATAACGATGAGGGATATTCGCAATGTATATTGCTTAATCTGAACGGCGAGAGGCTGTACCGCAACGGACGCAGGCTGAAGCTTATACACAATAAATATATTATCGGTATTTCGGATAACAAAGAGCCTGCCGATTTATATAACACGGATGGCTCTGTGATGCTGACGCTCAAAGACATCAAAGACCCTGACAGCATCTATGCGATAAGCATTGTCGGAAACAGTGTACTGGTAAAAAGCGAAACCGAAAGTGCAATCGTGTACAACAAGACTACAGGAGAGATAATATATAAGCCCGATACCGACGGTTCAAATGTTGATTTTATTTACGAAAATCTGATAAAGACAGGCGTCTACAATGAAGCGGCAGGAGGATGGTCATATATTTTCATTGATCTTGACACCAAAAAGAGTTTTGAACTTCCGGGCGACCGTGTCGTGTTCAGAAATCCCGGCAATGACAGCGAAGGGCATATAACCGAAAATGCCGAATATCCGCTTATGTGCTGCACATTTTCGTATCTGCTCAATCAGATAAACTATCTTTATCCTGCACTTTGGGAGCTGAATGTGTATCAGATAGACGAAAATATGGAAGTGAAGCTTGTAAGGACCTATTCTTCGGACGACGGGATACTGTATATAGTTGACGATTACAATAGCGGAAGCGGGCTGTACGCATATATCGACCGTATTGATGATACCGCAGTACGCAACATAAGGCTTGTGAACGCTTGGAACGGCAACGAAAAGTATTTTGAAAATGTGTCCGAGTTCAGCGTGCAGAATAATGAGGTGTGGATAGGCATATATGACGAAAGCGGAAAAAGGACGGCATATAAACTAAGCACCGATCTTGAAACGATGAAACAAGCAGAATGAAAGGCAAACAACAATGAGTAAAATATGTCCCAACTGCAAACGAGAAATAGATGAAAACGTAAAATTCTGCCCGTTCTGTGCGGCTTTTACGGGTGAAACACCGCAGG
>ENA-OOYV01000534-OOYV01000534.1-human-gut-metagenome-genome-assembly--contig:-NODE-534-length-27010-cov-7.693452_pt1 | contig 27010 bp, 20 predicted proteins | sample MGYA00241704_ERZ501380 | MGnify/ENA primary metagenome ERZ501380 (study PRJEB25962, sample SAMEA2042984) | human gut metagenome | biome: human gut; feature: human-associated habitat; material: faeces...
CAATGCCGTTGTTGACCGCGATAAAGCGCACATTGTTCCGTCTGAATATCTCCATCGCGTTGCCGACTTGGAGATAGTCACGCCCCCAGCGGGTAAGGTCTTTCATAATGCAGACACCGATTTTCCCGTTTTCCACATCGTCCATCATGCGGGAGTAGGCGGAACGGTCAAAAAATCTGCCGCTTTCGTCATCGTCGATGTAGTGCCGGATATTGGTTAGGTGCTGCCCTCTGGCATAGTTCTCCAAAAATATTTTTTGGTTCTGTATGCTGTTGCTCTCGCCGCCGTCCCTGTCCTCGTCGCCCACGGAAAGGCGGGAGTAAAGGGCTGTAATTTTGCTATAATCAGTCATGTGCATAACCTCCTGTGCGTCCATGTATGTGTCATTTACACTTAAAATTATGCACTCCACCGGGCAGAACCATACTCGATCCCGTGGCGATACTTCTTAGCGTTCTTGCCTTTCAGGTAGACCGCCATGCGAAGGATCACCGCACCGGCTATGCCGATCAGCAGGTCCGTGGGATGGAAACTGAGCCACGGGGAGGAAAGGGCTGCCGTGAAGCCGTCCCCAATGGAAAGCAGCTTGCCAGAAAGGTCAGCACCGGGCGCAAGCCGGAAAGCCTGTGCCAACTTATCGAAGGGATATACGAACAGAAGATACGGAAGGTTCAGCAAAAACAGTTTTTTCATGTTCATCTCTGCACGCTCCGATCTTTGACCTTTACTTTTTCCCGGTCAATGGTGCGGTGTTCCGTTTTCTCCGCCGCCTGTTCCTTCACCTGGGTCAGCCGCTCCCGGATGGATGGCTTTTCCTCACGGCTCATTTTCCGGCTGGCAAACTCCTGAAATGCCGCTGTGATGGCATCCGCGTCCCGGCTTTTGAAAAAGACCAGGTAACGGGGCTGCTCTGCGGAGGTGTCTTTCTTCAAGGCAAAATCCACATGGTATTTCTTCGCCACACGGGAGAAGGCCTTGATATTCTTGTCACTGATCTCGATATTGGCAAGACCGGCGTTCTGGCTGGCAAGCTGTTTAAGGCTCTGCCTGCCGCGGTAGATTTTGGGCTTCTGGCTTTTCTGGATTTCCTCCAGGAACTTTTTGACGGCCTTTTCAAAGACTTGCTCGCTTAGCTTGGCTCCGTCAACAATGAGCGTTACGGCGCCCCGCGTTACTTCCTCCTGCATTTAGCCTCGCCTCCTTTGCCCGTCCCCGTACATATCATGCTGCACCAGGGAAGAATAGTAGCTGTTGATGGTAGTCGGGGCGTTATACAGCGCCGCCAGAAGGTATTTCTTGATATTGCGGACATAGGTGGTGTTGTCTTTCATGCAGTCCATGACATACTGAACATGAGAACTGTCCAGCTTCATAAAACGGGACTTTACCACCTCCGCCGGATAATCGTCTCCGGCAATGCGGATGACTTTGCGGGCAGAATACACGGTGTCCACGATCAGGTCAACGATCTCGTCAAGCTGCTCACGGTCGATGTGGCTGTCCTGCACCAGATAGCTGTACTCGATGTTATCCAAAATCACTTCACGATAACATTCTCTGGCTCCCATCCGATCCGTTCCCATCCTTGCCTCTGCGGGGGTAGGGGGATTTGATGGGATAGGATTTGATATCTCCGTACTTGATAAATCAGTCTTTGTTTGATTAGTATTTAATTGTGCGGGGTTTTCCGTACACGGTTCCGCCGTATCCGGGATACCCATATCCGGGTTTTCCGTATATGGCTTTGCCGTACCCGGTAAAGGCGTACCTGGGCTTGACGGCGGTTCGCACTGAGGCATTTCGTAAATGACATACTCGGTATCCGTGATCTTGCCTTTTTCATCCCGAAGCTGGGTGCGCCGGATATACCCGTGGTTTTCCAGCTCCTTCAATGCCGCACCGATGCTGTCCACACCTTCCCGGCAGATCGCCGCAAGACCTCTGGTGGTGTAATTCCACTCGTCAGGGAGCGACAACATCATGGACAGCAGCCCCTTGGATTTCAGGGTCAGCGTCCGATCTTTCAAGTGATGGTTCGACATGACCGTATAATCACGGGTCTTTTCAATACGAAAAACAGCCATCTTCGCACCTCCTTCCTGTGAAAATAAAAAGTGTTGATTTTGAGCGGTTTATCCGTCTGTATGCCTCCGTTTTCTCCTGCATGGGAAAACATCCACGCCCTGTTCAGAACGCAAGCCACGGAGGAAGAAACAGAAGATATCCCACTGATTTTGATACATTTTTGGGACGGCTACCTCTCACGGTCTTTATGGTCATAGTGGAGATCGCCGGAAAGCACCTTCGCATGGTTACGGATTTTGATATGTCCCTTTTCCTGATTTTCCAAAGCCTTGCTGTATCCGGTGTCGGTCAGGAACAGGCGCATTTTCTCACCCTTCCAGCCAACAGGCGAGTCATGGGTAAGAACATCAAAGACAATCATGTGTCTGGTCGCCGGGTCGAAACGCTCCAAAGCCATAATGTCATGGCCGGATAACTTCTGCGCCCCGGATTGCTGTCTGGCCTCTGCCAGCATTTCCCCGATGGTGCGGGCTTTCTCCGGCAGACGGTATTCGGCCTGCACCTTGCGGATCAAATCCATGCACTCCTGATCCGACAGTGGGCGGAGCTTGTCCAGAAGGCCTTCCGCCGTTTCTTTCGTTGCCGGGTTCGGCGCATAGCGCCATGTCATGTAAATCTCATTCAGGGCAGCGTTCTGATTGGTACTTTCAATCTGAAACACCATCCTCATTTCTGCTTCTGTCAATTTCATTGCCAGCCTCCTTCAAAAATGGGTATAAAAAAACGCCATAGGTTTTGAGCCTACGGCGTTTCTTGCGATATTCACAATTCCAAACTTTCCAGCCACTCGTCAAAAGATTTCTTGGAAACGCGGATCGCATTTCCTATGCGGACGATCCTGAACTCCTCCTGCTTGACGAGCTGATATGCGGTTGTGCGGCCAATGTTGAGCATGGCTGCAATCTGTTCCACGGTGTATGTGCGCGGTTCCGGCAGTGACTTTTTCTCTTTCTTGTCCATAGTAACCTCCATGTATTTGCCTTGTCATTTTGACTAAGGGAGTGAAGAATGGCAGTAGCAATCGGCTTTGGCTGGGTGTCCTCTTGCTAAGAATTTGCTAATAGGACCACCCAACGGACACATAAAACTGCGTCAGAATAGGTGTTTTGCACCATAAAGTTCGTTTACTACAAGTCATTCTGCGTAAGGGATGATATTGGAAGTTACATCCGAACCGTGTATCACATGGTAAGCCATACTCCTAAGAAAGCGCTCAACGCTTCCCTTTGCGTCGCTGACTTGATAGGAATGGGGTTCAAAACCTACCGAGTGGCGGACAAACCGCTTCCCAAGCCTTCTGTGGAAGGGAAATCGTCGCCTCGCTACGATAAGGAAAACAAATATGATTTCATAATTATTTTTCTTATCAAAGCAGAACTAAAATAAAGCCATAAGAATCGCACTGAAACCGTGCGAAAACCTTGAAATCACCGGGTTTCAGGCACATGAGCCCATAGCTCAGTTGGATAGAGTAACTGCCTCCTAAGCAGTCGGTCGTGGGTTCGACTCCCACTGGGCTCATTACCAAATAAATAAATCTTTCTGGCTGATGTTCTCGCGTGCGTCTTGCCAAACGCGCGAAGAGCATCGGCTGGAAAGATTTCTTTTGCCCGGAAATTTGCTTTTTGCGCCGCTGCTGGCGTTGTTGGCAGCTTTCCAACATTTTGCCTTTTTTGCCAACACCGCTGTTCTGGCAAACGGGCGATTTGCCTAACATTCGCGTGCGCAGCGTGTCAGCAATTTTCTGCACTCCGTATTATTTGGCATTATCTGTATAACATTGTGGAGTTTCAATAGATAAAACGCCATGGCAGCAAACATTGATTTATCGAAAGCGGAGCATGCTTATTTATATCTGTCGCCGTTGTAATGAAAAGCGGAGGTTGCACATGAATCCCTCGGTATATTCAAAATACATGCAATAAACGGTGCAAAAAAGCACATATTTTCAATTTGGTAGCGAAAAACGACAGTTTGGTCGAAGAACAATCCATTGCTTCTTTCTGTGGTTATAATAAAATCAGATATCGGGGGATTTCCAATTGCCGCTATAGGAGGTGCACCCTGGCGGAGGATTGAGAGCTCGAAGTTCCCCGAGAATAATCTGCTTGTTTGTTCACACACCGGAAAGAAAACAATGGAGGTATCATTGATGAAGATCAACACGAAGCGGGTAGTCAGCGTGATCATCACAGCCGTGATGCTGGTTGCGATGTTGCCCAGCTTTGCCATGGGCGAAAGCGGCAAGAAGTATACCGAAACACTGCAGCCGGAAGGCTGGACACTGGTTGAAAATGAAGGCGGCGCAACCCTGAGTTACACCAAGGGCGGCGGCGTGGATCTGATTGAAGTGGATGGTTACGCCTTCAAGGATTTGGATCGTGACGGCGAACTGGACGTGTTTGAAGACTGGCGCGTGGACTACAAAGAACGCTCCCGCGACCTGGTCACGAACGGCGGCCTGAGTCTGGAATTCCAGTTGGGCTTGAAAATGAACCCCTTTAGCGTCGGCACTCCTGCCAAAACCCTGGCGGATACCACCAAGACTGCGCTGAATCTGGGTTATCGCCACATCCGTTTCAGCTCCGTAGGCGCTGAATTGATTACCGCCTGGAACAACGAGATTCAGAAGCACATCGAAGCAAATACCGACGTGGTTGCTATCCCCGCCACCTTCATTGCCGACCCGCTGGAAGGCAATGGCGTGACCGACTGGCCCGGCAACCTGGCGCTGGCCGCCACCTTCGATCCGGAATTGGCCCATGAATATGGCCGTACCTTGTCCAAGGAATGGCATTCCATGAACCTGACCATGAACGTCGGCCCCCAGGTTGACCTGGCGACTGAACCCCGGTGGTCCCGCAACGACATGACCTTTGGCGAGGATCCTCAGCTTTCTATCGACATGACCCGCGCTATGATCAACGCCTGGCAGTCCACCTACGACGATGACGGCAACGACCTGGGTTGGGGCAAGGACTCCGTCAATATCCAGGTGAAGCACATCATGAGCGAGGGCGCCGGCGAGGGCGGCCGTGAAGCCCATTCGCTGGACGGAGCTTACGCCGTGTATCCTGGCGGCCAGTTCTATACAAGCATCTTGCCTTACTTCGCGGCGCAGGATCTGCCCGGCAAGACCGGCATGGTGTCCTCCGCAATGACCAGTTTCTCCATCGGCGTGGATGAAAACGGCGACTCCGTCCTGGGCGAGCGCGTTTCAACCAGCTATAACGCCGAAAAGATCAACGGCCTGTGGCGCGCTGCCAACGGCTGGGACGGCTACATCCTGACGGACTTCAACACCCACGTTGATAAGTGCTTCGGCATGGAAGAATACACCGTTCCGCAGCGCCTTTGGCTGGAACTGGAAGCCGGCATCGACGCCTGGGGCAATATGGGCGGCAAGTATGAAGAAGATATTGCCGTTGCTGTGGAAGCCTACAACTATGGTGTGGAACGCCTGGGAAAGGAAGCTGCCGACCAGATCATTTTCGACAGTACCCGCCACATTCTGGACACCCTCTTCAACGTGGGCGTCGTGGATAACCCCTACGTTTCCGAAGCGATTGCCGCTTCCGTGCCCAATAACGAAGAACATACCGCCATGGCCCGCGAAGCGCTGCTCAAGTCCATCGTGATGCTCAAGAATACTGATAACAGCGTGATCAAGCCTGCGGGCGATGAAAAGTTGACCGTTTATATTCCCTACAAGTACTCTCCCGCAACCACGAGCCGCCGCGGCACCACCCCCGCTTCCTTCGCTCCTTCAATGGATATTGCCGTGGCCTCTCAGTACTTCAACGTGATCACTGACACAGTTGGAACGCCCAGCGGTGAAGGAAACACCTATCTGCCCGGGGACGTAATCCGCGCTTCCGCCGAGGACATCGCGAAGGCCGATCTGGTGATCGTACGCGTCGCCAGCCCCAAGAGCAACGCTCCCACCACCGGCTATGACGAAAACATGAAGGTACCAGCTGACTACGAGTACATTCCCCGTTCCCTGCAGTATCGTCCTTACACCGCCGATAACATGTACGTCCGCTTCGAATCCATCGGCGGACAGATCACGCTGGAAGCCTTCGAGGGCGTCTACGGCACCGAGTACGATTATGTAAAGGAAAACCGCTCTTACTTCGGCAAGACCGGCACCGTCAGCAACGAGGCGGACCTGGACTTCGTGCTGGAAATCGACGAGCTCACTGGCGATATTCCCCTGGTGCTGGTGATGAACCTCAACAGTTCCATGGTGTGGTCCGAAATCGAGCCCTCCGCGGACGCAATCCTGGTATCCTTCGGCGGCGGCCGCACCCACTCCGCCCGCGACGAGATCCTCTTTGATATCATCGCCGGCAACTATGAGCCCTCCGCCCTGCTGCCCATGCAGCAGCCCATCGATATGGAAACCGTGGAAGCCCAGTACGAGGACGTGCCCCGGGATATGGACTGCTATGTGGACGCCGACGGCAACACCTACGATTTCACCTTCGGCCTCAACTGGAGCGGTGTGATCGACGACGAGCGCGTGGCCAAGTACAACGTGGAGCCTATCGTCGGCACCAATCCGCTGGAATAAATCAGCTACATCAATTGGTTCCCTGCAAGGAAACTTCCGCTTGGCAGGGCGTGCCGGGCTGATTGACCCGGCACCCCGCCAAATTTGACAGCGGCAGGCCGCTCGTCTGAACGTCGTCGTCAACCTGCGGAAAACGCTCCGAAAGCGCATGGACGCTCGGCGGGAAGCGAAGGAATCGATAGATCGTTTTTGAATCCTCCTTTCTCTCAAACCTGATCAAATTCCTTTCTTCTCCGCTGTGCTTCATGACAGCGGCGGCGTCTGGTGCTGCAAGCCATTCCTGCATTCGCAAATTGGCTTTCTCCCCGGCGCCGTTTTCTTTCTGAACGACTGATCCATCAAGATAAGGAGCATGCGTATGCGAAAGGTGAGAATAACAACCGGGCTGTCATGTCTGATGGCTTTCATCCTGTGCTTCGTGATATTCGGCTCGAACCTGGCCATGAGCTATGATACCGTTGTCAACGGCATGCTTGGCGTGCAGACCAGCAAAGTCATCAACGATGAAAGTGTCGAGGATGAGGATACGATATATTATAAGAGCGCTTATGGCGACATCAACGCAAAAACGCTTAAGGTACTCAAGGAAGACACCTATACGGAGGCAGTGCAGGAGCAGGAAGAAGGCACCGTATTGCTTTACAATAAGGACAACGCTCTGCCGCTAAGCAAGGATGAGCAAATATCTCTGTTTGGCCATGCAGTCGTGCAGCCCTTGTACCGCAATCAATCTGCTGGTTCCCGCGCCTATTCCACTAAAACGGGCGTTGACCTGTATAAGGCGCTGGGCACCCTGAAATTCAAGGTGAACCCCAAGCTGTACAACGCATACCGCCAAAGCAAGACCGAGAGAAAAACCGGCGCAGGCACGTTCTTTGCGGAAAACGCCGATCCGTCCGCAGCTTGCCGTTTACCTTGGAATACTCAAAGGCCATGCCGCCGCCCGCACTCATGATCTCCTTGACCTGCGGGGAAGCGTACTGATCGAAAATCTCGGTCAAGTCGTAGAGCATGTCCGCGTTGGCTGCGGCCAGCATGGCCTTGCGGTCGCACTGCAGGCCGTCGGGCAAGGTGTTGCTGGCGATGCACAGGTTCACCTTCTGGTTGTAGTCGTCGCCCACGGCGGCGGACCAATCCACAACCACCTTAATGTTGAAGTTCTCAAGCAGATAGCGGGTGAAGACGTTGTCCTCGTTGGTATCGCCGTCCGGGAACGCTTGGGTGGGGTAGGCCATCTGGCCAATGTGTACCTCGACCACGTGGTCGAATTTCATGAAGGGATCCGGGGTTTCTTCCGCGAAAGCGGCTGTGCTGGGCAGCAGCATGAGCGCGGCCATCAGCAGGGTAACCAGTTTGCGCATTTTTGTCATGTGTTGTTCCTTCCTTTCTGTTTTGCCGGGGGAGGAGTTCACCCCCCTTGCTGAGATCTATTGTACCGTTAATGTTTGTGCATATCAACCGAATTACGTTGCGTATATTCAGCACAACACTCAGAGAGGCAGAAGACAAAAACGGCGTTTGGGGCTGTTATTGCGCACCGCCGTCACTCGCTTGGGAATTTTGTTTCAAGAATTGAGAACAGCTTTCGCCCGTCACGCTGCGAAAGTTCTGTTGGAAGTATTTCACGTCGTCATAACCAACAGCCGAAGCTGTGTCGGCCACGGAGCAGCCCGACGCCAGCAGTTTCTTGGCGTGGTCCATGCGCACGCCGCGCAGGAAGCTGCTAAACGTATCGCCTGCCATGGCACTGAAATTTTGCGAGAAATAGCTGCGGCTCATGCCCACCAGCTGGGCGACCTGCTGCTCCTTGAGGCGGCTGCCCATGTTCTGCTGTATATACAGCGCGGCAAAGAGGATGCAGTGGGGCATCAGGCGGAAATCCGGGCTTTGCAGCACGCGCGCGCACAACCCGTCGCGCAGGGCAGTCAGGAAGTGCCGCGCCTCCTGCGCGCCGCCGGTAAAGGGCGCATCGGGCGCGTAACCGAAGGCGCTGCGCAGGTCATTCTCAATGAGCACGATCAAGCGGCCGGTCTGCGGCGCATCCAGTCCGGCTGATTCGAGCTGCTCCATCATGCGGGTGAAAGTATAGTGGTTATACACCCAATACAGCTTGCGCCAGCACATAGATTCGGAGCATCAATTCCAAGTTGTAGGGCTTATTGCCGCGCTCTCCTTTGTAATAGTGCGGCTGCACGATCCCGACCCATTCCGACCACGGAATCAGTTTCTCCATGATTCCCAGAAACTCTTTCTTCTTCGTTGATGCCTGCCCCAACTCGTCGCTGATCAGGCTCATCGTCAATTGCTTCTTCACCTCTTTATTAGTGGCATTCTATTGAGCTTTGTAACCAGATGGGGTCTTGCCTATGTATTTCTTGAAGACTCTGGAAAAATGGCTTTGGGAGGAAAAACCCAAATAGTCACTGACGGCGATCAAGCTCTTATCCGTGTAAGCGAGCAGGCGGGCAGCCTCCTCGCTTTTTTTCGTGAGGATAAAGTCGGTGAGCGTCATGCCGGTTTCCTCTTTGAATTTTCTTGAGAGATATGGCCGGGAATAATGAAGCTCCTGAGCTAACTTTTCAGTATCGATGGGTTCACTCAAATGCCGTTGTACCCAGGCAGACACGGCAATGGCCAACGGCGTCGGCTGAATCCCTTTCCGCAGGCGCGCTACCTGCTCGGTATAGGTAAGGAGCATGTTGATCTGCAGCCGCTGAATGTTTTGCACGTCCTGGAGCGCTTCGCAGCTGCGGATCAGCAGATCGCTGGTGGACAAGGCTTCTTCCACGTTCATGCCGCCGCGGATGGCGGAGCGGGTCGCCAGTGTGGTGGTGACGATAAAGGTGTTCTTGTATTGCCTCAAATGCTCCTGGGCCATGGCGCCTGCGTGAACGGCGGGCGCGGAAGCGATCCAGGCTTTCAGGGCGTCTGTATCGCCTTTGCGGATCATGTTCATTAAGGTTTGTTCAATTGCCAGCGTGTTGTGGATTTCTTCAGGGATGGCCTGTCCATCATTGGCTTCTGCTGGGTTGAGCGTGATTTGCGTTTCAGCAGATCCGCGGAGCACAATATCCTCCAGCGACAGTTTTTCTCCGTTCATCACATAATTCATGGTACATAGGATCTGCTGCAGGCTTTCCAAGGGCATGTAAATCAGGGAGCGCATGGTTTGAATGAACGCATGCATTTCTTCTGACGGTACGTTGCTCAAAAAAGCCAGCTCCCGAAGCTGCTGCTCCGTGGCGGGAAGCTGGCGGGTCGGGCCCAGGATCAGCCGGGTTTCACCGCTGCGCACGACGCCGTAATAATAATAGCGGGGTGTGATATAGGTGCCGATATGATCGGATAAAGCAAATAAATCCTTCAGCGACGCTTGAATGGGGTCATACTTCAAGCCGGAATGATCGACCTTGAATACCAGTTCGTTTCCTTCGTACAGCCGCACGGGAAAGCTGCACAGGCTGCCGATGGTGATGCAAAGATAGGAAAGATCCAGCTTTTTCATTTTACGCCCGCCTTTCTGTGTGAAGACGATACAATTATATATCAAATATCACAATTCTGCAAGATTTTTGGCAAGCGCTTATTATATAATTAGATCGTCGCAAAAGTTCGTTCCCTTCATGCCGCACAAGGAGGCATCCCATGGACATTGAAAGCATTCTGAAACAAATGACGCTTGAAGAAAAGGCGGCGCTGGTATCCGGCACCGACTTCATGTACACCAACCCCATCCCAAGGCTGGGCATTCCGTCTCTTTGCATGTCGGATGGCCCCCACGGCCTGCGGAAGCAGAAAGCGGGCGGCGATAACGGCATCACTGCCAGCGAAGCGGCCACAGCTTTTCCCACAGCAGTGACCACCGCCTCCGGCTGGAATCCGGATAACCTGAAAAGACTGGGGGCTGCCATTGGCCGGGAATGCCGCCATTATGGCGTGCACACCCTGCTGGGCCCTGGCGTGAATATCAAGCGGAATCCCCTGTGCGGACGGAATTTTGAATACTTTTCCGAAGACCCTTATTTGGCGGGCGTCATGGGCGCTGCCGAGGTGGAGGGAGTGCAGAGCCAGGGCGTGGGTGTTTCCGTGAAGCATTTTGCCATGAACAACAGCGAGAACTACCGCTTCATGGGCAATTCGGTGGCGTCGGAAAACACCGTCCGCAATCTGTATTTGAAGCCCTTTGAATACATCGTGAAGCATGCCCATCCCGCCACGCTGATGTGCGCTTACAACCAGATCAACGGCGTGTACTGCTCCGAAAACAAGTGGCTGCTCACCGATGTGCTGCGCAAGGAATGGGGCTTTGACGGTGTGGTGATGACCGACTGGGGCGCGGTGCATGACCGGGCGGCCGGGATCAAAGCCGGGCTTGATTTGGAAATGCCCGGCGATACCGCCATCTGCCGCCGGTGGATTTTGGACGCGGCGCGGGACGGGTCCCTGCCCATGGCAGACCTGGATCAAGCCTGCCGGAACATCCTGAAATGGATCGACCAGTATGCAAAGCCCGCGGATGAAACGCCTGTGGATTGGCAGACGCATCACGACCTGGCCGGGGAGATCGCCGCCGACTGCGCCGTGCTGATGAAGAACGACGGCACGTTGCCTTTGACGGGGAAAGAAAAGCTGTATATTGCCGGTGCGCTGTATGAAACCATGCGCTACCAGGGATCCGGCAGTTCCATGATCAACCCAACCCAGGTAACGACAGTCAGGGACGCCTTTGAAAAACGGAATATCAAGAATCATTCTTTGGCAGACTGTGATACCGTCCTCGTTTTTGCAGGCCTTACCGATGAATACGAGTCCGAAGGCTGCGACCGGGAAAACATGCGCCTGCCGGAAAAACAATTGAAGCTGATCGACGACATGATCGCCACCGGCAAGAAGGTGGTGGTGGTGCTGTTCGGCGGCAGCGCGGTGGAATTGCCCTTCAACAATCGGGTCAGCGCTATCCTGAATATGTTCCTGCCGGGGCAGAACGGCGGCGAAGCCACAGCACAGCTATTATTCGGCGAAAAGAACCCTTCCGGCAAGCTGGCGGAAACCTGGCCCATAAAATATGAGGATGTGCCCAGCCATGAAAGCTTTGGAAAAACTTTGCAGGAAGTCTATGACGAGGGCACGGAGGTGGGCTATCGCTATTATCAGAAGCACGGCATTCCCGTGCGCTATCCCTTCGGTCACGGGCTGAGCTATACCACTTTTGAGCACGGTGAATGGCAGAAGGACGGAAACACCTATACGCAAACGATTACCAACACCGGCAGCCGCTTCGGCGGAGAAGTGTCCCAGCTGTATCTTGACGGCGAATTAAAGGGGTTTGCAAAGGTATATCTGAATCCCGGGGAAAGCAAAACGGTTACGGTCACTGTGGAAGAAGAACCAAAAGCCGTTTATTCCGATTCCTATACGGTTCCTGCGCTTCCCAAATCCTATCCCACCACCATGGAATCCCGGTTCACGGATTTACAGCAGTCCTTCATGGGCCGCATCCTGTTTAACGCCGTGCTGTCCGTTGCCAAAGGGCAAATGAAAAAGGCGGAGAAAATGCCGGACGGACCGGAAAAGGAAAACGCCAGGAAGGGCGCGCTGTTCTTAAAGCGCATCCTGGAAAGCAACTCTCTGCGCTCCATGTCCATGTCCGCCGGGCAGAGCATGCCCTGGCACGTGGCCAACGGCATGATGGAAATGGCCAACGGCCATCTGATCAAAGGAATCAAATGCTTCCTGTCACACGTGAAAGTCCCCAGGCTGCCAAAGGATGAAAACACCTGAGAAAGAGAGAAAAATCGCCATGAAAACTATTACCCTGAACCGATTGCCGCAAAGCCGCATTACCCAGGAAAGCGTAAGCGCCAAGGAGCGCTGGTTCGGTTATTTGCTGGGCCCCACCGGCACGCTGCTGTTCAACGCGGTGCTGGCCGTGTATCTGAATGTGTTTTACACCGACGTACTCAAGCTCACCGGCGTATGGGGCGGCGTTTTCCTGATGGCGTTTCCCATCATCTCCAAGGTGATCGACGCCATTACCAACCTGATCATGGGCCAGATCATTGAGCGTACCCGCTCTAAAGAAGGCAAGGCTCGCCCCTGGCTGCTGCTGTCCGCTGTTTTGCTGCCTGTGACCGGCATCCTGCTGTTTGCCGTTCCCAAAGCCTCGGAAACCGTGCAGCTGATCTGGGTGATGGTATCCTATAACCTGTATTACGCTTTCGCGGCGACGATCTACAACATGAGCCATGGCCTGATGGTGGCTCTGTCCACCCGCAATACCAATGAACGCGGCAGCCTGTCCGTTTTCAACAACGTGGCCAGCGTGATGGTATCCGGCATCATTGTGGCGCTGATTTTCCCCATGGTGATCATGCCCATGATCGGCGTCAATCAGAATCTGTGGCTGCTGGTGATGGGCGTTTTGTCCGCACTGATGCTGCCGCTGACCCTGCTGGAATACTTCTTTACCAAGGAGCGCATCACGGAAGAAATCGGCACCACCGCAGAAGCGCAGCCCATTAAAAAGCAGCTGAGCGCACTGCTCCACGATCGGTTCTGGGTGCCGCTGTTCATCTATAACATCGTCTATTTTATGGGCACCTATTTCAAAAACGCCTCCCTGGTATATTACTGCAACTATGTATTGGGCAGCTACAACGACGGTACGACGCAGATGCTGGTTTCCGTGATCGGCGGAATCCCCATGGGCATCGGCATCTTTGCTGTGTGGCCCCTGGCCAAGCGCTTCGGCAAGCGGAACGTGACCATGGCGGGCTTTGTGCTCTATGCCCTGGGCGGCATTATTTGCCTGATCAATCCTCGGAATATGGTGATCGTGCTCATCGGCCAATTCATCAAAAATATCGGCGGCCTGCCCTGTGCCTATGTGTTCGCGGCCCTGTCGGCAGACGTAGCCGACCATGTGGAATGGAAAAACGGCTTCCGCGTGGATGGCATGGCTTCCTCTGTCAACAGTGTCATCCTGACCATCTGCACCGGCATCGCCGCCGGCGTACTCAATTTTTTCCTTGCCCAGGCGGGCTATATCGCGCCGGAATTTGTGGAGGCCACCGGCCAGACCATCGGCTTTGTCCAAAACATGGGCGTGCAGAACGTGATCACCTTCTTCTTCCTGGGCAATGAGGTCATCACCGCCGTGATCCTGATCGTGCTGCTCGTTTTCCTGAACGTGGAAAAGCACATGGATGCGATCCACAACGATTTGAAGGCCCGTCATCACGCGGAATAAAAAGGGAGGATAAAACCATGGAAAAGCTGCTGTTAAAGGATCTGTCGTTTGTTACCGAAAGTGGAAAACAGGTGATCCTGCATGGTGTGAACGTGCTGTGCCGCGGCCGGGAGACAGGTCATATCTACCCCGAAATTGAAAAGGCTTTCCCTTACTTCCGCCGCATGGGCTTTAATCTGCTGCGCTACGGCATCTTCTGGGATGCTGTGGAGCCACAGCCTGGCAAAATCGATTACGAATACCTGAACAAGGTCAAAAGCATTGTGAAGCTGGCCGAAGAAAACGGCATGTATATCATTCTGGATATGCATCAGGATCTGTTTGCCCAAAAGTTCATTGATGGCGCGCCGGACTGGGCTTGTCTGGATGAGGGACTGCCTCATCCCCAGGACTGTGTGATTTGGTTTGAAGCTTATCTGAAGAGCGAAGCAATTATCAAAGCGGCAGATAATTTCTGGGCCAACAAAGAAGCGGAGGACGGCATTGGGCTGCTGGATCATTATGAACACATGTGGGAAGAAATCGCCCGGGTGTTCGCCCCTTGCGATAACGTGATCGGGCTGGAGCCCATGAACGAGCCTTTCATGGGCAGCCTGGCCCGGGAAGCCTTTGGCCTGGGCACCGTGGAAATGCTGAAAAAGAACCCGCAATTTGATTTGGGCCGTCCCGACCTGATCCCCCCGGAGCAGGCAGCGGAGTTTATGGGCATCGTGGCGTCGCGCCTCATGGATTTTGACAAAACCACCCTGATGGACTTTTACCGCCGGATGCAGCGGGCCATTCAGAAGCACAGCAAGCTGAACATTGTCACCGGCGGCAATATCTATTGTAGCACCGACGTGCCCACCGGCATGGAGCGGCTGGAAGGCATCGGTCAGATCTACGCCCCGCACGGCTACGATTCCGTGGTGGATTCCGACCGTTACGAGGCATACAGCAAGGATAACGTCAGCCGGGTGTTCATGGGCAAGCGCCAGGGGCAGGAACGGCTGCGGCTGCCCACCATCATCGGCGAATGGGGCGCTTTCCCGTCCCGGGACTTCACCAACGAGCTGATCCGCTTCATGAACGGTATCCTGGAGGAAAACCTTTGGGGCTCCGCTTACTGCGAATATCATCCCGGCCAGGAGAACGACACCCATTTCTCAGCCCTTTGCCGGGCCTATCCCATGCAAACCGCGGGAAAACTGCAAAGCTACCATTACGACGAAGCGGGCAAGGCATATCAAATGATATACACAGCCGAAAAGGACGGAACGACCTCCATCTTCCTGCCTTTTGAACCCGCAGAGATCACTTGCGGTCTGCCCATCAAAACGGAAAAGCGCGCATACAGTCCTGAACGCTGGCTGCTGAAGGTAACCGTCCAGGCAGACGGCGAAGCAAATTTGACCATCAAAGGATAAAAACATGAAAGCAGTTCGATTGAGAACAGAATACCTGGTCAATCCCTTGGGGATGGATATTCAGCAGCCGCGCCTGTTCTGGAATTGCCAGGATGGAATCAAGCAGACGGCCTATCAGGTCATAAGCGAGCAATGGGACAGCGGCAAGGTGGAAAGCAGCGCCATGCACGCGGATTATCCGCTGCCTCTTGCTGACCGGGAGCGGGTCACCTGGAAGGTCCGGCTGTGGGATGAAAATAATGTGCCCGGCGCATGGAGCGAAGCAGCCTTCTTTGAAATGGGCATCACCAAGTGGGACGCTTCCTGGATCACCGGCAATTACAGCGTGAATAAAAAGCAGCGCTATCCCGTAGACTGCTTTCGGAAGGCTTTCTCTGCGGAGAAGGCTCGGAAAGCCCGGCTATATATCACGGCCTGCGGGCTGTATGAGGCCGTGCTGAACGGCCAGCGAATGGGCGATTTCATCCTGGCCCCGGGCATTACCGATTACAACAAGCGCATTCAGTATCAAACTTATGATGTAACCGACCTGCTGAAAGCAGGCGACAATGTGCTGACCGTGCAGCTGGCGGATGGCTGGTATCGGGGCAGCACAGGCGCCTGGGGTCTGAAAAACCAATACGGCACGGAAACCGCCCTGCTGTGTCAGCTGGAAATCACGGGAGAGGATGGAACCATAGAGACTGTTTGCTCGGACGAAACCTGGGATTGGAGCAATGACGGCCCCATCCGCTTTGCGGACAATAAAGACGGCGAGATCGTGGACGCCAACCGGCAGCCCGGCTATGGCGCGAAAGCCAAGTGCACCTCACGCACCGTCATTCCTTCCGCTTCCAATAATGTGCCCGTCCGCGAGCACGAGCGGTTTACACCCAAGCTGATCCATACGCCCGGCGAAAAAAACGTGCTGGATTTCGGGCAGAATATCGCCGGTTATGTTTCCTTCCGGGTGCAGGCGAAGCAGGGGCAAAAGATCACCCTGACCCATGGGGAAATGCTGGACAGGCAGGGCGAATTGACCCTGCGGAACATCCAATGCAGCAGCAAAAAGATCACCACGCCCTTGCAGAAGATCGAATATACCTGCAAGGAAGGACTCAACGAATACAAGCCCCGTTTCTGCATTTTCGGCTTCCAGTATGTGCAGGTGGACGGCGATATCGAAGCCAAACCCGAGGACTTTGAGGCCATTGCTGTATATTCGGACATGGAAGATACCCTGACCTTTGACAGCTCCAATGCCCTTTTGAACCGCTTTGTCTCCTGCACTCGCTGGAGCACGAAAAACAACTCTGCCGATTTACCGACCGACTGTCCCACCCGGGAGCGTCACGGCTGGACAGGGGACGCGCAAATCTTCTTTGGTACTGCGGCCTATCTGTTCGATTACGCTTCCTTCGCCAAGAAGTTCCTGAACGACATGTATGATTGGCAGCGGAAGGACGGCTGTCTGCCTCAGATTGCTCCTGCGGGCGGGGTGGATTTCTACATGAACACCATGAACGGCTCCGTAGGCTGGGCGGACGCGGGCGTGATCATCCCGTACCGCTTCTGGAAGCAGTATGGGGACGAGCGTATTTTGACCCAGTATTATTCCGGCATGAAGAAGTATGCACGGTTCATGATGAAGCGCTGCGGCAAACTGGGCTTGCTGGCCAAGCCCCTGGGGCTCCATGGCGAGAACAGGAAGTATGCCGTCAACGCAGGCCAAAGCTATGGCGAGTGGGCCGAGCCTGCCGAGGTGCATCCCAACAAATGGACGGATATGGCGGCTCCCCATCCCGAGGTATCCACCGCTTATACCACCTATGTGATGAGCTTGATGGCGGAGATCGCGGAGCATCTGGGGAAAGCGGAGGACGCGGACCTGTACCGCAGGTATGAATCTGGCTGCAAAAAGGCCTATCAGGAGCTGGTGGAAAAGCCGGATTTCTCCCTGGACACGGATCGTCAGGCTGTGCTGGTTCGTCCGCTCTATATGAACCTGCTGAATGAAAAGCAAACGGATTTTGCAAAGCGGCGCCTGCTGCAGGCGGTGAAAAACTATCGTTACCGGGTAGGCACCGGCTTCCTGTCCACGCCGCTGATTCTGGATGTGCTGGACGATATAGATTTGGATGCAGCTTACAGAATGCTGGAAAACGAGGAAATGCCCGGCTGGCTGTTCATGCCCAAGGCGGGCGCTACCACCGTATGGGAGAGCTGGGAAGGCACCCAGGCCCAGGGCGGCATCGCTTCCCTGGATCACTATTCCAAAGGCGCTGTGCTGGAATGGGTGTTCCGGGTGATGTGCGGCGTGCAGATGGACGGAGAAAATCATTTCGTTCTTGCACCTCATCCGGGCGGACATTTTGACCATGTTGGTGTGAAATACAACAGCATTTTCGGTCAGGTGGAAAGCGCCTGGAAGCATATAGGGAATAAAACAGTTTATACCTTCTCCATCCCCGCCAATTGCACGGCTACTGTCATTCTGCCTGCCGAGCAGCCCCAAGAGTTCCAACCTGGTTCATACACCATCGAACAATAAAAAATGAGGCTTGGTGCAGCCTCCAAGGAGCAAATTGCAGACGCCGAGAATGAGCTGAAATTGAAATTTTCGGAAGATTATAAAGAGTACCTGAGCACCTTTGGAGCAGCAACATTCTGTGGAAAAGAGTTGACCGGTATTTGTCCCGCCATATGCTCTTTTTCTTCACTCCGACTGATTTGCTCATGAAAGACACGCTCCGCTTTGTTTGATGAGTTCATTATGTGTATTTCCTTTTCAGTTTCTACACACTTTTGACTCAATTCCGGCCATAAACGCAGAAAAAACCGGTTACATTGCCATTCGATTGACATCTTAACAGCGCAATGCTACAATTATCTCATCGAAAGGCCGCAGCATGAACAGCCGCCACATCGAGGCGCTCTCCGCCGGCGCTGGAATCGCGCTCTAATATTCCTCTCATCCGCGCGCGGTACAATGACGGGGCATCACACAGGCTGAAGGAGAATCATCATGCGAATACTCTATGCAGAGGACGAGCGGGATCTAAACGACCTCGTGACGCGCCGCCTTGTCGCCGAGGGCTATGGCGTGGACAGCTGCCTTGACGGACAGCAGGCTTGGGATTATCTTCAGGCCGCCGATTACGACGCGGCGATACTGGACATCATGATGCCGCATCTGGACGGGCTGAGCGTGCTCAAAAAGCTGCGCGCCGCCGGCAAAACCACGCCAGTGCTGCTGCTCACCGCGCGCGACGCCATCGCCGACCGCGTGGCCGGGCTGGATAGCGGCGCGAACGACTATCTGGTGAAGCCCTTCGCGCTGGAGGAGCTGAGTGCCCGGCTGCGCGTGCTGACGCGTTCCCAGTTCGGCGCGGGCGACAGCAGACTCGTCGCGGGCGATCTGACGCTGGACACCGGCACGCGGCGCGTGAAGCGCGGGGACGCTGAAATTGCGCTTTCCGCCCGGGAATATGCGCTACTGGAATACCTCATGCACAACAAGGGCATCGTGCTTTCCCGCGAAAAGATCGAAAATCACGTCTGGAATTTCGATTACGAGGGCGGCACGAACGTCGTGGACGTGTACATCCGCTATCTGCGCAAAAAGATCGACGACGGCCATGAGCGCAAGCTGATCCACACTGTGCGCGGCATGGGCTATGTGCTGCGGGAGGAGACGCCATGAAGAGAAGCTCGCTCCAATGGAAACTCACGCTGTGGTTTTCCGCCGCGCTCGTGCTCATGGCCGTGCTGACATTCATCGTGGTGTTCTTCGTGAGCCATTCCGTCCTGCAAAAGCAGCTGCGCACAGAGCTGATACACACCGTCGAGGACAATGTGGACGAGGTCGAGTTTTACCGAAGCATCGCGCAGATGGATCAGGACGGCGACACCGACCACTACATCCGCTACGGCGTGGGCTATCTCGAAATCGACGACGATTTTCTCGATCAGGTGAACGGCATGATCACCGCGCTCTATCACGAAAACGGCTCTCTGCTCTACGGCGAAAACCCCATCGCCGCGGCGGGCATGCTGGCCTTTGAGGACGGCGTGTGCCGCACAGTCCGCGTGCGCGGAGAAACCTGGTATATATTTGATCGCCGCCTCGAACAGAACACCCTTCGCGATCTGTGGCTGCGCGGCGCCGTGCCCGAAACGCGAGCCGACGCGCCGCTGCGCGACATCGTGTACGTCTGCGTCTGGAGCCTGCTGGCGCTCACGCTCATCGCCATTGCCGGCGGCGTGCTGATCGCCCGACGCGCGCTGAAGCCCCTGCGCGCCATGGCGCTCACCGCGGCGCAGATCAGCGGCGGCGACGACCTGAAAAAGCGCATGCCCGACGGCGGCAGCGACGAACTGGCGCAATTGGCCGGCGCGTTCAACGGCATGATGCAGCGGCTGGACGACGCCTTCGAGGCCGAGCGGCAATTCGCCTCGGACGCGTCGCACGAGCTGCGTACGCCCATGGCCGTCATCATGGCGCAGTGCGAGGACGCGCTTTCCGGCGAGAAAACCGGCGCGGACTACCGCGAGGCGCTCTCCGTCATCCATCGTCAGGGACGGCGCATGAACCGCATGATCTCCGGCATGCTGGAGCTCGTGCGCATGGAGCGCAAGACCGACCGCTATGCTCGCGAGCCGTTCAATCTGAGCGCGCTGACCGAGTCCGTCTGCGAGGACATGGCGCTGATCCGCGAGAAGAACATCGCCCTCACTACAGACGTCGAGCCGGATATTTCCATCACCGGCGATCAGACGCTCATCACGCGACTGCTCGGCAACCTCATCGGAAACGCCTACCGCTACGGCCGGGAAAACGGCCATATCATCGTCACGCTGCACCGCGCAGGCAGCGCGATAGAGCTGACTGTATCGGACGACGGCATCGGCATTTCGCCCGATCAGCAGAAAAAAATTTTCCGGCGGCTCTATCAGGGCGCGTCCGAACGATCGGGCGACGGCGCGGGGCTGGGGCTGGCCATGGCGCGGCAGATCGCGCGTCTGCACGGCGGCGAGCTGACCGTCGTGAGCGAGGAGGGCAAGGGCAGCGCCTTCACCGCCCGCTTCCCCATGCAATGACATATAATATAGAAGAGAGCGGGATCTCCGGCGGGAGGTTCCGCTCTCTTTGCGCCAGGCAGGCAATCAGCGCCGCCTGCGGACAAAAACGGGAGCGCCGCAGGCTTGAGGGCACTTTTCAGAGAACTGACGCGTCAGGCTGTTCTTTCGAAGACGCACTGTTTGACGGCACTTCAGAAAAATGGCAGGCTGCGCATTCGGAGGAATCGGCGCACGGAAAAAATTTTATAAAAAATGAGCGCTTCTCATTTTCATCTCATCTGCGTCCTGTATCATAAGGCCATACCAAACAAGGAGGCGACTTCAATGAAAACGACACTCAAATCCATGCTGAAAGCCCTGCTGACTCTGACGTTCATACTGACGCTCCTGCTGAACGGAACGGCCTTCGCGCAGAGCGCCTTCGACCAGACCGCCGCTGAAAATCTGGCTCTGGAAGCCGCCGGCGCGCCCCGCGAGCGCGCGCTGCTCTTCCCCACCGAGATTGAAACCGAGCACGGCCAGACGGCCTATGACGTCGAATTCCGGTGCGACGGCTTTGAATACGAATACTGGATCAGCACGACCGACGGCGCGATCATCAAGAGGGCCTGGGCGCTGACGAGCCAGAAGACGCTGGAAATGGCTGCCTATCAGGACGCGGCCGCCATCGTGATCGGCGAGCAGCAGGCACTGGACAAGGCGCTCGCCGACGCGGGGCTGACTGAAGCGGACATCACGCTGCTGGAAATCAGCCTGGACACCGACGATATGCTGCGACTCTACGAAATCGAGTTTTACACCGCGACGGCCGAATACGACTATGACGTGGACGCGGTTTCCGGCACTGTGTGCGGCGCGAGCATAGAATACTTCGCCGAAAACGAGACCGTACGCCCTGGCCAGCAGCCCGCGAGTCCCGAAACCGTGGCCAGCGCTCAGGGAATCTCCCGCGAAAAGGCGCGCTCCATCGCGCTGAGCGACGCTTCTCTCTCCGCCGCCGACGTGACGTTCACCAAGACCAAGCTCGACCGCGAGGACGGCATGCTGGTGTACGAAATCGAATTTGTCACCGCTGCCGCCGAGTTTGAGTACGAAATCGACGCGGTCACCGGCGCCATCCGCGAAAGAAGCATTGAGACGCGCGCCACCGCTCAGCCCGCCGCCTCCAGCTATATCGGCGTGGATCGGGCCAAGAGCATCGCGCTGAAGCACGCGGGGCTCTCCGCCGCCGAGGTGTCCTTCACCAAGGCCAAGCTCGAGAAGGACGACGGCCTGCGCAAATACGAAATCGAATTCATCAAGGGCAGCACCGAGTACGAATACGAGATCGACGCGGCCACCGGAAGCGTCCTCGAATATGACGTGGAGCGCAGCGAGCCCGCCCTCTCAAACGACAACCGCCAGCCTGATCGCGACGACGATCACGACGACGATCACGATGACGACGATGACGACGATGACGACGACGACGACGATTAATCCCGCCTGACGCGCTCCCGAAAGCATAGATGCGCCGCCTGTCCCCGCTTACACGGGATGGGCGGCGCGTTTTTTTAATGAAGGAAATGTTCTCCGTGTTGAATACACCCCCATTATTATGACCAAAGGCGGAGGCTTCAGCTTTGACTGATGCTTACTAAGCGAACGATCTACTAACGAAAACCTTATGATGAAGACGCTGAAAAGTGGCTTGAAATAAGCACTTCTCAGCGTCTTCTTTTGAGTGCGCCCGGCGTCTCACGTTTCTAAAGGGTGAAAGAACCGAATCCGCCCGGTAGCGGGAAGGAGAAAGCCGAAGGCAAGGGTGTCCGTCGTGAGGCGGAATCTGAAGGAAGCCGGATGTGGGAACAGACTAACCACGGGCAAACCTCTGGCCTGACGAACAGAAACCGCATAGAAGGCTATATGCGAGGGTAAGGCTGCTCAACAAGTCGAAGCCCAATAGCTACACGGAATCGCATGTGGTAAATGCGGCAGGTAGATGGAGGGAAAGAAACGCGTGGTACCCGGGGAGGTCTGCGCGGAACGCGCCGAAAGGCGTAACCGCAGCTGCAAGGCTGCGCTGAACGCGCAGAAGTCAGCCGAAGCCATAGTACCTTGGGGGAAAAAATTCAAGGGAAGGGCGGAACCAATACAAGCCGGAGTAACCGAAGGAAGGAGGACGGCATGAAGAAGGCAGAAAACGTCAGAAGCTGCCCGCAAAGAGACAGCACGGAATGCGAAGGGTATGCGGGAACGCAGAGTGCCGTCCAGCCGGGGAAAGAAGAAACGGCAGGCAGAAGCCAGAAACTGCTTGAAGCAATTCTGTATAGAGATAACCTGAACAGGGCTTACAAGCGGGTAAAGGCAAACAAGGGAGCGCCGGGAGTGGACGGGATGACCGTAGAAGAAGCGCTTCCATGGCTCAAGGAACACGGCAAAGAAATGAGCGAAGCAATCCGAAGCGGAAAGTACAAGCCAACGGCGGTGAGACGGAAGGAGATTCCGAAGCCGGATGGAGGAGTGCGCAAGCTGGGGATTCCCACGGTCAAAGACCGGATTGTGCAACAGGCAATCGCTCAGCAGCTCATGCCACTGTACGAACCGAAGTTTTCGGAAGGGAGCTATGGCTACCGGCCAGGAAGAAGTGCGCAGGGTGGCCCGCTGTCACCTTTATTGGCGAATGTGTACCTGAACGAATTTGACTGGGAATACGAAAGGCGCGGCGTGCCGGTGATTCGGTATGCGGACGACATCGTATTACTGTGCAAAAGTCAGAGAGCGGCGGAAAGGCTGCTGGAAAGCAGCATCCGCTATCTGGAAGGGAAGCTGAAACTGAGGGTGAACCGGGACAAAAGCCATATCGCCAGGGTGAATGCGACGAAGAACTTCAAGTTTCTGGGCTTCGCATACGGCAAAGGAAAGGATGGACTGTTCATTCGTGCCCATCCCAAAGCCCTGCTGAAAGCGAAGAACAGGCTGCGCGCAATCACGAAGCGAAACCGCGGAGTCAACGTCCGAAAGGTCATGCAGGAAATAAAGGTCTACATGACAGGATGGCTGAACTACTACGGGATAGCGTTCCTAAAGACGAAAATGCGGGAATGGGACGAATGGCTGCGGCACCGAATCCGTGCATACATCTGGAAGCAATGGAAGAAACCGAAGACCAAACTCAAGAACCTCATGAAGCTCGGGGTGCTGGAATACTACGCACATATGGCCGCCAACAGCCACAGAGGCTATTGGTTTACGGTGAACACAGGAGCCGTGACAAGAGGCATAACAAACGAAAGACTCACACGCGCGGGATTCTTTGAACTCTCCCCGGCGTATGAGTCCATTCAGTCTGCTTGTATTGGACGCGCCGTGTACCGAACGGTACGCACGGTGCGGTGAGAGGACGGGGGTTAACCCCCCCTCCTACTCAATTACCGCTTTAGCAGCCAATTCCACTGCGCGATAGGCGGATTGAAAACAAACAGAATCTTGTGTAAGTTCCTGATGGTCTTCCTGTCGTCATTCTCCTGCAACTTTCCATGGTGAACTGACTTTTTTGGTTATGAAATTACGACTATTATATTATCGCAACCATTTTCATTTCATGATTAGCGATATGAAATATGACGTGAACAAACGAAAAAATCAATTCACGACAAAAAAATGATGCGAACATACATGTCTGAAATGGTCGATAAATAGCCAAAACGATTGACGAAAGGTGTGGAACCTGATATAGTGCAGATAACGAGGTGAACGAACCTCAAAAGGAGGATGTTACCATGAAGAAAGTCATCAGTCTGCTGCTGACGGCAATGCTGCTGCTGTCGATGCTGCCCGCCACGATGGCGGAGGGCGTGGAGTACATTCCCGCGCCTTACGCGCTTGACGCGGAGAGGGCGGGACCGAAGGCGTATGTCGAGCCTGTGTTCTATGCCAACGGCGAGGGTGAACCGACCATCGGCGTCACCTATGTCGGCGTAATCAAGGCGGACGGAAAGTACTTCAAGGACTCGAACAACAACCACGAGCTGGATCCCTTTGAGGACTGGCGTCTGGATCCTGAAACCCGCGCAGCCGATCTGGTTGCCAAGATGAGCGTAGAGCAGAAGATTGGTCTGTCGCTGGCGCAGATGGTTCTGATGCCTGGCGCGACCACCTACGAGGCGGCGCTGGATGCAGACGGAAACGTGGACTTCAGCAAGCTGATGGTTGTCAGCGAAAAGGTGTTTGACGTTGCGATGGACGATCCGACGCGTGTCAACAACTCAACGGCGGAAATCATCGCCTTCAACAATCGCATGGGCGTTGTCCGCGTGATGTCGGACGTGGGCGCGGGCGTGCTGTACAACAACGCCACGAATCTGACGACCGAATACGCCGCTGCGGCGACGGGCGAGCCCTGCATTCCGTTCACCCTCATTTCCAATCCCCAGAAGTTCCCCGGCGAACCCGGCACCATGGGGCTGGCGGCGGCGGTGATGGGCGACGTTGCCAACGGCGGCGACTACAGCCTGATTGAACGCTTCGCGGATCTGGATCGCCAGATTTGGGACGCGAAGGGGCTGGATCGTATGTATGGCCGTCAGATCGACCTGATTACCGACCCGCGCTGGGGACGCAACGTGACAACGTTCACCGAGGATCCCGCGGTGATGGCGAACATCACGACTGCGCTGATCAAAGGCTATCAGGGCGGCACCGACGGCTTGCAGCCGAACGGCGTTGGCCTGATCGTCAAGCACTTCCCCGGCGACAGCGCTTCCTATAACGGCTTCAAGTCGCACTACAAGACGGGTCAGTGGCGCATGTACCGCACGGAAAACGCCATGGAAAAGTACTTCCTGCCCGGCTTCCAGGCGGCGGTTGACTGCAAGACGGCGGGCATCATGTCCTGCTACAGCCGTCCCATGCCCATCAATGCCAACCAGACCTACCGCGGCGTGGACATCAATTCGGATTCTGTCGCGACCTCCTATAATGCGACCCTCCTGCAAACCCTGCTGCGCGATACGATGGGCTTTGAGGGCTTCGTCAACACGGACAGCAACATTCTGTTCGATATTCCGTGGGGTGTGGAAGAGCTGACGCCCCTTGAGCGTATCGCTCTGATGTATAACGCTGGTTCCGACATCATCGGCGACTGGTGGGGCAAGCCGATTGATTATTCTCTGGCGCTTGAGGCGTACAGCAAGGGCATGATTCAGGAAGAAGCCCTGACCCGTGCAACGACCAAGAACGTGGTCTCTTTGCTGGAATCCGACCGCTTTGAGAATCCCTATAAGGATTTGCAGACCAGTCTGGCTGCCGAAGCGGCTTATGCGCCCAAGGTGGAAACGCTGGCGCTCGAAATGTCCACGAAGTCGCTGGTTCTGCTGAAGAACCACAATAACGTTCTGCCGCTGAAGGAAACCGGCAAGAAGGTTTTCGTCGCTTCCTTTACCCGCAACGGCGAGGACGACAACAAGCTGGCGAACTGGAACAGAACCCTCACGGAAGCCGGCTATGTGATCGTTGAGAAGGCGGGCGAGGCGGATATCGTTCTGCTGGACGTGAAGCCGGACTTCCCCGCGAATAATGGCTGCATGAACACCCTTGACCTTGTTGAGGATCTTGAGGTCGCGGAGTATGACACCAACACCGGCATGAAGACGGGCGGCATGACGGATCTGACCACCCTGATGGACGTGAAGAAGATTAAGAAATACGCCAAGGCAGTTCATGCAAACGGCGGCGTCGTCATCTGCTCCCTGACCCTCAGCGCACCGTGGATTCTGACCAAGCTGGAACCCTACTGCGACGCGATTCTTGTGAACTTTGCCTCCGTGACCGAGCTGGCGGGGCTGAGCGAGCTTGTGACCATCACGGATCTGCAGCTTCAGGTGCTTTCCGGCGCTATCATGCCGACCGGTAAGCTGCCCGTGACGCTGCCCTCCTGCACCGCGGTTCTCGAGGTCACGGATACCGAGATCGACGGCGTGGTGTATGAGCTGTGCGCTTCTCCCAACGACGTGCCCGGCTATGACAAGGATCAGTACATTGCGCCCGAAGTGCTGGCGCAGTCGCCTTCCGGCAGCTATGCGTATCAGGATGAGGACGGCAATACCTACAAGGTATGGTTCGGTCTGACCTACTGACGCAATTCCCAAATTTCCAAAAGCAATCTGCCTGCGCGTTCTTATCGCGAACTTGTATGATATGCTATTTCGCAGGCAAATGCTGACGAAGGGGGCAATCTTCCCTCGCGGACTCCTTTTCCTCGGTCACTGCTGATGCGCGACTTGGGCAGCGACCCGTTCTGCGCGCCGCCCCCTCCGAATTCATCGGAGGGGGCGGCGTTTTGAGTGCGCCCGGCAAGAGCAACAACTAAGTGGTGAGAGACCACAACGCGCTCGGCAGCAGGAAGCGTTAGCCGAAGGCAAGGGTGTCCATCGTGAGATGGAATCTGAAGGAAGCCGGATGTCAGCGGAAAATGCTGGCGGGCAAACTCCCGAACCGACGAACAGAAATCACATAGAAGGCCGTACAGGGACGGACGAGTGTGCTAGACAACACGAAGTCCAATGCTGCCCGAATCCCGTGCGGTAAATGTGGCGGTTACGTGGGATGAAAGCTGTTGCGCTTACCCGGGGAGGTCTTGCAGACGGGAAGTAG
>ENA-OOYV01000548-OOYV01000548.1-human-gut-metagenome-genome-assembly--contig:-NODE-548-length-26672-cov-7.823346_pt1 | contig 26672 bp, 25 predicted proteins | sample MGYA00241704_ERZ501380 | MGnify/ENA primary metagenome ERZ501380 (study PRJEB25962, sample SAMEA2042984) | human gut metagenome | biome: human gut; feature: human-associated habitat; material: faeces...
TCAAGCCGACTTGTGATGTGCATAAAACGGCATTGCAATTCAGGTATCTCTATTCCGGCATGGCTTTTGAAGATAGTTTCTCCAAAGGTTTGAATCTGGATTCGCTAAGAGACTTGTTTTATTCCCTGTATGACGAACTGAAAAATGAAAAGTAGTGTGTGAGGGTTTCCTTCCCTGGAACAGATAAGTGGAAAACGCCTTGAAGGAGTGAGGATTTCTTCAAGGCGTTTTCTATGTTTCCCACAAGGAAAACGTATGTCCTTCGGTGCGGAACCGTACGTTTCTGTCTCGGAAAACATACGTTTCAGGGAAGGGAAACGTACACATCAGACGGATGTTCCCGGGAAAACGAAGAGGCGTTTGGCCAATTCTTTCCACAGCTTTGAAAAACCGTTTCTTTTTTGTATCTTTCAGGACAAGATTTACCTTACAGTCAGACGCGTATGAAAAAGATGGTGCTGTGTATCCTGCTGTGGCTCGCCGTGCTGCCGCTTAAGGCCACAGGGCAATCGGGCGATGTGATTCGCCTGGGAGGAGAAGAATGGGTCTTGATGGCAAAGCCCATAGTCTACGATTCCCTGCTGTGCAGGCGAATGGGAGATTTTCTTCCGGAAAATGTCAGTCGGTCCACGGGCAATTATAGCGGATATACCGCTTTCTGGGAGGTGCGTGACGGGTATCTTTGCCTGCAACGGGTAGAGGCGGATGTCTATGAAGAGGTAGGCAAGAAGAAATCTACACGGGTGTATGAGGTGAAGGACTTGCAGCCGATTTTTGCGGCCTATTGTCGGGCGGGGACGATTCAAGCCCGCTGGTTCAGTGGGGAACTTCGGGCCGGAAAAGGAGATTGGGTGAGATACGTGCATGACGGTTTCGACCGTAACATGGAAACGGAACAGGTGCTGACCGTCCGGAACGGTAAAGTGCTGGAAACGCAGACTTATCATAATTACCGGAGAGCCGGACTGAATCTGACGAAGGCACAAGGGGAAATCGTGCGTCGGTTTCCTTGGGAGCGGTTTCCTGAATACCGTGGAGAACGGTTCCTTTTTTCGCTAAGTAATTTTCAGACGACGGAGGACGGTCACTTCGTAGACTGTGACGTACGTTTCATTTTCCTGCGTACTTCTCGGAAAATGATAAACGACGGGAATCACCCGCTGGCTCTTGCCCTTAAAGAAACGCTGAAATCCATTTATCCATGGGAGGTGCTTTTTATCAATGGAAAGTACACGGGCGAATATCGGAATTTTACTATGACTTTGCAGGAGGATATAACGCATGATAAGGGTGATTCTGCAAGAGATGTCGGGAAAGAATCGTTGAACTGAAAAATTATCATGTTATGAGAGCAAAATTATGGCTAGGGGTATTGGCTTTGTTTGCAGCGTGTACGTTGCAAGCCCAGGAAGTGAACGACCGTTATATCGAGGTGACGGGTACCTCGGAAATAGAAATTGTGCCGGACAAGATTCATTATCTCATTGAAATCCGGGAGTATTTCGAAGAAGAGTTCGACGGTAAGTCCAAGCCGGAGGAATATCGCACAAAGGTGCCATTGGAACAGATAGAGCGGCAGTTGTGGAAGGTACTGGCCGATGTGGACATTCCGAAAGAAGCGGTCCGCACACAAGAGGTGGGGGACTATTGGCGCAGACAGGGACAGGATTTTCTGGTTTCCAAGAAATACGATATCACACTGACCGATTTCAAGCAGATAGATGAAATCGTGAAGCGTATCGATACCAAGGGAGTGAATACCATGCGCATCGGAGAGTTGGAAAACAAGGATATGTTGCTTTATCACCAGAAGGGTAAAATAGAAGCATTGAAAGCTGCACAACGGAAGGCCGTTTATCTGGTGGAGGCACTGGGAAAGAAACTGGGGGACGTGGTTCGTATTGTAGAAGATGGCAATGCAGGAATGTCCTCGCTTTTCAGTGCACAGAGTAATGTCCGAGCGTCTGATGCTGCTTCGTTCGATGGCTTCCGCACGATAAAAAAGCATTACTCCATGCAAGTACGGTTTGAAATTGCAGATTGATGGAAACCGGGCAGACAGAGCGGAAAGCCGGAGAAAGTGAGGTATGCCCTCCCGATTACTTTCGAGCGCGCCGCCAAGGTTCCCTGATCCTATCGGAGTGATTCAGGAAAATAAGTTCGTCAAAATAATTATTTCCCTTTCACAAAGTTGTTGCTTAAGCGATTTTTGTATCTTTACGGTTGTAATCAAAATAAATGCCTATGAAAATGAAACCGTTATTGTGGAGTCTGGTGGTCACTGCCGTAGTGTGCGGACTCAGTCTGTTCGTTACACAATGGATGGGCCTTGCCGATGATTGGTGTACCATGGTGAGCGTGTTCCTTGGCATCGTATTGGGGAGCAGTTGCAACCGGTGGTTACAGCGTGCAGCTCATTGAAAGATTCTCAGGCAAGCGGAATACTTACCAGAGAATTTTCTTTTTTCATCGGATAATCCCCGTATCCTTGTCTTTCAGCTGAATGGAGCGTTCGACGTCGCGGAACTTGCGTCCTCTGGTCAGGCGCCACGTCACGGTCAGGCTGACGAGGTTGCAGGCATCGCCGCTGTAGAGGGCGGTGCGTTTCTGGAGGTTCCGGTTCAGGATTTCCGATTCAAACAGCTTGTATTTGTGCTGGAAGGGCTGTTGCCAGATCAGGGCGAACTGCCAGTCCTTGTAGCTGTAGGCGGCCTTCAGGATGATGTCGCCCCCGCTGTATCCCTTGGTTTCTCCTTCCAGGAAGCGGGAACCGTTGTCGGCGTAGGCATGGAGGGAGAGGTTGCCCAGGTAGGCGTTGACGGCCCCCGTGACGAAGTAGGACGTGTAGCAGTGCGTGTAGTCCTGACCGAAGTTGAAGCAGCGGAACAGTCCCCCGTAGGCCGTGACGGAGAGCTTTTCCGGCAGCAGCCAGTAGCTTGCGTAGGCCATGGCGTTCAGTGCGTCAATTTCCTTCTGGTTGCGCTGGGTGTAGATGAACCGGTCGTCGGCCGTGCGTTCATACACCGCCATGTTGGGACGAAGGCATTGCTTGTAGAAACCTTCCAGACTGGCTTGCAGGCGGTTGTCGGTGTACGTCAGCCGCAGGAGGTGATACATCTCCCGGTTGGGCTTGAGGTCGGGACTGCCCACGGTCCATTCCATGCGGTTGTTGCGGATGGAAGCGTCGCTGATCATGGCCACCCGTGAGGTGCGTTCGCTCATCTGGAAATTGTAGCTCAGCTGCAGGGCGTGGGTGAAATTGTAGCTCAGGGCCGCTTTGGGGCAGAAGCTCCAGTAGTCGTACGAATGGGCCTGCTGGCGGTAGTGCAGGTAGCTGCCTCCGATGCCAGCTGAATAGCGGAGGTTGCCCCACAGTCCCTTGATTTCGGAGAACAAGTACACGCGGTTGTGGTGGATAGGGGTGGCAGCCGAGACGTCGCCCGTATATTCATTGTTCGTGTATTTCTGGCTGTAGTTGAGACCGGCAGACAGGGTGAAGGGCTTCAACCGGTTTTCGTAGATGGCCTCGCTCAGGAGGGAGTAGGTGCGTCCGTCCACGTCGTAACGGTAGGGCGAGCCTTCGTCGTAGCTGTCCGAGGAGCGGGTGCCGATGTAGGTGCCCACGGCGTTGAGGGTGAGCGACTGCCGGGGCGTGAACTGCTGGAAGTAGTAGAGGTCGAGTACCGGACTCCCGCTCCGGCTTTGCTGCTGTTCGAGGGCCGTGTAGGTCTGTTCTCCGTCCACAATCTGCTTCTGATTGAAATTGTTGGGTACGTGACTGAAGTCGCCGCTCAGCGAAGCCTGGAACACATAGCGGGTGGAGTCGGCCAGGTTGTAGGTCAGCTTCAGCTGGTTGTTCAGGCTCTGGTTGCGCGAGGCGAGGTCGTTGCGCTGGATGGTATAAATGGAGCCGTCGTTCAGGTGATAGTGTGCGGTTTCCTCCGTCCGTATTCCTTTAAAATCCCGGTAGCCGAAGCTGTAGTTCAGCGACAACTCACTCTTTCCCGTGTTCCATTTGCCGTACACCGTGTAGTCGCCGTCGCGGGTAGTCAGTGCCTGGGTGAGCGAGGTTCCTAAAGTATATCCGTTATCCGCCCGTCGGGTAGTGATGTCAATGACGTAGGCAATGCCGTCGCCATAGCGTACGCCGGGGTTGTCGATGAAGTCAATCTTGCGGATGCTCTTCGGGTCGAGCGACAGCATCTCTGCCTTGTCCGCAATGATGCCGTTGATGCGAATCTGTACACTTCCCCGCTGGTCGATGGCCGAGATGCTGTGGGCCACCTCGTCCACACGGATATTCGGGAGGGTGAGTTGCTGGAGCAGACTGTAGCCCGAGCGGGAAGAAGTCTTCTGCTGTTCGGAGGGATAGAGCAGCATTCCGTCGGTCTTCTTGATAATCCGGTCGGCCTTGACCTCCACCTCGCCCAGTTCCACGGTGGGTTCCACCTCTTGCGCGAGGGCGGGGAGGGTCAGCAGCAGAAGGAAGAGGATGGCCCTGAATCGGGAGATGGTCAGCGGAAGCCGGCTTCCGGCTCCCTGCTGGAAAAGTAATCTGAGTGTTTGCATTTGTTCCTGTGTGTAAAATTCAGGAACAAAAGTAGGGGGCTGTCACGAAGGCGTCAAAAACCGACGCTGACATTTGCCTGACAATTCGCTGTCAGTCTTTCAACTCGTTGATTTCCAATGAATAGTTCCGCCCTCTGTCGGCCACGATTTTCAGTCGCGTATGCTCCTCCACGATGGGTTTCAGGCGGCGGATAAGGGTGTAGAGCGTGTCGTTGGCATCGTCTTTCTTGGGCCAGAGCACGGCACAGATTTCCTCTTTCGTGAGCGAGTGGGAGGGAGCCTGCCAGAAAAGTCGCATCAGTTGCTGCTGCATGGGCGTGAAACGGATGGGCGTATGGTCGGCTGCGTAGAAACGGTCGTCCGCGTCCGAGTAAGTCAGTCCCCCGAAGTCCTGGGCAGATTGTGTGCCCCCTTCAGCCGATAGTACGCTCCCTTCGGCAGGTTGCAGCATCGGGTTCTCCTTTTCCCGCTTCCGCAAGTACAGCATCGAGCCGATGGCCCAGAGCAAAGCCGCCGCCATCAGTCCGCCGGGCAAGCGCTGGTCGGACATGCTGAATACAGCCGCTGCCGACAGCCGGGTATAACCTTTCAGGGCCAGCGTTTCGCCCGCCCGTCCGTTGCGGACCACCAGCGTGTCACTGCAGATGGCCTGTCCGTCCATCGAGCTGCCCCGGTAGTCGCCGTCCATCACGTCGAAGGTGAGGAAAGCCGCCTCTTTCAGTCGCGGGTTCTTCAGGTGGCGGCAGAAACGTTCGTCGGACACGGCGATGAGCACCTGTCCGCCCGACGTCTGCCGGAGCTGTTTGTAGGCCCGTATCGTATCCTGTGTCACAATCGGGTCTTTCTTTTCCAGTAAGGTCTGGGCCAGCGCCTGGTTCAGGTCGGCGGTTATCTCGTCTCTTGTCACGCGGTAATTGTGGCGCCCGGCCAGCAGGGAAGTCAGCATCAGCGTCAGAAACACCGTGACGGGTAGTAGTCTGCGGTTCATAGAGCAATCGGGTTTGGTTTCTGCAAATGTAGTGAATTCTGTGGTTCTTCTTTGTGTCGGATTAAAATATTTATTATTTGTAATCCGTCTTGCTCCGGTATTCATTCGGAGTCATTCCGGTGGCCTTCTTGAACACACGGGTGAAATGCTGCGGGTACTGGAAGCCCAGCTGATAGGCAATCTGGCTGATGGATTCAGAGGGAAGAAGCAGCTGTTCTTTGGCAATGCCGATGATTTTGTCTTGTATGTACTCCAAGGCGGTCTTGCCCGTTTCCTTCTTGATGAGGTCGCCGAAATAATTGGGCGACAGGCAGAGTTCGGCGGCACAGTATTTCACGCTGGGCAATCCTTTCAGTGCGGCATTTTCGCCCGTGAAATACCGGTCCAGGAAGGTCTCGAAACGGGTCAGGATGTCGCGATGAGCATCCTGCCGGGTGATGAACTGCCGTTCGTAGAAGCGCAGGCAATAGTTAAGCAACAGTTCGATGTGGTTGGTGATGAGCCGTTTGCTCATCCGGTCGATTGCACGATGCAGTTCCTCTTGGATGTTCAGCAGGCAGTCGATGAAGGTGTGGCGCTCCTGTTCCGAGAGATGCAAGGCTTCGTTCACCTCGTACGAGAAGAAGGTGTATTCCTTGATGGTACGTCCAAGGTGGGTACCGCGAATCAGGTCGGGATGGAAGCACAGCGCATAGCCTTTCGGCTGGAACGTTTCGCCCGTATCTTCTATGCCGATGACCTGTCCCGGTGCAAGGCAGACCACCGACCCTTTCTGGTAATCGTATCGCTGGCGGTCGTAAATCAGGTCGCAGTTCTTCTCGTCTTTCAGGAAGACCACGTAGAAGCTGAACGTGTGGCGTAGGTGATGCATCGGTCTGGCCTTCGAAAGGTCGATCACGCTGACCAGCGGATGCAGAGTTTCTACGCCGAGCATGTCGTCGTACTCCGTGACGGTTTCAATGTTCAATAAGGAGGTTCTCATCGGTTTGTATGTTTCTGACGGCAAAAGTACGAAAGGATTCCGGTTTCTGGTCCCTGCCGCTCGTGAAATCTGTGTTTTCATGCAGTAAATCTGTGTTTTGTATCCCTACGGATAAAACGGTAGGGATTACTTTTGCAGTGACAATTAACCGATAAACAGAATTGAGTTATGACACAGGAAATGGAAAGCCGTATGGCTTTGAAAGATTTGGTAGACCGTTATGCGACGGAATCGGACAAGAACAATCAGGATTACTATCGTAACCTGTTCCGTCCGGATGTGAGACTGAAAGTGTATATGGGAGACAAGCAGATTATGGATATGGCTTGATGTGTGCGCGGGCTTCCGTGAATATTAAAAAAGTGAGTGAGATGAAAAAAGAGGTAATGTTGCTTACAGGTGCCGGACAAATCGGTATGGCGATAGCCCGGCGGATGGGATATGGAATGAAGATTGTGGTCGGCGACAAGCGGATGGAAAATGCGCAGGCCGTGGCCGATACGATGAACCGTGCCGGATTCGATGTGCTTCCGGTGGAGATGGACTTGTCGTCGCGCGACTCAATCCTCGGACTGATTGAGACGGCACAGCAATATGGAGAGATAGCCATGCTGGTCAATGCGGCAGGGGTGTCCCCTTCGCAAGCTTCGATAGAGACCATCCTGAAAGTCGACTTATATGGTACGGCGGTATTGCTGGAAGAAGTGGGAAAGGTTATCCGGCCGGGAGGGGCAGGCGTGACGATAGCCAGTCAGTCCGGACACCGCTTGCCGGCCCTTGGTGCTGAAATCGATGCACAGCTGGCTTGCACACCGACGGAAGAATTGCTGAGTCTGGAGGTGCTGCAACCGTCGCACATCCGCGATACGCTCCATGCTTACCAGCTGGCCAAGCGTTGCAACGTGAAGCGCGTCATGGCGGAGGCGGTGAGATGGGGAGAACGGGGCGCCCGTCTGAATTCCATTTCTCCGGGAATTATTGTCACCCCACTGGCACTTGACGAGTTTAACGGGGTGCGTGGAGAGTTCTATAAGAAGATGTTCGCCCAGTGTCCGGCGCATCGTCCCGGCACGGCCGACGAGGTGGCGAATGTAGCCGAACTGTTGATGAGCAACCGGGGAGCCTTTATCACCGGGTCTGATTTCCTGGTGGATGGAGGTGCTACGGCGGCTTATTTTTATGGTACGGGCGGGAAGTGAATCAATGTGTTGCCCGATACCATGAAGTCTGCGGGTAGGTTCTCGCCTTGCTGCTGAGACTGGGGGCGGAGGTGGTGATGCCGGAATAATGGGTAATAGAGAGCGGGCCGAGCGAGGCGGTAAAGAACTTTTCCGTATGTGCCTTGTAGGGAACCACCTGCTCCAGCAGGGCTTCCACCTGGGCCAGCTGCGCCGCATCGTTGCCGCAAAGGGCACGGACGTAATCGCCGAAGTCGTAGAAAATCACGGGCGAGTAGCCGTCCATGCGCTGGAGGGAAGCCGTCTGCGAACTGTCCAACGAATGGCGGGAATGAAGGTCCTTCATCAGGAGCGCCAGGTCGTCCAGCCGGGAACAGTCGGTCACGGCGATGGTGCCGTAGGGATATGTGTAGCTGGAGTAGAACCGATGGAAAGCCTGACAGATGGCGCCGTAGTCGGGATTCTCGGCCAACAGGTATTCCCCGATGCGGGCATAAGGCATGCCGTAGGCCATGATTTCCGTGGGGCAGGCAATGAGGTGACGGGTCACGTGACGCAGGTCGTAGGCCACTTCCAGCGAGGACATGTAGCAGTCGTCGAAAAGGATGTATTCCATCTGCAGCCCACACTGCGCGAGACTGCGGGAGAGGGTGGTGATTTCTGTCTGGTATTCCGCCGTCAGCCCCCCGAAAAAGCGGGTCAGAGGCGTGTGCGTGTATTCCCAGTGGTAGGAGAACTTCGTGGAAGCCCGTGCCTGTTGCGGTTCCACGGGCAGCCATCCCATGCCGTGGCAGCCTACAATCAGGGAGTAACTCTTGGCGGGGGCGGCCCACTTCATATCGTTCAGGATGTCTGTGAGCCCGGCTTCAGTGGTAAAGGCAGGGCGGGTGTATTCCTTCACAGTCCGCCGGGTGCAGGTTCCGTTATTGACCGTAATTTCAAAAAGTTCCGCTTCCGTGGCATTGGTGGACAGGAAGACGAGCACCCGTTCCTTGTCCAGTCCCCTGCGGGCGATGGCTTCCTCCATGTCGGCGATGTTCTGGTAGAAATAACTCGTCGGGTTGGTCGACCACGGCAGGTACATGAAGAGGGTCCGCTCGTTGTCGGCGTGCAGGAGGTCTTCTTTCTGGCAACTGGTGAGGAAGGAGAGTCCGATGACAAGCAATATGGGGAGGAGGCGGATAAGTGTCATGATGGCAATGTGTAATTGCTTTAAGCAAGTATTTTTAATTTTTCAGTGATAAGCGTTTTATATGCTTCTTTCATTTCATCCGATAAAAAAGAGAGGTTAATGAATTCCATCCATTTGCTTTGGACTTTAAGAAACTTGCGAAATAAATTTTCTATAATTTTATTTTCCAACCCTGAAGCCTGCATGGATACGATAAAATCTGTTTTCTTGATTTTACGTTTTTTCCCGTTAAGTGTCAATGCCAGTTCTTCTGTATCTTCCGGTATGACCAATGCCGGAAGGTACAGCAAACTAGAAGCAAGAACATCCGGTCCCGACCGTCGATTTTCCAGTTCTTTTCAGCGATATTAAGCAGCCAGCCTTCGGGTATCAGACCGTCAAAGAAAGGAAACAGCACTTTGTTCTGATATGGCTGTTCGCTGAGGGGAAGGGTCAGACTGATGGCTTCTGCTTTGTCTGAGGCCAGAAACTCCGGAGTATACTGAAAAGTATATCCATTTTCATCTTCTGTGAGGATACCGGCTTTTATGCCACGTAAATATACAATCGCCTGTTTCATGGTTCATCTTCTTTTGAAATGGGGACTGCACCGACTTCGCTTCCGAAAAGATTCAATATCTGATTTACTTTATCCAGCCGGAGAGTTTGCTTGCCTTGTTCCAGTTCGCGGACAAAACGTAAGCCTACTCCTGATTTCTCGGATAACTCCACTTGCGTCAGATTGTATTGCTTACGCATGTCTTTTACATACTTAGAGAGTGTAGTTTGTTCCATGATTATACCCTTTTGGGTGTAAATATGGTAAAAATTTTTCTATTTATACCCTCTAGGGTATAAATTCACTTTTTTACTTCTATATAAGAGGGAGTATTTTTTGCAGCTAGTTAGACAGAAAAGGCTGAGAAATATCAGTAAAATTCTGGTGAGGGGGGTGCGCATGATAAATGTGAAATTAGTTATTTTGAGTAGATATGTTTTTTGATTATTGTTTAGGGCTAAGTAATATAGGGATATATTTTAGATTTATAGAATCTTAAAGGCTTTTGGTTGGTGATGAAATGATGATTATTGATGTGAAATTGTTTGTAGTAAATTTTAGTAGAAATATTCAGAAATTAAATTGTTAAATTGTTTTGTGAAGGGCATGGTGAAGGCTATATTTGTGTTGTAGCGGTGATTATCAGATGAAAAGTATATTTTTTCAACAATAATGCTAATCTTATCTTATGGAAACTACTGTGAAAAATACTATGCGGAATTTGATGCCGGATTCGCATCTGCAGAATGGCCTTTCTTATATTATTGCGATACTAAACAAGCTGGATGAATGGCTGGAAGAATTTTCTGTCGAGAAAAAACATCAAATTATATATAGGGGAATCACTAGAATATATGAATCTGAGTTTATTCGTTCGGGGGCATCAATTAGACTGAAGGGGTCTCATTCTCCAAGGTATTCATTTTCAGACTATATAGCATATCACCAGAATCTGATACGGCAGGTAAAAGATAATTATCCGGAAGCTTATAAGAATTGGAATGACCTGGAGATTCTGGCTGACTTGCAACACAACGGTGCGGCGACTTGCTTGGTAGATTTTAGTAAGAATGTGTTGGTTTCATTGTGGTTTGCTTGCAATGACAAGACAGCCGAGAATTCTTCTAAGATAACTTTATTTCCTGATTTGCATGATTTGATAAAGACAAAGTGCACATATAAACAGAATGATGATGACAATGGGGACATCAAACAAAATTATGGAGTACTTTATTGTTACAATATAACGTATGACTTGTTGTATGAAAACAATTTATCCTTTGTTACTAATCACGACATAAAAAAAGACATTGCAGATTTGTTGCTTCAGACTAAGAAAATCACTAATTTTTGTTCGAATACGGAATATGCTTTTATGTTATGGGAACCGGCTATCCTTAATAATAGAATTTCTCGTCAGGACAGTGTTTTTTTATTTGGCTTGAACCGCTTTGTAATAAAGAAACACCGGATATTGCAGATTTATATACATAATAGCATAAAAAAGAGCATATTGGATGCGCTGAATCGTTTCTTTAATATTTCAGCCACTACTATATTCAATGATAAACAGGGATTCGCTACTGTTAATGATAAGTTTACTCAAATACATCATTGGAATTCTAGGGAGGATGTATATGCAATGGGAGTGTCCGAAATGCTTTCAGGTGATTATAAGGTGGCTTTGGATTTCTTTATAGAAAGCGAGATAGATAACAACTATTTTGTGATGTATTGTGAGGATAGGCATGATGAACTTGATAAGGTTAGCATTGATGAATTGATTAAACGGGGAGAGGTGTATTTGTCCAAAGCAATTTGTTATAAGAATATTATCCTCAATGAGTCTGACTTTTTGTATTATGAACAAGTGGTTGAAGAATATAGGAAAGCAAAAGTGATGTTCTCCATGCTACTCAAAAAAATACCTATAAAAATGAGAGAGTATGAATTGGATGAAATGCAACAAGAATCTTACATACGTAAATACAAACGGTACAGCCGGAAGCTGCTACGTATTTATAACGATATTATCAATCTTATGTACGATGCGGAGGATTATTCTCAATGTATCTGTTTCTGTAAGGAAGCGATTGATGATATTATGACAATCAAAGAAGGAGAGAGTGCCCTCAGGGATACACAAAATGAATTTAAGTTGGATGAGAATTATTCTTCCGTATATTGTAATATTGCAATCATGGAGTTGCTTGTCTTGTTGTTTTTAAAAACTATGGAGATAAGCCCTGAGAATCTGTTGAAGTGGAAAGATTGGTGGAGCGAGAATGAGAAACAGGTAAATAAAGACATAAATGGGTACCAGCCATTTGATCAGCTATTGGTGCTTTTACTAAACTTGTTATATTATTATGTGTTGAAAACTAGAAAAATAACAGAGACGGTTAAAGATGAGGATATAAAGTGTTATGAAAAAAAATTTATAGCGGGACTTGATTCCTTCAGAGAGCAGATTTCTATAGAACGTCAATATGTGACTGATTATTCGACTTGGGATTTTGGAGATTTACTCAATGCGGTAAAAGCCTCTTCTTTCTCTCCTGAAAATAAGAAAGAATTGATGACATGGATTTTGGATGTTGTGCAAGTGAGGGATTGGTTCGTGATAAACAACTTGAACCGAATCTCAGAGATGGATGCCTGAGTATTTAAAAAGGATAAATTCAGGTTACATTTATATAGTCTGTTTGCAATGTGGTTCCTATTTTATTTCAAATGTTGTTTGTTGTATTACTAACCTTAATTATTTATTATTATGAGAAAGTTTTATATTTTCATGCTAACAATTTTTATCTGTATGAGTTGTAGTGATAGAGACAATCATTCTGATGAGCCTACTTTTGTGCCAGATGAATCTCAGATAGAAATATCTGAAGCCTTTCTTACTCCAACTTTTGATGCAGAAGGTGGTGAAATTACGGTTGAGTTTGTAACTCAAAGTGACTGGAGTGTTTCTGTAGTTAACTCGAGAGCTGAAAATTGGTGTAGTATATCTCCACTTTCTGGAGGCGCAGGAAAAGCTACATTCATCATTCGTACTAGTGCAAATGATACATATGATGAGCGAAATGCAACTATCATTTTACAAGCAGGAGCTGATAGTAAAACTATTACTGTTACACAAAAGCCTCAAAAAGCTTTACTTATTAGTTCTAATAAAATTGAGATAAAAAAAGAGGGGGGAGAATTCTCTCTTGAAATAAAGTCAAATGTTAAATTTGAGTATTTTATAGAAGAAGGAATTGATTGGCTTAGTATTTCTACGACTGATACTCGTACTCTTAGTACGACACAATTGCTATTTAATGTTGCCCCTAATCTTTCGGGCTATAAACGAGAAGCTAGCATTACAATAACGGATGGAACGTTATCTGAACTTGTTTCTGTCTATCAAGAGGGGGATATTCCCCAGTTGATAGTTACAGCTAACCAGCAAGTGTTTGACTGCGAGGGTGGAACTTTGAAAGTGGAAGTAAGCAGTAATATAAACTACGATATGGTGTTTCCTGATGTTTCTTGGATTACGGAAGATAAAGAACGTAATCAGTCTACGCATACTCTTTATTTTTCTATAAGCCCAAATGAGACTGATGAGGACCGTCGAGCCGAGATTGTATTTAATGAAAGAGATGGAGAGCTTTCGGAGGTTGTAAATATTTTACAATATGGACAAAGTAAAGATCCGGAGACTGAAATCAGAAGGTTCCTGATAAACTTGTATAAAGATACTAATGGCGATAATTGGAAAAAAAATAATAATTGGTGTTCTGACGCTCCAATAGAGCAATGGTATGGAGTAAATACTACTCAAAATGAAGACGGAACAACGCTTGTAACTTTATCCTTGCCAAATAATAATTTGATAGGAAGTATCGATCTTTCAGATTGTATCTATATCGAATGGTTGTCTTGCGAGGGGAATGCCTTATCAAGTGTAAATGTTTCAAATTGTACCAATTTAAAGATATTGCAATGCGATAATAATCAATTGAAGGAACTTTTGGTTGATGGTACCTCTCTTACTGATATTGGATGTTCTTCCAATAAACTTGTTACGCTTAATTTAAAAAATTGTTCGAAGATAGAATCTGTGAATTGCTCTTTCAATGATATTGTGGATTTACAGGCTGATGGCTTGTCCTCTTTAAAGAATCTGATTTGTTCTCAATGTCAATTAAAAGAATTGAATGTATCAAATTGTCTTAATCTGACTTATCTATATTGTGATTCCAATCCATTGGAAATCATAGACGTATCTAATACATCATTGGATAATGGCTTTGCTTCTAATTTAAACTGGAGAGAGCCAGCTTGGCCTAATCTTAAAGTTGTGAAGTTCCGTAATTGTCCTAAACTTGGAAGTATTACTGTGCAAAATATCGGTAGCCTACAACTCCTGGATTTGACAGACTGTAAAAATCTGACTTCTCTTTATTGTAATAATGTGGAGCAGCTTGAATTTTTGGAGATAAAGGGATGCAACTCATTGGAGAGATTAACTGTATATAAATCTGGAGTTCATTTAATCGATGTTTCCGGTTATGGTAAGCTGGTAGAAGTTTCATGTGCGAACAATGCCTTTCTTACTCATTTTTATGCGGATATTTGTACTTCGCTGGTTTCGCTTTTCTGTCATAATAATCACCTTGCAGTCCTAAATGTAGATGGTTGTACAAGTTTGGATGTGCTGGAATGCTCTAATAATCAACTAACTTCACTTGAAACTTCTACATGCCACAAACTGAGGAATATTATGTGTGATAATAATTTGATTGAGCAAATTTCATATCCAAGAAGTTTAGAGAACTTTTCGTGTATTAATAATCGTATTACAGCAAAGGTTCCAAGCTGGTTCTCTGAACTTATAGAATTTAGATGTGACTATTTGTATGAATATACAGGTTATGATTATGACAATGAAAAATGGTTATATAAGATGCACACATATGGTTGGTGGTATGAAGGTGAACCAGACTGTGGGCCTGTGTATCATTATTAAAGTGAAACAAGATGGATAGAAATGAAATAGTTAATGCAGATGGTATATTCTCTATGTTATAAAATTGTAAGTGAATAGAGATTATAGTAGAATTTTAAAAGCTACAACTAAATTTTGTGTAAAGTTGAAACGGAATCCAGTTATAAACTTTTTTATAGCTGGATTCCGTTTTTTATATAAAAGTGACTTACCAATTTTACTAAACTATTATTTCATTGCATATTAATAGTTTTGTGTTTCATGTAAATAAATTTGATATATGGTGAAGCTTGTTTGATAATAGTTTCTTACTTTTATTTATGTAATAATTAGGTAATAATTAGAGGTTATGATGTTTAGCTATAATGATTTGGCGGAAAAGTTCGATATATATTTTTATAGGCGACTTTTAGAACATTTAAGTGTTTTCTTTTTTCCAGAAGAAATTCCTGAGCAGCCGTTGCACGAGAACCAGCAGTGCCAGCACACAAACGGTGTATTGCAGAAACGCTCCTTGACTCTTGAGGCCGTAAAAGAGCCCGATAATGAAGCATAACTGGAAGAGATAATCAAGAATTTTAAATAGCATAGTCTTTGAAATAAAAGGTTATGCTGCAAAAATAAGATAAAATAGGAAAAAACGAGCATCCGGACTTGAAAAATCCCCTGCCAGACGTGTTTTTTTACTTTTCACCGGCAGGGGAAGGAGAATTATGCAAAAATCAAGACTCGCTTATTTCCAGTCGTTCGGTATGGCTCCGTAGTCGGTCAGCCCCGTACAGTTGTCGTAAGTTTCGCTGTGATTGGTGATTTCCAGGAACTCGGTCGGATGATACTGGCGTTCGTACAGATGTACTTTCTTTCCGCTTACTAGGGTATAGGGCGACTCGCCGCTGAGCGAGTGACAGCCATGGAACAGCCGGGTGGTGCTCTGCAGTATGCGCATCTGGTCGAACAGGTGGGCCGGCACACGCCGCAGGTTACTGCATCCATCGAATGAATAACTGATGTAGGTCACTTCCGGGTTGTGGTCGAACAGGCCTTCCGGAATTTCCGTGAGCGCTTTGCATTCATAGAAGATACCCGGTAGACGGGTCACCTTTTTCATGGAAGCGAACAAGTCGGCAGGGATGCTTTTCAGTGAGGTGCATCGGGCAAAGATACCCAGGGCATAGTTGCGGGTATCGTACACTGTGCCGAGGCTGAGTATTCCGCTGCACCCTTCAAACAGGCCTTCCGGCAGGGTGGTGAGCGAGGTGCAGTCGGTAAAGGCACATTCCAGGTATCCCAGGTTGTAGTGTCCCTTGAACAGGTTGGCTGGCAGCTCTTTCAGTCCCGTGCATCCCCAGAAAATTTCATTCATGGAGTAGGCCGACGGGTTGCCGGCAAACAATGTTTCCGGAAGCGTTTCCAGTCTGGTGCAGTGATAGAACGTGCCGTTGAACGAGACGGCCTTGGCATTGTGGGCAAACAAATCCGACGGAAGAGCGGTCAGGCTCGTGCAGTCCTTGAAGGTGTAGTCAAAGGTACGGGCATCGGTGGCTGTGGCAAACAGTCCTTCGGGGATGCTTTCCAGACTGGTACATCCGTCAAAGCAGGAAGTAAAGTCGGTGAGGGCCGACAGTGCTCCCTTGGTGTCGGCAGCCAGGTGCTTCAGGGCGATGGCGTCCTGCAGGCTGAGTCTCTTCAGTTCCGGAGATCCCCATTGCGTGATGCCGGTCAGGGATGCCTTGAGGACTTCCCCTTTGGGAGAATAGTTGGTGGTCAGTGTCTCCACCGTACCCTTGAAGGCTACCGACACCGTAGATGCAGCACCCGGGGCATACGAGTGCGACAGGTCGGCCGAGGTAAGGTTCTCCTTGTCGATGCTTTCGGTCACCCCGTCGCCCCAGTCGATGACTCCTTTCACCCGTCCTTCAAAAGGAAGATACACCGTACGGTTGTTCAGGTTGTTCAGCACATACTCCAGAATCAGGGCATCTTCCTTGCCGCGCATGGAGGTGGTGACGGTGTACAGCGAAACCCCGTACATGAGGCCCGTTTCCGTACCTCCCTGCAAGTAGATGAAGTATTTGGTGGCTTCCTTCAGTCCGGAGAATGTGCAGGTTGGTTCGGTGCTGAGGTCGAGTGTATGATTAAAAGGAAGCCCTGGGCCTCCGTTTTTCAGGTCCTCAATCACTTGATACAGCGGGATGCTGTCGGTAGAGAGGTAGGCGGAATAATAGCGGGCCTCGTTCTGCCCCTTCAGGGTGAGCGTGACGGCATTGACTTCCGTTTCCGTCTTGGTCACAGTGACATGAGGGGCCGCCGCCTGTTCGATGGGTATGGTAGCCAGCAGACTGTCCTTGTCGGTGGCATAAATCAGCAGGTTGTCGGTCTGCTTCTCACAGGAATAGTTGGTGTAATACGACAGGAATTCTTCGCTATGAAACGGATGCTCCGGATTTTCCAGAATGAACGAATAATCCTCCCGTTCGGTCAGTTCGTGTTCGTTGAATTTCTTGAACTTTTCCAGTACATAGTGCATGTGCATGATGTTGGTCTGGCATTTCACTTGTATGCCTTCCTCACTTTTTACGGCAGGCAGGACCATGCGAGTTGTTTCCAGTTGGAAGTAGGGGCTTGCTCCGTCGTAGGTGGCCACTCCGTGATGGTTGCTTGAGAGGCTTCCGTCTTCGTTGGTTTCATGGTCGTTGCCAAAAAGATCTTCCAGTTTTTCGCACGAGGTGAGGGTGGAGGTCAGGAATACGGGGGGCATACTCCACGCAAGAAGGGCACAGCCTGAAACCAGCAGCGATTTCAGGGCTGTCATAGCTTTACTTTTGTTCATAGTTAGAAATACATATAAAGGAATAGTTTACGTTTGTACAAAAGTAAGGCTATCCGGAAAGCTGTACATCACCGAAAACCATGATTTTCAGGCCATCTTTCAGACTTATATCAATGAAATGATTCGTTGACGTAAAGATGGTCTTTGGGGAGTCCATAAAAAACGGGCAAATCTTGACTTTTTTCAGTCAAAATTTGCCCGTCTTATTAAAAATGTGCGAGAAAGTTATTTTCTCGTAAGAGTCATTTCCTCTTGTTCCCAATAACCATCCTCGTCTGCAGGTGTTTTATAGAGAATCTTCATGGTGTTATTCGTAAGTGAGGTGATGACGTAATCGTATTTTATATTTGTTCCATTAATGGTGACGGTCAGTTTATTACCTTCCAGTGTCCAATGTACAGGCTCATCATCAAATATTCCGGTTCCGTCTTCCTTTATGATAATTAATGCTTCTACATAGTCATCGGTAACCTCTGTTTTATCTTCAGAATCTGACCACATTGTAGAAACTACTTCCCATGTACCTACAATGTTAGCTTTTTCTACACTTACTGTTTCTTCGTTGTCATCGCTACTACAACTAGTCATGCTAAAAGGCAGTAAAGCCAAAAGTAAGCATGATAAAATTAATTTTAAATTTAAAAATTTCATAACTCTTTTGTTTTTGGTTGCGCAAAAGTAATCGTTTTATGAATACGTTGTTTAAAAAAATCATTTTTAACGTAAATATTGTGTAGATTGACAAATCGAAGAGTCTCTGAGTTCTCCACGTTACACCAGCGAGATGACGTAGCTTTCCATGCTTTTCAGGTCGATGTGCCAGAGCCGGCCGCTCAGTGCGTGCGGACTGCCCAGGATGACTTTCATCGTTTCGTTGGCTTCCACGCAGCCCACTACGCCCGGTGTGACACCCAGCACGGCTTTCGACGGATGGGGCATGGCCAGCATGCCTTCCTCGTCGGGGAAGAGGGTGCGGTAGTCGGGACCGCCCTGGTAGTTGAACACGGAGACCTGTCCGTCGAACTCGCGGATGGCCCCGTACACGTACACCTTGTCCAGCCGCACACAGGTGTCGTTGATGAGGTAGCGCGTGCGGAAATTGTCGCATCCGTCCACCACGATGTCGTAGTTGGCGATGAGGCATTCGGCGTTCTGCGGGGTGAGCCGTTCGTTCCAGGCTTCCACACGGATGTCGGAGTTGAGGGCTTGCAGGCGCAGCTTGGCCTGTTCCGCCTTGGAGAGCCCGATTTCAGGCTCGCTGTAGAGCACCTGCCGCTGGAGGTTGGTCTCGCTCACGGTGTCGTCGTCAATCAGTCCGATGGTGCCCACTCCGGCACCGGCCAGGTAGAGGGCCACGGGCGAACCCAGTCCGCCCACTCCCACGATGAGCACGCGGGCCTGTTTCAGAAGGAGTTGTCCTGCCTCGCCGATTTCGTCGAGCAGAATCTGTCGGTTGTAGCGTGCAGCTTCTTTTTCGGTCAGTTTCATAAGGTGAAAAGGGGATAAAGGGTGAGTAAAATGACAGAAGGCACCCGGAAGTCGGGAAAATGGCCTCCGGATGCCTTCTGAAGGGGGTTCTGCGTATGCTCGGAAAACGCCCTTACGTTTTAGAAAAACGTCTTGGCGTTTTAATCCAAACGCTTCGGCGTTTCAACTGAAACGTCCTTGCGTTTTAGGGAAAACGTTTCGGCGTTTTTGTTCAAATGCTTCGGCGTTTCAAGTAAAACGTAAAGGCGTTTTTCAAAGGGTGTTCCGGAGGGCTTTTCAGCGGGCCGGAGCCGCCTGGGCAAAGGTCTGTGCCATGTGGTCGAACGAAGCGTCCCAGTCTTTCCATACCGGTTCGCGTCCCACGGCCTTCAGGGCTTTCTCCACTTCCACGGCGGTACGTTCGTCGCTCACGTGGAACTGCTCCAGGGCCTGCGGATAGGTGTAGTAGCCGCCCGGTTCCGTCTTGCTCTCGGCACTCATGGTGGTGACACCCAGCGTAGCCATGTGGTCGCGGATATTTGCCGGTTCACGCGTAGAGTAGGAGATGTCCACGTCGTGGTCGAAGATACGCATGGCGAAAGTCACCTGTGCCAGTTCCTTGTCGCTCATGATGACGTTGGGCTGGAAACCCTCGTTTTCGGCCGGACGCATGCGCGGGAAGTTCACGCTGTATTTCGTCTTCCAGTAATGTTTCTGCAAGTAGCGCAGGTGGTAAGCCATCATGGTCACGTCCGTACGCCAGTCCTCCAGTCCGATGAGCACACCCATGCCGATGGAGTGTACGCCGGCCTGTCCCATGCGGTCGAATCCGTTGACACGCCATTCGAACTTCGATTTCATGCCGCGCGGATGGTACACGTTGTAGCGGGCCTTGTTGTACGTTTCCTGGAAACAGATGACGCCGTTCAGTCCGTGGTGCACCAGTTCGGCATACTCTTCCGTCTTGAGCGGCATCACCTCAATCTTCAGGTTGGAGAAATACGGTTTGGCCAGGTCGAGTGCTTTGGCCAGGTAAGGCACACCCGCCTTGGCCGGGTTTTCGCCCGTCACAATCAGCAGGTTCTCAAACGGAGCCAGCTTCTTGATGGCCTTGTACTCGTTTTCGATTTCCTCCGGCGTGAGGATGGTGCGGGCCATCGGGTTGCTGATGTGGAAGCCGCAGTACACGCACGAGTTGGTACACGAGTTGGTGATATAGAGCGGAATAAACATGGAGATGGTACGTCCGAACCGTTCTTCGGTATATTTCTTGCTGAGGCGTGCCATGGGTTCAAGAAACTTTTCGGCAGCCGGCGAGATGAGTGCCATGAAGTCGTCTACGTCGCACCGTGATTTTCCGAGTGCCCGTATCACGTCGGCCTCGGTTTTGGAGTAGATGGCCTTGGTCGTCTCCTCCCAGCTTATTTTTTCTAATTCGTCACTAAACATTTCAGTAATTAATAATTAAAAATTAATAATTAAAAACGGTGGCCTGATGCATTTATGAATTGGACTTGGCGGTTTTGATGATACTGACCAGCAGTTTGATGAGTTCGGTACAGTCTGACTGGATGGAATCGTACGCCGTTTTCTCGATGTAGTTGGATTCCGACAATAGCAGGAGCCAGTAGTCGGTCTCGTTAGCTTCTTTCAGCGCGATGTGCAGTTTGTGGGCGAAATCATTCTTGCTTTCGGCAAACTCGGCTTCCCGTATCAGCGCTCCTATGGCCGTACCGCTACGCAGCAGTTGTTTGGACATGACATACTCGTTCTTCTCGGTAGTGAGAAACTGGTATGCCTTGATGATGCGCAAGGCAAACTCCGTCGCTTTCCGGTTGATGACGCTGTCGTTCTTCATCTTGCCAAATCCACGGATGGATGCCTCCCTGGAAAAGGAAGTCATCCACTCGTTTTTCATTTTTCATTATTCATTATTAATTGTTTTCAGGTCGCGGCTGAGTTTCATCGCACAGAAGTTCGGACCACACATGGTGCAGTACTCGCCGTCGGTGTGACGTCCCTCGTTGAAGTATTCCAGCGCGCGGTCGGGGTCGAGGCTCAGGTGGAACTGGTCGCGCCAGCGGAACTCGTAGCGGGCCTTGCTCAGGGCATTGTCGCGGATTTGTGCGCCCGGATGACCTTTGGCCAGGTCGGCCGCATGGGCGGCAATCTTGTAGGTGATGACACCCGTACGCACGTCTTCACGGTTGGGCAGACCCAGGTGTTCCTTCGGGGTGACGTAGCATAGCATGGCCGTACCCAGCCAGCCGATTTGTGCGGCACCGATGGCCGAAGTGATGTGGTCGTATCCCGGGGCGATGTCGGTCACCAGCGGGCCGAGGGTGTAGAACGGCGCGTTGTGGCAGTGGCTGATCTGGCGTTCCATGTTCTCGCGGATTTTGTGCAAGGGCACGTGTCCCGGACCTTCGATGAAGGCCTGCACGTTCTTCGCCCACGCACGGGTCACCAGTTCGCCCATCGTGTCGAGTTCGGCAAACTGTGCCTCGTCGTTGGCGTCGGCGATACAGCCCGGACGCAATCCGTCGCCTAATGACACGGCCACGTCATACTGTGCCAGGATGTCGCAGATGTCGTCGAAGTGCTCGTAGAGGAACGATTCCTGGTCGTGGATGAGGCACCACTTGCTCATGATGCTTCCGCCGCGGCTCACGATGCCGCACAGGCGCTTGTCGGCCAGGTGCACGTTGTGACGGCGGATACCGGCATGGATAGTGAAGTAGTCCACTCCCTGCTCGCACTGCTCGATGAGGGTGTCGCGGTAGATTTCCCAGGTCAGGTCTTCCACCTTGCCGTTCACCTTCTCCAGTGCCTGGTAGATGGGCACGGTGCCCACCGGTACCGGACAGTTGCGCACAATCCATTCGCGTGTCTCGTGGATGTTGGCACCCGTCGACAGGTCCATCAGTGTGTCGCCGCCCCATTTGCAGCTCCACACGGCCTTGTCCACTTCCTCGTCGATGCTCGACGTGGTGGCCGAGTTACCGATGTTGGTATTGATTTTCACCAGGAAGTTGCGGCCGATGATCATCGGTTCCGATTCCGGGTGGTTGATGTTGGCAGGCAGCACGGCCCGTCCGGCGGCAATCTCGTCGCGCACGAACTCCGGCGTGATGTAGGTGTCGATGCCCAGCTCCTTGCAGTTCATGTTCTCGCGGATGGCTACGTATTCCATTTCCGGGGTGATGATGCCCTGTTTGGCGTAGTACATCTGCGTGCAGCTGTGGCCTTCCTTGGCGCGGTAGGGCAGGGCGATGTGCTCAAAGCGCAGGTGGTCGAGCGAGTGGTCGTCGCGGCGCATCTTGCCGTATTCCGAGGTGATGGACGGCAGCTGTTCCACGTCGCCGCGGGAAGTAATCCAGCTCTCGCGCATGCGCGGCAGTCCTTTCTTCAGGTCAATCTGGATGTTCGGGTCGCTGAACGGGCCGCTGGTGTCGTACACGTACACCGGGTCGTTGGGAGTCATTACCTTCTTTCCGTCGACTACGGTCACCGTGGGGGTGAGGTTCACTTTCTGCATGCCTACCTTGATGAAGGGGAATAAGGTGCCCTGCATGTAGGCTTTTTCGGCATGGGCGTATGCTTTTTGGTCTTTTTCTTTTTCCATATAAATCGGGGTTTGTTTGCGGGTAGAGGAAAGGCCCCTACCAGTTGATAAAATCAGGATTTACTCATTCAAGAAAGAAGTGAGGGGAGAGGAAGCGGAAGCCACCAGGTTGTCGGCCTGCACGCCCAGTCCGGCTTCGTAGGCACGGCGTCCGGCGATGACAGCTTCCTTGAAGGCGATGGCCATTTCCACCGGGTTTCCGGCAACGGCGATGGCGGTGTTCACCAGACAGGCGTCGGCACCCATCTCCATGGCTTCAGCGGCATGGCTCGGAGCTCCGATACCGGCATCCACTACCACCGGCACGTTGCTCTGCTCGATGATGATGCGCAGGAAGTCGCGGGTCTGCAATCCCTTGTTCGTACCGATGGGGGCAGCCAGCGGCATCACCGTAGCGGCTCCGGCTTCTTCCAGACGCTTGCAGAGGGTCGGGTCGGCCTGGCAGTAGGGCAATACCACGAAACCGAGTTTCACGAGCTCTTCCGTAGCCTTCAGGGTCTCGGTAGAGTCGGGCAACAGGTAGCGCGGGTCGGGGTGGATTTCCAGTTTCAGCCAGTTGGTGCCGAAGGCTTCGCGGGCCATCTGTGCGGCGAACACGGCTTCTTCTGCGGTGCGTACGCCGGAGGTGTTCGGAAGGAGTTGGATATGCGGGTGGATGATATGTTTCAGCATGTCGTCTTCCTTGTTCTCAAGTTCGATGCGTTTCATGGCAACGGTCACCATCTGGGTGCCGGAAGCGAGAATGGCTTCTTCCATGACTTGGTTGGAGTTGAATTTTCCTGTTCCCAGGAACAGGCGGGAGTCGAATTCTTTTCCCGCAATCATTAGTTTCTTCATTGTTCTATATATGTTTTTGGTTTGTTTTTGCTTTTACTTTTTCTTTTTGGCTTTCCTTTTACTTTTTCTTTTTGGCGGCAAAAAGAAAAAGGTAACAAAAAGAAAAACCGCCGTCTGCAGTTTCAAGGCGGCTGCGAGGCTTCGCCCGGCGGAAGCGCAGGAACTCGCTTCGCTCAAACAGCCTGCGCTTCTTTTCGCCGTGCTCCGCTTCTCCGCTTTTCGCCTTGAAACTGAGGACGGGATTTTTTCGCTGGCTCGCTCTTCGCTCTTCGCCCTTTGGGCGAAATCGCTGAGGGGAGGTGGGGCTTTTGCTTGTGCTTTTTTGCTTTTTTGCTTCGCTTTTTGCTTTGGCCTTCCTTTTTGGGCGAAATTGCTGTGTGGGGAGGTGAAGCTTGTGCTTTTTTGCTTTCTTGCACTCGCCTTTTGCTTTGTTCTCCCTTTGGGCGAAATCGCTGTGTGGGGTGGTAGAGCTTTTGCTTGTGCTTTTTTGCTTTCTTGCTTCGCTTCTTGCTTTGTTTTCCCTTTGGGTGAAATTGCTGGCAGAAGCTTGGGATTTTTCCTCTCGTTGCGCGAAGAGTTCTGCGCTCTACGTTGAGATAAAACCGGTTGGTCGCAGTGCTTTATGCTCCGTAGGGAGGGGGAATGAGCTTGTGGCTTGGGTTCCTTGGCGAGCATGAATGGCTTTTCCGCTGTTTTTCTTCAGAGATGAATCCAATGCGTTAAGCGCAACCCATCGGAATCAAAAAAATAAAAGTCAGTCGTTTTTAACTTTTAACTTTTACCTTTTAACTCTACCACCGTTCGTCCTCCGTTTTTCATTATTCATTATTCATTTTTAATTGACTCACGATTCTCCTCGTTTCTTCCACCGGATTCTCTGCCCGCAGGATGGTGCCGCTCAGGGCGATGCCGGTCACACCGGTCTGCAGGATGGCGGGGATGTCGTCCAGGGTGATGCCCCCGATGGCGACGATGGGCAGGTGGATGCCTTCCGCCTTCATCTGCTGTACGATGGAACGGTAGCCTTCGAGGCCGAGGATGGGGCTGAGTTTCTCTTTGGTGGTGGTAAAGCGGAAGGGACCGCAACCGATGTAGTCGGCACCGGCTTCATAGTGGGCCCGTACGTCGTCGAACGTGTTGGCAGTGCCCCCGATGAGGAAGTCCTTGCCCAGGATTTTCCGCGCTTCGGCTATTGGCATGTCGTTCTTGCCCAGGTGCACCCCGTCGGCCTTCAGCTTGCGCACCAGTTCCACCCGGTCGTCGATGAGGAAGGTGGCCCCATACGTGCGGCACAGTTTCTGTACCTCCACGGCCACGGCTTCCGTCTCTTCGTCGGAGGCATGCTTCATGCGCAGCTGTACCCAGCGGCAGCCCCCTTCGAGAGCCATGCGGGCCGAGTCAAGATACGAATACGTGTCGGTGAAATGCGTGATGAACTGCAGTTTGAAATGATTCATGTCCATGGCCTCATCCTCCACAAGCGGCTTTGATGATGACCAGACTGTCGCCCTCCTTCAGGACGGTGTGTTCCCATTCCGCACGCGGAATCATGCGGTTATGCAGCGCGATGGCCACTCCCTGTGCCGGAAGCTCCAGTTGCTGTGCCAGTGCGGCAATGTGCTGACCTTGTGTAAGTTCAGTCTCTTTGTTGTTTACCAGTACTTTCATAATCGTTCAGTGTTAGCGTAAACCAAAGAGGCGGGTCCCGAAAGGGAAAAGAAAAATGGAGGCCGGAATCAACAATCCCTTCGTCGGTATTAACCGCATCAGGTTCGTAGGGTATAATCTCAGCCCGGACGCATCCTTGGGGCACCCCTTTGTCTACTTTCTGGCAAAGGTAACGAAAACTTTGAAACGGCGGACAGCTGCCGTGCCTTTTTTACCTTTTTTTGCAGGCAATCAACGGTGCTCCCTGAACAGCTGCACCTTCACGCCGAACGAGAGGCGGAGAATGTCGCGCATCGAGAGACTCTTATTGGTCACCTTGCTGATGAGGTACAGCTCGCAGGTGCTCAGCTCGTAGAAGAGGGAGATGTGGCGCACCAGCTCGTGGCGGGGACTGAATCCGAATCGTTGCCCCACGAAGAGGTAGGGCCGCATCTTGGTACTGAAGTTGTAGTATTTGTTGGGATAGCGTCCCGGCTCCTTTTTCCAGAACTCCTCGCCCGCAATGGTCGTGAGGTAGAGTCCACAGTAGAAGGGTTCCGCCATCCAGTGCTCCTTGAAGCAGATGCTCCAGGGAATGTAGTTCTGTTTCACGGTGAAGGTGAGCCGGAACTTCTCGGCATATTTCGACGGGAGAAAACCCACGAGAAAGTCCGTTTCCCACTGGCAGCGGCGTCCGTAGTCCCAGCCTACACCCACCGAGTTGAGTCCCATCCCTCCGGCATACTGCCATTTCAGGTGAGTGGGTTTCAGGCGTTCCCATCCTTCATAGCGCAGGTGTGTGCGCTGGTCCCACCGCCGTTCCCTGACGGTCGGAGCGACAGAGTCATTCTGTGCCTGCAAGGGCAGGAGCGTCATCGCGGCCAGTCCTCCCACCAGTATCCCTTTAAAAATCGACCACTTCATACGCATAGCCGTCGGCATTAAGGGTGAATAACAGGTAGGCACGCTTCTTGGCACAGGTACATTCGTAGTACAGGATGCCGTCGTCGAAGAAATCATCCACGCTGAGGTTGTGTCCGTGGCCGTAGACACAGAACTGCAGGCCGGGCATCTGCCGCAGGTAATACTCGAAATACTCCGCCAGGTTGTTGTTGAACTGTTCGGAGAAGGGGCCCGCATGCATGGCCACCACGGTCTTTTCCACCCCCTCGGGCACATTGTCGATTTCATTGCGGATATACTGGATGTTGGGCACAGCCGACGAGTTGTCGAACTCCAGGGCGTTGGTGTTCAGGCAGAGAAACCTTACGTTGCCGGCGGTGAAGGCAAAATCCTCCGTGCCGAATATTTTGCGGTACACGTCGAGTCCCGTAGCCAGACAGTCGTGGTTGCCCAGCAGACAGACGTAAGGCACGTTCAGTCCGTTGAGAATGTCGCGCTGCTTCTCGAACTCCAGCTTCAGGCCGAAGTCGGACAAGTCGCCCGTGTGGACCACAAAGTCCAGGTCGCCCCGCCGGTTCAGTGCTTCCACGGCATCCTCCGTCTCGTCGTACCAGCGCTGCGTGTCGCTGATTACGGCAAACCGTATCTCGTCTTTTCCCCGGGTAGCCTCCTCGATTTGTTCGATGTGGCGGCGGTTCACGTCCGTCTCCCCGTCGATGTCCAGGTCGTACGGATGATATTCTATCATGTCGCATCCGCCCAGCAGCAAGGCCCAGAGGCAGCCGTATATCAGCCGGAAGTGCAGGCACAAACGAAGAGAGTGTGTCGGATAAGTACGCATAAGCAATTCATTTTATATGTGCAAACATTAGTGTCCACTAAAAAATCATAGAAGTTCTTTGAAATAATTGAAATTCAAT
>ENA-OOYV01000567-OOYV01000567.1-human-gut-metagenome-genome-assembly--contig:-NODE-567-length-26209-cov-4.397377_pt1 | contig 26209 bp, 20 predicted proteins | sample MGYA00241704_ERZ501380 | MGnify/ENA primary metagenome ERZ501380 (study PRJEB25962, sample SAMEA2042984) | human gut metagenome | biome: human gut; feature: human-associated habitat; material: faeces...
ACACGTCAGTCGATCTGTAGACATCAGAATTCTACGTTTCAATCCTGTTGCCGTTGGCCACATCAATCCTGTGAACGTATGCACGCGTCGCGGAACTCTGGTAATCCAAGCCGCAAACATGCATATCAGGCCCGCCTTTGGAGTCATGGAGTGTACCATGTAAGGTTTTTCCTTACGAAGTACCCATATCATGTTCCACAGTGATTTCAGGTCATTAACTATGGATATATGACGTTCCATCGGCACAGCTACGCAGTGGAAACCATCCTCGTCTCTAAGTTTATCAAGTTCCGCTCCTGGTGATGTCACCGCAACCATTTCATATCCCATCATGCGCATTTTTATCATCACCTCACGGCAGAAGCACAACGATTGCGGCGCAGTGACGGCACGAATAATCTTATTGTGTTTTCGTTTCATAAATTACTATTTTTTCGTAAGAAAAAAATCCACAAGCGTGATATTCAATTTTACAACTCTGCATTTGTTATGCAGTTTAATTTAGTGTTTTTTATACAAATTCCCGGCCAATGGCCACATTACACTAAAGTCGTACCAATTCAACACTTTCTTGTGTCAGTTCCTGCCAAGCTACTTCGCAAACAGGCATCAAGTATTAGTTTCTCTATTGCGGATGCCTCCATTACGTACATTCCAAACACTTCGCGATGACTTTGGAATGCAAATATATCTAACAATAAGTAATAGTGGTATATCAGTCCCTTTATCTTGAATTTTTATTATTCTACAGATTTTACATGAAATTTATTCAATATACTTTTAATGGGAAATATGTTATCCAACATATTAATGTTTTGCTTACTGTAAAACGGCACTGAAAGCACTAAGCCAATAACAATTGACAAACAGATTTCCAAAAACAGCATATAGAGGTTATCGGCACGTATCAATAGATCTATTACAGTGGAGACCCCAAAAACCATCATAAAGTAGAGACAGCTCTTTGCTAACTGTATGTATACAAATTTGGTTGATTCGGGATATGCCTTTTTATAGATGGATATATGGAGAATTGCCCCTTGCAAAATGGCGGCAATTACACCCATAATCAAAAATACTGTCATATCAATGCCAAGTTCTAACAAAACTAAAACAACAGACATATAGACTACAGCAATGAGCAGACTCCAAATAGCACACGATTTTACATTGTTCCAAAGACTGTTTACAACACTTATCGTAGCCCCAAAGGAGGTGATTGGAATTATCAGCAATTTTATGATCATCCATGAGGAATATTGTGAAATCTCATCATTCAGCCATACCCGTAAAAGAGATGATGAAGTGCCCATGACTATACCACAAAGCAACCCGGAGACAAGCCCAATTATATAGGCTCCATTTACAGTGATTTGTACAAGTTCTTCATGTCTTTTGTCTGAATACGCTATGAGCATCAATGGGCGGAAGAGTACTCCTATTACAGCCGTTATACTTATGCAATAAGAGCCAAATTCAGATATACTACCTAATACCCCCGTATAGTAAAGGCCGAAATAGTTATTGGTTAATATTGCATCTATCTTGTAAATAAAGACACTTGAGAAACTAATTAAAGATACCCATGTGAGCATCTTCACAATTGGCTTCATTGCACCAAAATCCACGAATCGTCTGCCAAACTTTATCTCACGGTTTTTTGTAGTCTTGTAAAATATTATGCTTACAACCAATACCAGCAATTCGGCGAGCAACGCAGACAATCCCACATTCGCCACATCTGTAGAGAGAAATGAGAACAAGACAATATTGAAAATAAGCTTGGTGAGATTTCTCAGTATCTTCAGATAGTTTATAAGGTCTAACCGATTGTCTGAATATATTGTAATATTAATGCAGTTGCTGCAAACCGCCACAAACAGACTTGCAACAGTGTATGCAATCAGTTGTCCCACTGAGCGTACAAGGTTGTCCGGTATATGCAACAATGTCTCTATTTGCGGTAGAAAACAGCAAATGAATGGCACTACAATGATTGCAAGCAGAATTGTAATTGCTATGGCAGAAGTGAAATATACAGACGCTTGCCTATAATTTTTTTGTCTGTACTCTACCGAATAAAACCTTGTAACAGAACTTTGCAGAGAGTCTGTCAATATAATTATGTATTGATTTATTACCAATGCTATTGGCAGCACTCCGTATGTGGCTACCCCTAACTCCCTAACAAGGTATGGCGTGTAAAGCAGGCCTACCAATACATTGGTTATAAGGCACATCACATTGGTGACTAAATTTTTCCTGATTTGTGTCATCTGTTATTTAAAATCTTCGTCTCTGTATCCTTCCAAAGCTTTGGTTTCTTTGCGAATACGTAAAAGACCACTGCCTCGTTGTGGCAGCATCTCCACATCAGGCAAAGGGTCCATGTAGTATAGAATCTTAGTGCTAATGGTTTCGCAGACATGCTGCAAATTATCCAAACCTCTAACAACACCCTCATTGTCGATGCCAAAGAAAAGAGAACCTCCCAATCCATTGGCAAAAGCACTTACGCTTTTCAACCAACTTTTGGGCTTCTTTTCTTCAAGCATCAATTTAAAATCGTATGCGGTACATTCTGTTATCAGAGTCTTCAATTCCATTGTCATGATGGCTACTATATTATCGCTCAGTAAAATCTAGGCCTATTCATGAACACAAAATTACAACAATTATCGGAAAACCAGTATGAAAGTCTTTGCTTCCCTACAATTAATCTTTATTGTTGTATTTTTGCAGGCGATACTTATATGCGTGTTGCCGGTAATTCAATTGTTCAATAAGCAATGCGCTTATATATCCGAAACCGAACATGAAAATCTTTGAAATTAATTTGTCCAAGGTAAAATATCAAAGATTTTCATTGAGAGAGAACGGTAGTGATAGTCTGAAATAAAAAATTAGTTAAGATGGAATATGAAAATGTAGATGGAATTAGCGGAACGGTAAAACAGTTATGCGTGAAAGGGAGGTATATTGGCAGGCCGGCAAGTGATGAAGGACGTAGTGAAGTGGAGATCAACACATATAATTTTTTGGATTCATTAGGCATCTCTTATGAAACCTTATGCCATGATGCAGCTTTCACCATGGAAGAGTGCATGGAGGTAGAGAAAAACTTGGGTGCACCAATTTGCAAGAATCTTTTCTTGTGCAATCGGCAGCAGACACAGTTTTATTTGCTGATGCTGCCGGGGGAGAAGCATTTTAAGACAAAGTTTCTGTCATCTGAATTGGGTTGTGCCAGGTTATCGTTTGCATCCGGAGAGCAGATGACAGAGCTGCTTGGAATCAGCCCCGGTTCTGTTTCTCCTATGGGGTTGATGAATGATAGCGAACAAAAAGTGATGCTGGTGGTGGACAACGAACTTATGGACTCCAAATATATTGGATGCCACCCATGCGTGAACACGGCTACATTGAAGATTAAGATGAGTGATCTTTTGGATAAGATAGTCCCTGCAACCAATCATACCTTTAAGATTGTTACACTCCGCTCCGAGGAATGAAAGTTTATCAGCTTTGGCTTTGGCCAATTTAATTTTGAACGCTAACGCCATATTAGTTAATAGTTTATGGTTTATAGTTCGCTTACGCACAGCTTTTCCTCGCCATGGCAAAGCTCAAACAAGCTTGTCTTTGCTCATATGGCTTACGGAAAAGGTTTAGAGTCTGTTAATTAGATGGTGGGCTCAAAAATATCTATACACTATAAACTCTCAACTATAAACTTTTTAAGGCCAACGCCAAAGCCAAAGCCAACGCTATAAACTTTAAACTAAAATTTGTATATTTGTGCTGTGTGGCTTATATGCTGTTAGGGAAAAAAGTTTCTTGTAATAATATGATAACTATGATGGATGTGGAGAAGGAAACGGTAACACTTTTACAGTTACAAAAGATAATAAAAAGCGGTGTGGAGGGAGCTGCACCAGGCGCTGTGTGGGTCAAGGCAGAGATTGCAGAGATAAAGGAGAACTACAGCGGACACTGCTATTTAGAGTTGGTTGAGTACAACGACAAGCAGCAGCTTATGGCTAAGGTGAGGGCTGTTATATGGGCATCGCAGTACAGGGCAATAAAACCGTATTTCAAGGAGAAGACAGGCAGTTATATAGAGGCAGGGATGCATCTGCTTATGCAGGTAATTGTTCAATTTTCAGAAGTTTACGGACTCAGTCTTGTTATAAGGGATATAGACCCTGATTATTCCATAGGTGAATTGGAGAGAAAACGGTTGGAAACCATAGAGAGGCTTAAGAGGGAGGGGCTTATTGATAGGAACAAAGAGTTGGCCCTGCCACCTCTTCCGCGTAAATTTGCTGTTATATCTGCCACAACGGCAGCCGGATACAGAGATTTCATAAAGCATCTGCATAATAATGAGTTTGGCTTTAAATTCGCAACATGGCTTTTCCCGGCACCTATGCAGGGGGCAGATGCACCAAAGGGTGTGGCAGATGCCATAAACAAAGCTACAGAGTATAACAAGCTCTTTGTAGCGCAGGATGAGCCTGAATTTGATGCGGTGATAATCATTAGAGGAGGCGGAAGCGTAATGGATCTGTCTGCGTTTGATGATTACTGCATGGCGGAGGCGATAGCCAACTGCCCGTTTCCGGTTATAACGGGAATAGGCCATGATCACGATTACCATGTAGCAGATATGGTGGCAAACACAGACCTCAAGACCCCCACCGCAGTTGCGGATTTTATACTGGACATATTTGCGGGGGAGGCGGCCAACATAGAATCACTCTCTGCCAGAATACGGCTTGCTGTCATAAACAAGCTGAATGTAGCAGACACAAAGTTGCAGCTTGTAAAGAACAGGCTCAGAGATGCGGTGTTGAGACGGTTGCAGAATGAGGAGTACAGGCTCTCTCTATTGGAGCAGAAGCTGCGTATGGCAGATCCCACTGCAAGGCTCAGGCCAGGAGAGGTGATAATTGAGATAGACGGCAAACGTTATACGAATGATATAGAGACCTTTAGAGAGGGGGCAAATGTGGTGTTGCATTTAAAGGAGGGGGTTGTAAGCTTTAACATAAACAATGTGGAGATTAATTGTCGGGAAGAAAAAAAATAACAAAAGGAGGAGATTATGGATAGTAAAAAGTATGGACAGGCTTTGGCCGAGATAGAGGCTCTGCTTAAGAATATAGAGGACCCCAACAAGAAATTGGAGGATGTAAAGGCAGATCTTGAAAAAGGGCTTAAACTTGTTGAGTTCTGCAAAAAAGAACTTACAGACTATAAACAGGAGATAAATTCCGTTTTGGAAAACGAGCAGAGATAGCAGAACTTTCACTTTGTTAGAACTAATCATGTTTGGGTTCATAATTGCAATATATGATTTACGATAACGATGAGTATCTTCTTCCTTATAAGCGGGAGATAGACAGAAGATTAGAGAGGTTTCTCATTAAAAGTGGGGAGCTTGCAGGCTATAACGGCAAATTAACCCATGCCGCAAACAATCATCTTTATTACGGCATTCATAGAGATAAGAACGGGTATTGGTTTAGGGAGTTTGCCCCTGCAGCCAAGGGATTGGTGTTGGTAGGGGATTTTAATGATTGGCTTCCCGACAAAAACTACCTTGCACATACAGAGTGGTCATTTACCAATATAGGCGGTGGTAACTGGGAGCTGTTTGTGCCGGTAGAGAGGATAAAGGAGGATGATCTCTTTAAGTGGATGGTGCAGTTCTCCACCGGAGAGTGGGGGGAGAGGATTCCGGCATACGCAACAACCTGTGTTCAGGACAGACAGACCAAGCTTTTCTCGGCTCAGATAGACTTTAGCAAAAGAGAGTATGAGTGGAAGCACAAGTTCAGCCGGAAAATAACATCTCCGCTTATTTACGAGGTGCATATAGGTATGAGTTCAGAGCAGGAGACGGTATCAACCTTTAACGAATTTAGAGAGAATGTTCTGCCCCGTGTGATTGAAGATGGATATAACGTATTGCAAATTATGGCATTGCAGGAGCACCCGTATTACGGCTCGTTTGGGTATCAGGTCTCTAATTTCTTTGCCCTAAGCTCAAGGTTCGGGACCCCTGCAGAGTTTAAAAATTTAGTGGACGAGGCGCATGCGCATGGGATAGCTGTTGTAATGGATCTTGTTCATTCACATGCTGTTAAGAATGATTTGGAGGGTCTGTCAACCATAGACGGAAGCAGAGACCTCTACTTTCACAGCGGAGCGGCAGGAGATCATCCCGCATGGGGGACAAGATGCTTTAATTACGGCAAGGAGGAGACAATAAGATTTTTGCTTTCAAACTGTAAGTTCTGGCTTCAGGAATACCACTTAGACGGATTCAGGTTTGATGGCATAACAAGTATGCTGTACAAGGACCATGGCCTTGAACGCAATTTTACAGGCTATAACGATTACTTTACATCTAACACAGATACAGACGCTTACACATACCTATCTTTGGCTAATTCGCTAATAAAAGAGATAAAGCCGCACGCAATAACCATAGCTGAGGATATGAGCGGAATGCCCGGTCTTGCAGCTCCGGTTGCAGAGGGGGGAGCCGGATTTGATTACAGATTGGCAATGGGTGTGCCGGATCACTGGATTAAATGGATTAAGGAGCTTCCCGACGAATGCTGGAATGTGGGGGAGATGTGGTACCAGCTTACCAACAAACGGGACGATGAGAAGACCATTAGTTATGCAGAGTCTCATGACCAGGCACTTGTTGGCGACAAGACAATAATATTCAGGCTGTTGGATTCTCTCATGTATACAGAGATGGAGAAAAGTTCCACAGATATGAGGATAGACAGAGGCGTTGCCCTGCACAAGATGATAAGACTTGTTACCTTGGCAACTTGCGGAGGCGGCTATCTTACATTTATGGGAAACGAGTTTGGGCATCCGGAATGGATAGACTTTCCGCGCCAGGGGAACGGTTGGTCGTACAAGTATGCAACAAGAAAATGGAGCTTGGCAGACAACAACCTGTTAAGATACAGCTCACTCCTGCAGTTTGAGAAGAATATGATAAAGCTGTTTAAGGAGAACGACATTCTCAAATACCGGCCTGTTTCCATTTACAATGATGTGGAAAAACAGGTAATGGCCTTTAAACGGGGAGACTATATTTTTGTGTTTAATTTCAGCCCTTTGAAATCATATACAGACTACACTTTATATGGAATAAAAGATGGAGATTACAGAGTTGTGTTAGACACAGATTGGAAAGAGTTCGGCGGTTTTGAAAGGAACAACAGAGATTTCAAATATAAAGTTTCAAATGGAAAATTTGAGATATATGTTCCAAGCCGTTGCGGATTGGTTTACAAAATGTAAAATTATTGTTAATAATTAATATTATCTTTGGTGAAAGAATTATCTTTGAACCAAAGTTTCTATATAATAACGTATTATAAACAGAAAGGGTATCAGATGGCATATTTGGAATTCAATAAAGAGGAGTTGGTAAATTTGGAATACTCGCTAAAGAGAGAGATTCTGCTTAGTAACAGAGCCGGAGGATATGTAAACACAACAATCGTTGGTTGTAACACTCGTAAATATCATGGTTTGTTGGTTGTGCCCATAGATAATTTTAACGGAGAGAAGCATATTCTGCTCTCTACCGTACATGAATCGTTGGTACAACATGACAAAGTATTCAACCTTGGTATAAACAGCTATGGTGATATATATGATCCCAAAGGTCACAAATATATTGTGGACTTTGAGATGAATTACGCCTCTACCATAACATATAGGGTTGGCGGTATGCTCTTCTCAAAGACAATCCTTTTCCTACGGGACAGAGAGGAGGTTTTTATAAAATACACACTCATAGATGCTCATTCTGCAACAAAGTTGAGGATAAAACCGTTTTTAGCATTCAGAAACATACATGCCCTTACTCATGCCAATACAGATGCCAATGTAAAGTATGAGGTTTTGGATAATGGAGTAGGATTCAGACTATATGACGGATTTCCGCAACTCTCACTTCAACTTAACAAAAAGAACGAGTGGATAGCATCACCGGACTGGTATAAAAATATAGTCTATAAAGAGGAGGCAAGACGAGGTTTTGAATGTTGTGAAGATCTGTTTGTCCCGGGCTATTTTGAGCTTCCTATAAAGAAAGGGGAGTCTATAATATTCTCCGCCTCTACAGCCATTGAAAAGCCAATGGGCTTTAAGGCAAGGTTTGAAAGTGAGGTTATAAAGAGAGACAATACAAGAGTGAACTATGAGGCATGCCTTAAATTGGCCGCCAAACAGTTTATCATAAAGAGAAACGGCAATTATGAGATCTGTTCCGGTTATTCATGGTGTTATGAAAATTTGAGGACATCGTTTATAGCATTGCCGGGGCTTACCATCTATAATGACGGAGATGGAGATAGGTTTGAGACTATATTGGACAATATGCTCTCAAGGGTGAAAGGGCTGTTGCTGCATTATGAAAAGGCTCCGGATATACCGTTATGGTATGTGAGGTGTGTCCAGGAGTTTCTCAAATGGGGAGGTGCACAGAAAGAGTTCAACCGTAAAAAGGCAGTATCAAAATACCTCCCTTTATGCAAGGAGATAGTTGACAGTTACCTTAACGGAGTTTACGGAAATACCAGGGTAACCGAGCAGGGGATGCTGTGGTCAGAAGAGAAGAATGTTGCTCTATCATGGATGAGCGCCTATAATGCAGGAAAGCCTGTTACGGAGAGACCTGGACTTAAAGTGGAGGTTAATGCTCTATGGTATAATGCATTAAAATTTGTAGAGACGGAGCTGAAATTGAAAAACGGCCCTGTAGTGGAGACTGCGGAGAAGATAGAGGAGAACTTTACCGAGCTCTTCTATGATAAAGAAAGGAAGCAGTTATATGACTACATCTACACAGACGGGGTACATTTCGATACCAGACCAAACCAGCTTATAGCGGTATCGCTGCCTTATTCGCCATTAGATGAGGTGATAAAAATAGAGGTGTTGAGAAAGGTAGACAAAGAGCTTCTTACGGTGAGGGGCATAAGGACACTTTCACCAAAGAACCCTGTCTACAAAGGAGTTTATGAAGGGGACCAGACAAGCAGGGATTTAGCACATCATAACGGATGTACCTTCCCATGGCTTTTGGGATGTTACGTAGATGCCAAGATAATGATAGAGGGGGCAAAATTTGTTAAAAAGGGGAAACAGCTGTTGGGAGCTTTTGAAGAGGATATAAATATTCACGGAATAGGCTCGGTTGCAGAGATATATGATGGAGACCCTTCTCATTCCCCTCATGGATGTATCTCCTCTGCAGCAAGTGTGGCGGAGATTATAAGAGGGGAGTGGCTGTTGGATAATGTTAAAAAACTAAAAAACAGATAGTATGAGAGTATTGATGTTCGGTTGGGAGTTTCCGCCTAATATTGCAGGCGGTTTGGGAACAGCCTGTTACGGCCTTACCAAAGGTTTGGCCAAGAACGGGGTGGACATTCTGTTTGTAATGCCTGCAGCATCAGGCAAAGAGGATCAGAGTGCTGTAAAGATCATTAATGCCAGCGATGTTGAGATAGAGGAGATGATATCCCGGACACATTCCGGTTCTCAGGTAAAGGGGGGGAGTACTACAGAGACAGACTCCTTTTTTGAGAGGGTTAATTTCCTAAAGGTTGACTCCTCACTCGTTCCGTATGTAGATCCATCTGTTATAGTGGAGAGCAAAAAGAGAGGAGTTGAGAGAAGCCGTACTTTTGAGACAAAGGAGAGTGAGGCAAGATGGTGGAAAGACTTTAAGGTAAACTATGGCGGTAAGTACAAGTTCAGTGGAAAATACGGTGCCAATCTTATGGAGGAGGTGAGCCGTTATGCCATGGTAGCCGCTACTATTGCCAATGAGAACAGTTTTGATGTAATACATGCCCATGACTGGCTTACATACCCGGCAGGAATAGCGGCAAAAAGGGTATCCGGGAAACCGTTAGTTATTCATGTTCATGCTACCGAGTTCGACAGAAGCGGAGAGAATGTGAATACCATTACCTACGGTATTGAACGTATGGGTATGATGGAGGCAGACAAGATAATTACCGTAAGTAATCTTACAAGAAATATAGTAATAAATAAATACGGCATAGATCCGTCTAAGGTTGTTACTGTTCATAACGCCGTAGATTTTAAGGAGACTGCACCATACGAAATAAAGAGAGGGGTTGATGAAAAGATTGTAACATTTTTAGGCAGGATAACATTCCAGAAAGGTCCAGGATATTTTATAGAGGCTGCTGCAAAGGTGCTTAAGAGATGCGACAATGTGCGGTTTGTAATGGCAGGTAATGGAGACCTCCTTAACAGGTCTATAAGACGTGTAGCCAAATTGGGCATTGCAGACAGATTCCACTTTACAGGATTCCTTAAGGGGGATGACGTAAAGAGGATGTTTGCATATTCAGATGTATATGTGATGCCGTCTGTTTCCGAGCCGTTTGGCATTTCGCCGTTGGAGGCCATGAAATCCAATGTCCCGGTTATCATCTCCAAGCAATCCGGTGTAGCGGAGGTGCTTAAATATGCAATTAAGATAGATTTCTGGGATATAGATGCAATGGCAGACTCAATATATGCACTGCTTAACTATCCGGCTCTGTCTCACATGAGTACGGAATACGGAATGAAGGAGGTAAACGCATTAAAATGGGAGAATGCGGCCAAAAAGATTAAAGCGGTTTACGAGTCGGTAGCGGGTGCATGACAGACTGCAAAGCAAGCTACCTAAAATTATTGTTTATCGGGAAGAAAAAAAATTAACTATGGATAAATCATTATGTTTGTATTTTCAGGTGCATCAGCCTGACAGATTGAGACTATACAGGTTCTTTGATATTGGCAACGACTCTCATTACTATGATGATTTTGCCAACAGGGCAATAATGAACAGGGTTGCACAGAGGTGCTATCTGCCTATGAATGCACTGCTGTTGGAGTTGATAGAGCAATATAAGGGGGATTTTAAGGTCTCTTTTTCAATAACAGGTGGGGCAATAGAGCAGTTTAGGGAGTATGCTCCTGAGGTGTTGGACAGCTTTAAAAAATTGGCCAAGACCGGTTGTGTTGAATTTTTGGCCGAGACCTCTTCTCATTCATTGGCATCGCTCAAGTCCGAGACAGAGTTTGTGCGTCAGATTAAGGAGCAGGAGAAGCTGATTGTAAAGTATTTTGGAAAGAAACCTACAGCGTTCAGGAATACGGAGCTTATCTATTCAGACAAGATTGGGGAGACAGTTGCGTCATTAGGATATAACGTAATGCTTACAGAGGGGGCAAGGCACATATTAGGATGGAAGAGCCCTAACTATGTCTATACCAACTGCATAAATCCAAGACTCAAGCTTTTGCTAAGGAACTTTGAACTTAGTGATGACATTTCGTTCAGATTCTCGGACAGGAGTTCGTCGCTGTGGCCCCTTACTGCAGAGAAATTTACAAGCCTGCTTGCAGACAACTGCAAGAGCAGCGATGTTGTGAATATCTTTATGGACTACGAGACATTTGGCGAGCATCAGAATGCCTCTTCAGGCATCTTTGATTTTATGCGTGCGCTTCCGGCAGCCGTGCTCAAGTATACAGACATAAAGTTCAATACACCGTCTCAGGCAGCTGAATATCACCAGCCTGTAGCTCCGCTGTATGTACCTTTCCCTATCTCGTGGGCAGATGAGGAGAGGGATACAAGCGCGTGGTTGGGAAACGAATTGCAGAACGAAGCATTCACAAAGCTGTATTCTGTAGAGAATGATGTATATAAGATTGCAGACAAGAAGTTGATAGCAGATTTCAGAAAACTCCAGGAGAGCGATCACTTTTACTATATGTGTACCAAATTCTTCTCGGACGGTGCGGTACATAAATATTTTAATCCGTACGACACGCCGTACGAGGCATTCATCAACTATATGAATGTATTGAGCGACTTTCTGCTCAGAGTTAAGAAAAAGAAGGAAAGGTTGAATAAAACAGTTAAAGAGAAATGAGTTTGGAAAAGAGACCCGACTACCTTTTTGAGGTAAGCTGGGAGGTTTGTAACAAGATAGGCGGAATTCATACCGTAATAGCAACAAAAGCATATAATTTAAGTACAGAATATGGTGATAGCCACATACTTATAGGTCCTGACGTTTGGAGGGACACAGATAATAACCCCGAGTTCGAAGAGGATGAGCTTCTTTTCAAGAGCTGGAGGATGCAGGCTGCAGAGGAGGGTTTAAGGGTAAGGTTAGGACGCTGGATGACAAATGGCAGGCCGATAGTCATTTTGGTAGACTTTACGCAGTTTATAGAGAAGAAAAATGATATATTTACCGAACTTTGGAAAAGATTCTCGTTAGATTCGTTGAGCGGAGGATGGGACTATACGGAGCCGGCCCTTTTCGGATATGCTTCGGGCAAGGTTATAGAGAGCTTTGTAAAGTTCAATCTGCATTCGCACAATAAGGTGGTTGCCCAGTTCCACGAATGGATGACGGGTGCCGGCATATTGTACCTTAAGCAGCAGAACCTCTCAATAGCCACAGTATTTACCACTCATGCAACAGTTGTGGGCAGGTGTTTGGCATGCAATAACCTCCCGTTGTACGACAATATGGCTTCATATAACGGAGATGAGAAGGCTGCACAGTTTAATGTTACCGCAAAGCATTCGTTAGAGAAGGTGTCGGCAGCAAATGCAGACATTTTTACCACGGTGAGCAACATTACGGCAAAAGAGTGCAGGCAGTTCCTTGGCAAGGCTGTAGATATCATTACACCAAACGGTTTTGATCCTACTTTTCTTCCCGACAATAAAGAATTATGGGATAAAAAACGTATTGCGGCAAGAGAGAAAATGTTGGAGGTAGCTTCTGCCATGCACGGAAAGAGCTATGACAAAGATACCTGTATAATAGGCATAAGCGGACGCTACGAGTTTAAGAACAAGGGAATAGATATCTTTATTGATGCTTTGGGCAAACTTAAGGAGAACGGATATTCGGGAAAACAGATACTTGCCTGTATAATGATCCCTGCAGGGATAAACGGCCCCGATAAAGAACTTGCCTTAAGATTAAAGGGTGAATCCAATGAGAATGGTATAATAAGCACAACACATATCCTCCAAGACCCGGAATACGACAGCATACTCGCGTATATAAAAAGACATAGCCTTGCAGAGAACAGTGCAGTGGATGTTATGTATGTACCGTCATATCTTAAGGGTGACGACGGTATTTTTGATATGCCGTACTACGATCTCCTTATAGGAATGGATCTTACGGCTTTCCCGTCATACTATGAGCCGTGGGGCTATACCCCGTTGGAGAGCCTTGCCTTTAAAGTTCCTACAATAACAACCTCTTTGGCGGGCTTTGGCCGGTGGGTTAAGGAGAACTATAAGGGAGACATTAAAGCAATAGAGATAATAGAGAGGAACGATGCCAACTATAATGCAGTGGTAGACGGTGTTGTAGGCAAGATTATAGATATTGTGGAACTTACGGAGCAGCAGAAGAGCGAATATGCAGACAATGCATCCGATATATCAAAGGTTGCTCTATGGGCAAATAATATAAAATACTACAATGCGGCTTACGAGCGTGCAATGGAGAAGACACGGGCTATAAAGGGGCTGAATCCTGTTGGAAAGGAGGAGCCTGTCCAGACATTTTCAAGATTTAGATCCAATCTGCCCGAGTGGAAGTCATTTATTGTTAACAAGCATCTTCCCGACAGATTGAAAACGCTTGATACCCTTTCAAAGAACCTTTGGTGGTGCTGGAATCAGGAGGCTTTGGATCTCTTTAAGATGGCAGACCCCGACCTTTGGACAAAGTGCGGTTTTAACCCTATAGCACTGTTGGATTCAATAAGCCTTAAGCACTATAAGATATTATCTGAGAATAAAGAGTTTACAGATAAATTAGACAAGGTGTACTCAGACTTTACGGAGTATATGTCTATGCCTAAGGATAATAAAACACCTAATATCTCATACTTCTGTATGGAGTACGGTTTGGATACATCGCTTAAGATATATTCAGGAGGATTGGGTATTTTGGCGGGAGACTACCTAAAGGAGGCCAGCGATATGAATGTAAACATGACTGCTGTAGGCTTCCTCTACAAATACGGTTATTTTACACAGAAATTGTCGGGAAGAGGGGAACAGGAGGCATACTACGAGCCTCAGGATTTCTCCAAGACACCTGCTGTCCCATGTATGGATGGCGCCGGCAATTGGGTAACAGTATCTGTTGCTTTTCCGGGCAGAAATGTCTATGCAAGGGTATGGAGAGTTGAGGTTGGCCGTGTAAACCTGTACCTTTTGGATACAGACTTTGAGGATAATCAGCCGGAGGACAGATCAATATCGCACCAGCTGTACGGCGGAGACTGGGAGAACAGGCTCAAACAGGAGCTTATACTTGGTATTGGAGGTATAAGGGCGTTGAGAGCATTGGGGGTAAACTCGGAGGTTTATCATTGTAATGAGGGGCATGCGGCGTTTATAGGGATGGAGAGATTGAGAGAGTATGTCCAGGATGATAATCTCTCTTTCAATGAGGCTGTTGAGGTTGTAAGGAGTACATCCTTGTTTACAACTCACACACCTGTTCCTGCCGGCCATGATGCATTCAGTACAGATATGCTGAGAAAATATATCCCTCATTATGCAGGTAGATTAAAGATAGATTGGGAGACACTGCTAAGTCTTGGTATGATAAACCCATACGACGCAAACGAAAAATTCTCGATGAGTCATCTTGCGGCAAACCTTTCACAAGATGTGAACGGTGTGAGCTGGTTGCATGGAAAGGTGAGTCAGGATATATTTGCCAATATGTGGCCCGGGTACCTTCCGGAAGAACTGAATGTTGGCTATGTTACCAACGGAGTGCATTATCAGACCTGGACTGCAAAAGAGTGGAAAGAGGTACATGCAAGGGTGTTTGGCAAGGAGTTCAGCTCCCATCATTATGACAAGAGCTGTTTCCAGGGAATAAGGACAGTAGGGGAGGAGGAGATCTGGTCTATAAGAAAGTCGCTTAAGACCAAACTTATAAGAAAAGTAAAAGAGATACTCTCAAATCCATCCGCTACAAACCACTATTCACCAAAAGATATTGTAAAGATTAAAGAGACATTAAGGGACGATATTCTTACAATAGGATTTGCAAGACGTTTTGCAACATATAAACGTGCATATCTGCTCTTTAGAGATTTAGACAGACTTAACGATATAGTAAATAATCCAAAACATCCTGTTCAGTTCTTGTTTGCGGGAAAGGCGCATCCGGCAGATAAGGCAGGTCAGGATCTTATAAAACATATTGTTGAGGTGTCAAAGATGCCGCAGTTCATTGGAAAGATAGTATTCATCCCTAACTACGATATTACCATTGCCAAAATGCTTGTACAAGGGGTTGATATATGGATGAACACACCTACAAGACCGTTGGAGGCATCAGGTACAAGCGGTGAAAAGGCAACAATGAACGGCGTAATGCACTTCTCTGTGTTAGACGGCTGGTGGGTAGAAGGCTATAAAGAGGGTGCAGGCTGGGCTTTGCCTATGGAGCGTACATACACAGACCAGAATTTCCAGGATGAGCTGGATGCTGCAACAATATACAACATTATTGAGGATGAGATTGCTCCGCGTTACTACGATGTAGACAGAAGAGGTATCTCTCATGAGTGGATAGAGACAATAAAGAACTGTGTGGCCGAGGTTGCATGCAACTTTACAACCAACAGGATGATGGAGGACTACATCCGCCAATATTATCTGCCGCTTGCCGACAGAGGGGCCAAGATTGTTGCAAATGATTTTGAGATGGCGAGAGATATAGCTCAATGGAAGAAAAAGATGAGAAGGGCATGGGACGGCATTGAGATTATGGGATACTCTAAATTAAGCAATCTGTCCGGAGCGCTGCTTATAGGAAAAGATTATGAATCTGAGGTGACACTTAATCTTGGAGATATAGAGCCTCAGAACATAGGTTTGGAGATAGTTCTTGTACAGAATGAGAAGGATAGGCTCAGCGTTAAGCAGAGAGCTGAGTTTACCCCAAAGGAGTGCAACAGGGGGATTGCCACATACGTTTGTAAATTAACGCCAGAGGCTACCGGTACATATATGGGATGCTGCAGAATGTATGCAAAGAATCCTCTTATGGCTCACAGACAGGATTTTGAATTGGTGAGATGGTTGTAGCGGCTACAGGTTTTTTTGACGGTGTACACAAAGGGCACAGAAAGGTCTTGGGTACACTATGTGAAATTGCTCGCAGGGAGGGGAAAAAGAGTGCGGTTGTCACCTTTTGGCCTCACCCGAGGAGCGTTTTGCAACAGGGCGCAGATAATTTGCGGTTGCTTAATTCTTTGGAGGAGAAAAAGGAACTCATAAGGCAGTCCGGTGTGGACGAGTTTTTTGTATTGCCGTTCAGCAGGGAGTTCAGCAAGTTGTCAAGCAGGGAGTTTGTTGCTGAATATTTGAGAGACAAGTTTGCGGTCTCTACCCTTATAATAGGTTATGACCACAGAATGGGGCATAGCAGCAGCGAAACGCAGGAAGACTTTATAAAGATGGCGGCAGAGGAGAGGGTAAAGGTTGTAAGGGTATCGGAATTCATAGAGGGTGATCTAACGGTTAGTTCTACCAAGATAAGAAATTATTTGGCGTCTGGAGAATTGGCCAAAGCCAATGATTTTTTGGGATATAACTACTCACTTAAAGGGGTTGTTGTGTCGGGAAAAAAATTAGGAAGAAAAATAGGCTTCCCAACAGCTAATTTAGCTCTTTACGAACCTTTAAAGGTTATACCTGGAGGGGGAGTTTACGGTGTTAAGGTAGAATTGTTGGGTAAGGTGTACAAGGGGGTTTGCAACATTGGCACTAGACCCACGGTAAACGCAACCGAGGAGAGGACGATAGAGACGCATATATTGGATTTTAATGAAGATATATATGGGTTGGACATGAGAGTTGAATTTTTCTTTAAGATACGGGATGAGGTTAAGTTCGCCTCTTTGGAAGAACTTGCCTCTCAGATAGAAAAAGACAAAAGACGGGTTAAGGAGACAGATTTTTAAAATTAAATAGAATTTACTACCTTTGTACCAAGAGTCCCGGCGGAGTACGGGATTCTTTCTTTTTTAATTTAACAATATTATGGCTAATAACAATATTCACTATGTAACAGCCGAAGGATTAGAAAAAATGAAGGCTGAGCTTGCTCACATGATTTCTGTGGAGAGACCTGCTATTTCCAAGGCCATTGCAGAAGCGCGTGACAAGGGAGATTTATCTGAGAATGCAGAGTATGATGCTGCTCGAGAGGCTCAGGGTATGTTGGAAATGAAGATTGCACAGTTGCAGGAATTGGTTGCAAATGCACGCGTAATAGATGAGAGTCGTCTTGGAACATCGCATGTACAGATGCTTAACAAGGTAAAGATAAAGAATCTTGCAACAAAAGCCGTTATGGAGTTTACCATTGTAGGAGAATCTGAGGCCAACCTAAGAGAGGGAAAACTTGCATCAACAACACCTATAGGGAAAGCCCTTATGGGAAAACAGAAGGGAGATGTTGTAGATGTGGTTACACCTGGAGGTACAGTTAAGTTTGAGATTTTAGATATAACTTTGTAACCGGAGTTGTTGGCTTTAGCTTTTGCTTTGGCGTTAGCTTTTGCTATATTATAAACCTTTATATTTTATATTTTAATCATTTGATTAAAACATTATTAGGGAATATAAACTATATACTAATTAAGGAGATGGCAACAATTTTTACAAAAATAGCAAATGGCGAAATTCCATCTTACAAGGTGGCTGAGTCAAATGATTATTACGCTTTTTTGGATATTAACCCTTTAGCGAAAGGGCATGTTCTTGTAATACCAAAGAAGATTGAAGATGATTATATCTTTAATCTTCCCGTTGATGTTTATGACGGCCTTTGGGATTTTGCCCGTAAGGTAGCAATTGCCGTTAAGACTGCAATTCCGTGCAAAAGGGTAGGAGTTGCCGTTCTTGGCATGGAGGTTCCGCATACACATATTCACCTAGTTCCGCTGAATGCAGAATCGGACATGGATTTCAGAAAGGAGAAGCTACACCTTTCGGAGGATGAGTTTGTGCAGATAGCAAACTCCATAGCAGAGGAGTTTAAAAAACTGTAGACCATAACAGAACAGATTACAAAGCAGATTATAAATTTATCAAAAACAGCAGATGAAAAAAGTTTTATTTTACCTAGCAGTTTCGTTTTTGGCAGTCTCTTGCGGAAAAAACAGTGCAAACATATCGGCAACAATCAGTGGCGCGGGCGACAAAGAGGTTGTTCTGCAGCGATTGGATATTAACAATGTTGTTTCTGTCGACACCGTAAAAACCAATAAAAACGGAAACTTATCTTGTAAAATTAAATTTGCAGACAACGCTCCGCAGTTCTATTATCTCTCATATAACAACAGAAGGATTGCCTCAATGATTGTTATGCCAAAAGATAATATTACAATAACAGCAGATACTCTTGGAAACTATAATGTTAACGGTTCAAAAGAGTCTGCATTGCTAAAGAGATTAGATTCATCTCTTGTTGCCGTGCAGGCAAAATACAGCGAATTGGCGGCTAAGGTAGGCGATGCGGTTGCGGCAAAAGATGAGGAGGCAGTAAAGACTCTAAGACAGGATATGGGAAGACTGTATGTAAAATATAAACAGGGGGTAATGAAGCAGATACTAGGCAACCCATACTCATTTAGCAATATTCCGGCTTTGTATCAGAACTTTAGTGCCAATCTGCCCCTCTTTGCAGAATTTACGGATGGCCTTATCTTTAAAAGAGTCTATGACTCTCTCGTTACAAAATATCCGCACTCTGCATACGTAATGCATCTTAAAAAGGAGGCAGATGCCTTTGATAAGAGAGTTGAACTTGAGCAGAAGCTCCTGCAGGCAGGTGTATCCTCTTTCCCTAATGTTTCGCTTCCCGACATAAACTCCAAACCTCGCGAGCTTAGAGAGTTGGAGGGGAGACCATTTATCCTCTATTTCTGGGGTGCGGCAGATGTGAACCAGAAACTGTTCAACAATCAGCTGAAAGATATTTATGCGGCATACAATCCCAAAGGGCTTGAAATTTATCAGGTGAGTGTAGATACAGACAAGGCAATGTGGGCAACAGCTGTTAAGGAGCAACAGCTTCCATGGATTAATGTATGCGATGGTGCAAGTGGTTCATCTCAGGCCGTAATAGCCTATAACATAACGGCTGTTCCGTCTCTGTTCATCTTTGACAAAGAGGGAAATATTGTGGCAAGAGATATATTCAATGATGCCAAACTAAAGAATATCCTCAACGGCATTTGTAAATAGAGTTCTTATGCTTTGGCTTTGGCATAAGTTTGTAGTATCTTTTTCTTTTTAAATGATACCATTGAAAGAGAATGAGGTATTCTAGATAATTAAAAATGAAATGGATTTGAAAATTGAGCTTAACGCAGTAGTTGCCCTTTAATCATTTTATAGTACCAAATGATGTTTTACATCAAGTACAAAAAATAACAATATTAAAGTATAGCCAACGCCAACGCTAAAGCTAAGGCTCAGTATAGAAGTAGTTTCTTGGGCTTTCCTGCAACAAACTCCTTTAGATAAAACGGCTGGAAATAGGCGGTATCCTCCCTTTTGCCGGCAAAGAATTTGTTGTAAACGGCAACCCTCAGTCCGCTTGCATGGGGCAGATCCTCTGCAAACAGGGCGTTCTTGTTGCCCTCTGCTAATGGGCGGAATTTGGCAGCACCGTTTCCTGTAAAAAGAACAGGCTTCTCTGCAAGCTCCTTTACAAAACTGTTCTCATCCAATATTTTTGCCTCCACATCAGTGAGCCTCTCTCCGCGCGAATTGAACACTGCAGTGTACACCTCCATTCGTCCGGCATCTATCATTGGCACAATATAGCAATTGTCATTTGATGTAACGTTCAAGCAGTCGGCAACAGGTTTACAGGTGGAACCATTGCAGATTCTTTGTCGGGAAGCGGAAAACAGGCCATATTGGTTGTTGTCAATGGCAACCTGCGCTATAACATCCAAGGTGCCAACGGCAATAAGCGGAATGTCTGCACCAAAGCAGATTCCTTTGGCAAGCGAGGTTCCAACACGGAGACCTGTGTATGAGCCGGGGCCTTCCGATACGCCAACTGCGGCTATATCCTTTATTGTCAATCCGTTCTCTTGCAACAACTCCTCAACGAATGGGGCCAATTTTACCGCATGCGCCTTTGGTGTGCAGATATATTTTTGAAAAATAATTTTGTCACCACACGAGAGTGCTGCCGAACATGAATCGGTAGCTGTCTCCAAAAGAATGAAATATGGATTGTCTGTCATTGCAAAACTCTTTAGTCTGATATTAAAATTTGAAAACCTGTTTGATATATGGGAACAGCGAATCTGTGGCAGACATTATGAATCTGCACATTTTAGAGCTGTTTATCTTGTCTGCAGGTACTATATCCATTGTGCTGTTAAGGTAATTGAAAACATACAACAGCACTCCGGCTACAATAAATGCAGAGAGGAGCGAGAGAAGCATCCCAAGCAGTTTGTTGGCCCATCCCAAAAGACTTAACTTAACAACGCCCTCCAGAACACGGGCAAGCAGATGCCCTAAGACCATAACAATTATAAGTAGCAGTATGAACACCACTATGTTCATTGCCTGCGGGGAGGCATCCAAAGAGAGTAAGCCTTTAAGCCACTCCGATATTACTACAGAGTATCTCGAGCCGGCCCATACGGCAACAAACAGCGAAAGTATCCCAACTGCCTGCCCAATGAACCCCTTTATTGCCCCTCTTATTGCCATCCCTATAAATATAAGGAGAATGATTATATCTAAAATCTGCATAAAAACTCAATTAGGTAATCTTAAAAAAATCCAAACAGTTTCTAAATATTTATATCTTTGCAGTTTCAAAAAAGTTTAACAACTGCAAAAATAGTAAAATTAGACGTATATGGGTTTTGTAGAGTATAAAAACTTGGATTTGGTTGAATTGAACAATTCTGTTCTTAAGAAATGGAAAGACGAGAATTGTTTTGAGAACACATTAAAGAGCCGCGAAGGCGCTAAAAAGTTCATATTTTTTGAAGGACCTCCTTCTGCAAACGGAATGCCCGGTATTCACCATGTTATGGCGAGAACCATTAAGGATTCCATTTGTCGCTACAAAACTCAGATGGGTTACTATGTAAGCAGAAAAGCAGGTTGGGATACGCACGGACTTCCTGTAGAGCTTGGCGTGGAGAAGATGTTGGGGATAACCAAAGAGGATATCGGTAAAAAGATAAGTGTAGATGATTACAACTCTGCCTGCCGAAAGGAGGTTATGAAGTACACCAAAGAGTGGGTAAACCTTACAGAGAGAATAGGTTACTGGGTTGATATGAACAACCCGTATATCACCTATGACAACCAGTACATAGAGACTTTGTGGTATCTGTTAAAAGATATTTACGGTAAGGGGTTGCTCTATAAAGGCTACACCATACAGCCGTATTCACCTGCTGCAGGAACGGGCTTAAGTTCACACGAGCTTAACCAGCCGGGTTGTTACAGAGATGTAAAGGATACCACTGCAACAGTTCAGTTTGAGGTGGTAAGAGACAGTGCAAGTGAGTTTTTGTATCATCTTCCCGACAACACAGAGTTAGATGCTCCGCTCTACTTCTTGGCTTGGACTACAACCCCATGGACACTCCCTTCAAATACAGCATTGTGCGTTGGTCCTAATATAGAGTATGTTAGGGTAAGGTCGTTTAATCCGTATACGGGCGAGCCTGCAGTATATATGTTGGCCAAAGAGCTTGTAGGAGCGCACTTTAACGCAAAGGCTGCAGACCTTAAGTTTGAGGATTATAAGCCGGGAGACAAGCTCATTCCTTTTAAGGTATTGGATGAGACACCGTTTAAAGGTAAGGAACTAAATACCGGAATATCATATAAGCAGCTTATCCCATGGATAAAACCTGAGAAGAATACCCTTAAGGTTATACTTGGCGATTATGTAACAACATCAGACGGTACCGGCATTGTACATATTGCTCCAACCTTTGGAGCAGATGATGCCAAGGTTGCAAAGATTGCGGGTATTGCTCCGTTCTATGTTACAGACAAGGATGGCAATGCCGAACAACCTATGGTAGACAGAACAGGCAAGCTCTATAAAATAGAGGATTTAGATGCGGACTATGTAAAGAGCAGAGTTGATGTTGAGGCATATAGACCGTATGCAGGCAGATTTGTGAAGAATGCATACGATTCTACACTTGCTCCGGATGCTCCAACTTTGGATGTAGATATATGCGTAGAGCTTAAACAGCAGAACAAAGCCTTTAGGATAGAGAAGCATGTACACAACTATCCTCATTGCTGGAGGACAGACAAACCTGTGTTGTACTATCCGTTGGATTCTTGGTTCATTAGAACAACAGCTGTTCAGGATAAACTTATAGAGCTTAACAAGACTATCAATTGGAGGCCGGAGAGTACAGGTACCGGCAGATTCGGAAAGTGGTTGGAGAATCTTCAGGATTGGAATTTGTCGAGAAGCAGATACTGGGGAACACCGCTCCCTATATGGAGAACAGAGGATGGAAAAGAGGAGAGGTGCATAGGTTCCGTTAAGGAGCTGTATGAGGAGTTGGAAAAATCTGTAGCAGCAGGATTCATGAGCTCCAATCCATTGAAGGATAAGGGATTTGTTCCGGGTGAGTTTACAAAGGAGAACTATGACAAGATAGATCTACACAGGCCATATGTAGATGCATATATATTGGTATCTGACAGCGGAAAGCCCATGAAGAGAGAATTAGACCTTATAGATGTGTGGTTTGATTCTGGTGCGATGCCTTTTGCTCAGGAGGGGCTTAAGAAGCTCGGACAACCGGAGTTTGGCCAGACTGCAGATTTCATTGCAGAGGGTGTAGACCAGACAAGAGGCTGGTTCTTTACACTTCATGCAATCTCTACAATGATAAATGGCAGGGTTGCATTTAAAAATGTACTTTCAAACGGTCTTGTATTGGACAAGAACGGCAACAAGATGAGCAAGCGTTTGGGTAATGCGGTTGATCCGTTTGCTGCACTTAACGATTATGGTGCAGACTCGTTAAGATGGTACATGATGACAAATGCCCAGCCTTGGGATAACCTTAAGTTTGACTTTAACGGTGTAGATGAGATAAAGAGGAAATTCTTTGGAACATTGTACAATACATACTCGTTCTTTGCACTTTATGCAAACGTGGATGGATTTACAGGCAAGGAGGCGGAGGTAGCTGTTGAGGAGCGTCCGGAGATAGACAGATGGATAATCTCATATCTCAACAGTCTTATAAAGGATGTTAAGGCAAGCTATGAGGATTATGATGTTACAACGGCAGGGCGTCTTATACAGGATTTTGTATGTGACCATTTGAGCAACTGGTATGTACGTCTTAACAGAAAACGTTTCTGGGGCGGAAAAATGGATAACGACAAGTTAGCTGCTTATCAGACACTGTACAGCTGTCTTGAGAGTGTTGCCATACTTGGAGCACCTATAGCTCCGTTCTTTATGGAGAGACTGTTCTTAGACCTTAACGCTGTATCGGGCAAACATAAAGAGAATAGTGTACATCAGGTGCTTATGCCTGTTGAAAATACTGAATATATAGACAAAGATCTTGAGGAGAGAATGGAGCTGGCTCAGCTAAGCTCATCCATGATTCTCGCTCTAAGGAGGAAGGTCAACATAAAGGTAAGGCAACCTCTTGCAAAGATAATTATTCCGGTATTGGACAACAGGATAAAGGAGCAGTTGGAGAAGGTTGAGAAGCTAATCCTTAATGAGGTGAATGTTAAGGAGATGGAGTATATTACAGATACAACAGGCCTTATTACAAAGAGGATAAAACCAAACTTCAAGACCCTTGGTAAGAGATACGGCAAACAGATGAAGGAGATCTCTGCCGCGTTTGCAACATTGAGCCAGGAGGAGATTAACGACATTGAGCGTAATGGTACGCATGTATTGTCTCTTGCGGGTGGAGAGGTTGTGCTCGAATTCGGTGATTATGAGATCACATCTGAGGATATGCCGGGATGGCTTGTTGCTTCGGATGGCAAGCTAACCGTTGCCCTTGATATAACCATTACAGATTCTCTGAGGAGAGAGGGTGTGGCACGTGAGTTGGTTAATAGAATACAGAATCTTAGAAAAGACTCCGGCTTGGAGGTAACAGATAAGATATATGTTGTTATTGAGGAGAGACCGGATATTGCCGAATCGTTGGGAGAGTTTAAGGATTATGTTGCATCCCAGACATTGTCTGAGGAGATTACACTGTCTAATGAACTTAATGACGTTTCAACTGTTGAGTGGGGCAACGGAGAAGAATTAAAGATTTCTATAAGCAAAAGATAATATATTACTAACTTTACAAATACTTAAAAGAGGACATTATGGAAACACAATCAGAAAAAGTTAGGTATAGCGACGAGGAACTTCAGATGTTCAAGGAGGTTATATTAAAGAAGTTAGAGAAGGCGAGAGATGATTACGAACAGTTGCGTGCGGCTATCACACATAGTAGTAGTAATGATGTAGAGGATACATCTCCAACATTTAAGATCCTCGAAGAGGGTGCATCTGCTCTTTCAAAGGAGGAGAGCGGTCAGCTTGCAGTAAGACAGTATAAATTTATACAGTCTTTGGAGGCGGCATTGGTGCGTATTGAGAACAAAACCTATGGAATCTGCCGCGAAACCGGGAAGTTGATACCAAAGGAGAGATTGTTGCTTGTACCTCATGCTACACTTAGCGTAGAAGCAAAGAATAGAGGGGCAAAGTAGTTTGCTTTACCCCTTCTTTTTTTGTCGGGAAGCACTTTATAAAGGAAAAATTTATGGATGTAAAAAAACGTAGCTGGCTTGTTGGTGGTCTTGTCTTGCTGCTTTTAGCTATAGACCAAATACTTAAATTCTATATTAAGCTTAATATGACATTGGGCGAGAATCATTCGTTGTTTGGCGAGTGGGGGCGTATATTGTTTATTGAAAACAATGGAATGGCGTTTGGAATGCAGTTTGGCGGCAATTTTGGGAAGATTCTACTTACACTTTTCAGACTGTTTCTAATATGTGTACTTACATATTATCTTGTGAAAGGGATAAAGAGAAAATCAACTCCGGTTGGTGTGCTTGTTGGAGGGGCTATGGTTCTTGTGGGTGCAATTGGAAATGAGATAGACTCCATATTTTATGGCGTTATCTTTAGCGATTCTACGTATACATCTGTAGCAGAGCTGTTTCCTGCAGGAGGTGGCTATTCCGGTCTGCTTATGGGACGTGTTGTAGATATGTTTTACTTCCCTATAATCAGGTCTACATGGCCGGAATGGATTCCGTTTGTAGGTGGTGATGAGTTAGTTTTTTTTAGACCGATATTCAATTTTGCAGATGCATGCATAACTTGCGGAGTTATATACATGCTTCTGTTTCAGCGCGGTTTTTTTAAAGAGTTGTCAAAAAAGACTCCCCAAAAATAGTATATTGGTATGTCTAAATCCGGTAATAACAGCAAAAACGGGGTGAACAAGACAAATGCGGCCCGCCTGTTGGACAAGGCCGGGATAAGATATGAACTTATTCCATATATAGTTGATGAAGAGAACCTTGCTGCAACACATATTGCGGAGCAACTTAACGAAGATATTAATATTGTATTTAAGACCCTTGTGTTAAAGGGCGACAGAACCGGTTTTTTTGTATGTGTAATTCCCGGAAATATGGAGGTAGATCTTAAATCGGCGGCCAAGGTTTCCGGGAATAAAAAGGCAGATCTTATTCCAATGAAGGAGTTACTACCTGTTACAGGTTATATTAGGGGTGGCTGTTCTCCGATTGGCATGAAGAAACCATTTCCAACATTTATTCATGCTACATGTAAAGATTACGGTTTTATTTACATAAGTGCAGGGATTCGCGGAGCCCAGCTTAAAATTAATCCTAAAGATCTTATTGCTTATACAGGTGCATCTCTTGCACAGATAGCAGTGCCAATGTAGTAGTTAGGTCTGAAAAACTACATGAAAGTGAACCCTAAAGATTCAAGATAGAAGTGCAACACTGGCAGGC
>ENA-OOYV01000579-OOYV01000579.1-human-gut-metagenome-genome-assembly--contig:-NODE-579-length-25858-cov-2.611828_pt1 | contig 25858 bp, 2 predicted proteins | sample MGYA00241704_ERZ501380 | MGnify/ENA primary metagenome ERZ501380 (study PRJEB25962, sample SAMEA2042984) | human gut metagenome | biome: human gut; feature: human-associated habitat; material: faeces...
ATATATTTATGTAATTTTATTTATATAAGTAATTTCGCGGATTTTGTGCAACACCATTTATTCTAACTTCCCAATGTAAATGCGAACCTGTTGAAATACCTGTAGAGCCCATTGCCGAAATTACTTCTCCCTGTGAAACAGTTTGTCCTTGTGTAACATATAATTTGCTACAATGTCCATAATATGTTTGTACACCATTTCCATGAGAAATTATAACAAGATTTCCATAACCTCCACTATTATATTGCGCATATGTAACTGTTCCTGCCGCTGCCGCTCTTATTGGTGTTCCCATTGAGTTAGCAATGTCTAAACCTTTGTGGTTGTCCCTTCTACGAACACCAAATCCTGATGTTAGCATTCCTTGAACTGGTTCAACAAATGAAATTCCTAAACTTGCTATATATGTTGAACTATTATTTGTACCTGTGTAGGCTGGTTTCACGCTCTTTTTTTCTTCATATAATGCAGATACGCACTCATCAGTATTTGTAAAACTTGCAAGCTCTGTATTATATTTTTCCATTATTTTTATATTATCTATATTATTACTATTTTTTTCTTTCAACTTATTTACAACATCTTCGGCTTCTGAATATGTTGATACAAAATATTTATCTTCACCATTTAATTGTATTGCAAAATAATTATAATATGTAACACCTGTAGATGTGATAGCTTTATATATATCATCATTATTTGTTGAAATGTTTCTTTTTAAAAAAGTTAATTCATATTTTGGCATTGAAGTAATTTGTACATATGCAATATTTGAACTATTTCCATCTCCATTTTCGATAAAGTCATTAATTTTTTCTTGTAATTTACTTTTACTATCACTATAACCAATAAAATCACCATTATATGTAACCATATATGCTGGTTTATAAAAGAATGCTAATATTCCAATTATTATAAAACAAGCAATACTTATTAAAATTACAATTCTTATTGATGATCTTAGGTGTATTATTCCTTTTTTTATAATACTTATATTTAACACTCCTTTCAATTATCACTTATTTGATTTTACTACAAAAAAATATATAAAACAAGTAAAAAAATGCACTAAACTTTAATTAAAGTTTAGTGCATAATTTTAATATGTAAATTTAATTATATTTCAAAGCTAAAATTTTATTATTGCTTTAAAATTTAATATATTCTGTAGGGTCTACATCATTTTTAGATCCACTTGCTGTTCTAATTTCAAAATGTAAATGATGACCTGTACTGCTTCCTGGGTTTGGATCTGTTTTAGGATCTCCACCCTCAAGACCAATTACTTGACCTTGCACAACCTTGTCTCCTACTTTAACATCTATTTCAGATAAGTGTGCATAAAAACTATATATTGTTTTTCCATTTACTGTATGTTTTATTTCTATGCAATTTCCATATCCATTTTGAACTCCTGCAAATGTTACTTGACCATCTGCAATAGCTAAAACTTGTGCGTGATGTGTTCCACTTATATCAATTCCAGAATGTTTTTTTGTTTTTCCAGTTATAGGATGAACTCTGGTTCCGTAATTTGAAGTAATTGTGTACTTGCAATTTAAAGGTAATATAAATTGTTGTTCATTACTACTTGCTAAGCTTAATGTTTTAACACTATTTGGATCTACCCATTTTGCTGTTTGAGATTGTTTAGAATAATTTTTCTTTAAGATATTTCTATCTAATTTATCAATTACTCCATCCTCATTTAGGTCATATATTGATTTTTCATCTTTATTTTCATCAGTAATAACTACCCCAATGTTATCATTTAATGAAACTAAATCTTCAATTTCAATTTCGCCTGATTTAACAATATCACCTGCATAAATATTTATATCATCTATAGTAACAATTTCCCCATCTTTTACTACTATATTTGTTAATCTATGCTCTAAGTAAGATGTCTTTTTGACAATTATGTCATACTCATCTGGTACTAAATCTAAAGAGAATGTTCCGTCTGGATTTATTTGAATTTCTTGAATTACCTTTCTTGGATCCTCAAGATCATCTTCTTTTCTTGTATCATTAGAGTTATATACTACAATTGTTGCAGATTGTTTACTTAAATCTTTAGCTTGAGTAATTACTTTACCTGAAATTGCAGATAATCTATGAATTTTTACAGTATATTCTTTCTTATTGCCACTTAAAGAAGTTACAATTACTTTTACTTCTTTTATGGTTTTATCAGTCATATCAATTTCTTTTATATTGCTTCCTCTTGTTTCTTTATTACCATCAACTGATACAAATGCTAATTCTTGTGTAGCAATAGCTTCTAAGTTAACTTTAGTTTCTGATGCTTTTACTTCAACTTCATATGTTCCATCATCTTTTAATGTTGCCTGTTTTTCATTTGCTTTTACTTCTTTTAAGCTAAAGTCATTATCTTCTTTGCTACCTTCTTTTACAATATACAATTTATATTCAACTTGATTTCCTGCTCCGTTTTTTGCACAAATTGTTACTTCTGTAATATCTTCAGGTAATTCAACTTTTTCTTTAGTTGTTTTTGCTCTAAATTGCTTATCATTTATTTTTACTTGTGTTGTAATTGATGTAGAGGTTGCTTCTACAATACTACTTGTGTTTTCTTTATTTACTTTAGCAATATATATTCCATCATCTTGTTTTTGTACTTCTTTATTATCAACCTTAATTGTTAATTGTAAATCTTTTAAATCTTCTTCTTTGTCAACTTGTGTTAATGTTAATATATATTCCTTTTGAATATAATCATCTGCTGTATTATCTAGTTTATTAGAAGCAATTATTTTTATTTTAAGTCCATTTGCAATATCATAATTATTTAATGTATTTTCTTGTAATTCAAAATCGTTATTTGCAATTGATACATATTCAGTATCACTATATAAAATTGCTTTTATATCAACAGTCTTTGTACCTTTTACAATATCAATTGTATAATTTGTATCATCAACTTTAGTTGCCTGTCTATTATCCACAAATACAGATTTTAAATCTAATTCACTTGGTTCACGATAAATATTAACAATATATTGCTCTGTTGTTCCATCAATAGATGTTATTTTTACAATAACTTGTTTTTCTGATAGATCACCCATATTAATATTATTTGTATTTGTTCCTCTTGTTTCTTGGTTTCCATCAATACTTACTTTTGAATATGGATATTCTGATTTTGCTGTTAACTCAATTGTTGTTTCACCTTTTTTAATAAATGTTGTATATGAACCATCTTGCTCTGGTGAGATTACTCCTTCTGTTACAGCTCCTTTACCAGCAATAATTTCTTTTATGTTTGCATTATCTAAATCTTCAGTATCTTTTATAATATATACCATATATTCTTTTTCCTCTGAAGCTCCATTTTTAACTGTTACAGTTACTTCTGTTACCCCATTTTGTAAAGTAATATTTTTTTGACTTGATGGATATTCATAATCTGTTTCTCCATTATCATCTTTTATTTTTACCTTAGAAGTTTCTGATGTAATTCCAGCCCATAATGAACCATTATCTTTATCATTGCTTACAACTTTTACATAATTTCCATCTGTGTCTTGAGGAATTTCCTCATCATCTAATTTAATTGTTACTTTTAAATCTTCGACAACATCTAGCTCTTCAACTTCATTTATTATTAATTTATATTGTTTTTGTTCATCAACTTCATCATCAAACATAGCAGTAACTTTAATAGGAATTTCTTTTGATGTTATTGTGCAATTTTTATATGTATTTTCACCCTTAGTTTGACTATTATTTTGAATACTTACATATTCGTCAGACTTACTTGCAATAGCCTTTATATCTGCTAATGATGTTCCTTTTTTAACATCAATTTTAAATGTATTATCATCTACTTTAGTTGCAATTCTTCCATTTAAGTACACTTTTTCTAATCCTAAATTATTTACTTGTTTATGAATTGTTAATGTACAAGTTCTTACTGTTCCGTCCATTGCTGTTACTGTAATTGTCTTTTTAGTATCCCCTATTTCTGGTAAAATAATGTTTTCTTCAAGTTCACCTTGTTTTACATCTCCACCCATTGTTACAGTAGCTAAAATATTAGACAATACAATTCTAACATTTGCAATTTCTTGAGTTGCCTTTACAGTAACCTCATAATTTCCATTTTCATCTTCAATTATATGTTTTTTATTTACCTCTAACCATTGTATTTTAGTATCATCTGATAATCTAACAAATAAAATATTATATGTTTTTGTTACAGTTCCATCTTGTGAAGTAATTACTATTGGTACAGTAATAGTTGATTTTTCAGTATCCAATTGGATATTTGCTCTTGCTTTTTTAATTACTGAATCAGTATCACCAATTTTAATATTTGCAAATTCGTTTTCTGCAATAGCCTCTATTAATGTACTATTTTTATTCTTTTCAATTGAAATTACACAAGTAGGTACTGAACCCTTATCTTCAAATCTATCAATAATATCTACTCCATCTACATAAATATGTGATGCATTTGCATTATCAGATTTTCTTAATAATTTAATTGTATAATCTTGTGATTTTCCAGATTCTGCAGTTACAGTTACTGTTATATCTACCTCTTCTTGATTTTTAACAGAAATATTATTTATTGAAATAATTTGTTTTCCTGTTGTTTCACCAGAAGTTACGGTACTATATGGGCTATTTGCCTCAATTGAAAGACTTACTTCTTCAATATCTTTTGATAGATACTCTTTATATGTGTGAGTTTGTTCATCATAATCTGTTACAACATTATCACCGTTTTTTACAGTTTTAATATAAACATCATCTGACACAATATTAATTTCTAATTCTTTTGTTAATACATCTGTATTTTGATCTTGTGCTTTTACATTAATACTTAAAGTAATTTTTCTGTTTCCATCTTTAAATGTCTCAGTAGATTTTGCTGGATTTTGTTGCCATTCTTTACCTTCACCAATTTGTATAGTTGAATGTTTTTCATTTGCTGTAACTTCAACTGATACATCTTGTGTTGATTTACCTTTATCATAAACAGTAGCAACATATTTTCCATCTTTTTCTTCTATAACTGATCCATCAACTTTAACACTTGCAATTGTATTATCTGTTGATTTTTTAACAATGTTTATGTGATTTACAACTTTTTCGCCATTTTCGGCAGTTACAATTGCATCAACTTGAGTTATTTCATTTGCAATTTCTACTGTTTTAGCTAATAACTTAGTTTGTTTTTCACCTGCAATTTCAACTGTTGCAACATCACTATCAGTAGTTACAAGAATTGTTGCTTCAGTAACAGATCTTTCAATATATTTTGTATATGTATGTGTTTGTTCATCTATTTCATCTGCTAATGAATCATTTATTAAAATTGTACAACTTGTATCTTCAGATTTCCTTTCAATTAATATATTAAATGTATTAGTTGATTTTCCGTCTTGAGATGTTATTGTAACAACAACTGTTGTAATTTTTTCACTACTTAAATTAACATTTCTTTCACTACTTCCTTGTTCAGCATCAAAGCTTGAAATTGAAACTTTAGCATATTTATTTACAGCTTTTACATATATTTTGCTTGTAGATGCATTCATTGTAGTAATTGCATAATATCCATCATCCATTTTAATTGCATCTTTATCATCAACTCTAATAAGCTCTAAATCTGAATTAGAAGATTTATATTTTATAATTACAGAATATTCTTTAATTCTTGTAGAATCTGCAGGATCTTTTGCTTGAATTAATACTGTTGTTTCTTCTCCTGTTATATTAATTTGTTTAATATGAACATCTTTTGATTCTGCATCTCCCCATTTACTATCTGTAGATTCTTTAGTAGCAATTAATGAATCTTTATTTTTTGGTGTAATTTTTAATGCAACTTCTTTTGTTCCATTATCAATAAATGCTACATAATTTCCATCTTCAATTATACATTCTTGATCATCTACTTTTACACTATCTAATCTTAAATCAGTTACTTTTTGAATTGTTAGTAAATATTCTTTAATATCACCACTTTCAGATTTTACATATATTTTGATTTGTTTTGTCAAATCATCTACTTGAATTTCTGATTCTTGAGTGTTATTGCTTGAATATTCACCATTATCAATTTTAACTGTTGCAAATTCACTTTCAGCAATTGCTTTTAATTTAAGAATATTCATAGTATCTGGCATTTTAATTGTATATGAATTATCTGATGTTTTTACAATATCATCTTGATCTATTCCCTCAGCACTTATTGATGCCAAATTATTATCTTTTGATGCTTTAATAATTGTAATTTCATAATTTCCAATTGTTCCATCTTGAGAAATTACTTGAATTGGAACATTTGTAGTTTCCTCTGTTGTAGGAATTGTTTCAACCATTTGTTTTACTTCACTCAAGCTTCCATTAATAGAAACTTTAGCAAGTGGGTCTTTGGCAACTACTTTTATATCAACAGATTCTTGATTTTGTATTCTTAATACACCTTTATTATTTTCATCTAACTCAACTTCTTGCTCTTTTACAGCTCCATCTACTACATAAGATACTGTTATTTTTGCTCCTGTTTCATTAGATAATTTATTTACTATTAAAGTATACTCTTTACTTGTTCCATCTTCTGCTATAACTTTAATTTTTATAGTATTAGACATATCTGGTGTTGTAACATTTGATGTTTGCTCTTCAAGAGTAGGTGTTGTTTCATTAATACTTACTGATGCATAATTATTATTTGCAATTGCTTGAACATCAACAGACTCTGTTAAGAACTTTTTATCAACTTTATAAACTCCTGTTTCGTCTGGTTGTAATGTTTCACCATCCACTTTTAATATTGCTAATTTACAATCATCAGATTGATTTGTAACAACTACTGTATATGTTTGAGTTGTTCCATCTTGAGCTGTTACTTTTATTGTAACAGTTACTTCATCTGAATTTTTACTAATTGTTGCATTTGCAGTTCCTGTAACTTCAGTATTACTATCAATTTGTACTTTAGCTTTTGGATCTTCAGGTATTGCATATAATTCAAAACTTGTTGCATTTTTATTTACTCTTGCCTCATATTTATTAACTGGTACTGCATTTGCTGTTTTACCATTTACTTTTACAAGTGAAAGATTTACATTATCAGGAAGTGCATACACAATTAATTTATATGTTCTAGTTGTTCCATCTTCTGATGTTACTGGTATGCTTACAGTAATTGATCTACCTTCAAATTTAACATCTCTATATGAAGCAGATTTTTCCTGTTCATATGAATTTATTCCAACTTTACTTGAAAGCTCTTCTGCAATTGCTCCAATTGTAACTTTATCTACAATCTTATCTAAAGTATATTCATATGTATCATTCTCAGTTTTACTTAGTGTTGCTTTATTTCCATCTACAGTTACTTGTTTCAAATTATTGTTACTATTTTCTTTATAAATTTCTAATGTATATGTAGCAACATCACCATTTGTAGCTTTTATTAATATATCAACCCTTGTAGGTTCACTCTCCCCAGTTTGAACCTCTCTTGATGAAACTCCTTTTTCGTACTCTTCGTGGTTGACACTAACATCAGCTTGCTCATAATTTGCTTTTGCTATTACATCTACTTTTTCATATTTATCAGAAATACTAACTTTATAAATATTTGAACCATTTTGTTTAACAGCTTCTTTAGAAAACTCTTTGTTTCCAACTGTTATAGACATTAATGAATTATCTGCTGATGGCTTTTTAATATTTAAAGTATATTCTTTTGTTTTTGTGCTATCTTCTGGATCTATTACAGTAATTGTATATGTTGTTATACCTTCATTTGTTTCAACAGTTTGTGTTGAAATATGAACTTTAGCATCTGTATCACCAATTTTTACTAAGTCTTTATCACTAATTGTTATAGCTTCTACTGTAACTGAACTTGTTTTATCTCCAATATATGCATTATAAATTTTACCTACAGGCTTAATTTCTTTACCATTTACAGTTACAGAAAATAATCCTTGAATATCTTCTGTTCCTTCTTTGTCAATAGTTAATGTATATACTTTTTCTCTTTCGTTTTCGCCTTTTCCAGCCCTTACATAAATTTTTACAATAGTTTCATCTTGGATGGTAGCTACTGTTCTTGTAGTAATTTGTACTTCTTCGCCTAAACCATTTATTTCTGCTCTAGCTTTTGAGTATATTGCCTTTGCAATAATTTCTGAAGAATCGGCATCTTTTGGAATAATAGCTTTATAATCAAATTCACTTAATTTTGTTGCTTCTTTTCCATTTACCATTATTGATTCTAATTGAGTTAAAGCATCTTGTTTATAAATTGTTAAACTATATGTTACTACATCTCCATTTTCTGCAGTTACTTGGATAGGTATAGTTTTCTTTATTACAGTTGAAATATCAACTGTTTTTGTTGATTCTTTCTTTTCTGGAATACCTGCATCTATGCTTACTGTTGCTTTACGATAATTTGCTACTGCGTGAATTACAGGTTTTGTTACTGTATCTTTTACAATAATTTCATATTCTGTAGAACTTATTGCAGTAGGAACAACATCATCAACAGTTAGCTCTGCTAAAGTTGCATCATTTGAAATTACATTGATTGTTAATATATAATCAACTAATTTACCATTGCTAACTTTAACTCTTATTTTTACTACTTTTGTTTTAGTATCTAATTGTATATCTTGTGTTAATGTTCCTTCTGAATATGTTGTACCTTCATCAATACTAATTTGATCTGTACTATCTTTTGTTTTTATTATTAGTGTTCCTGTTCCATCTGCATTTTTTTCTACTGATACTTCATATTTATTTTCACCAGATATTTTTGCTTCTTTACCATTTACACTAATAGAATCAATTCTTTGTTCATCTAATGGTTGAACAACTCTTAATGCTGTTGCAGTTACACCTGTTGCTTTATCTTTTGCAGTAATTGTTGCAGTACCCATATCTTGTGATACAAGAACACCATTGTTAACTACTACAACATCTGTATTGCTTGAACTCCATTCATAATCAGTTAATTTTCTTTCATTATGATTAAATACATTAAATACATTTGCTTGTATTGAAACAGTTTCTTCTTCTGGTTGTTTCATAGTTCTAGCATCAGGAACAATTTCAAATTTTCTATCTCCAATTAATGTAAATTGTAAACTATCGTCATATGTACTATTCCCTAGTTGTCCATATTCATTTGATCCTGCACCATATATAAATCCTTCTGTATCGATTATATAGTTATTCTTATATCCTGCACCAATATTAAAATATGTTTTTCCTTCAATCATATTTACTTTTTGTAAAGAAACTTTATCACTCGTTGTGCCTATTCCAGCTTGACCATTTTTATTGTCACCAAAAGTATATGTATTTAAATCTTTATCTAATAACGCTATACTTTCATTTGTTGCAGAAATATCAACTATGTTACTGCTAGCTACATTTTCTAGCACTATATTTTGCTCTTTAGCATATTTATTTGTTTTTGCAACACTGCCATCTGCCTTTAATATTACAAATCCACTTTGTAAACATTCTACTTTAACAGCATTGTTTATTGAACTTACTTTTTCTGGCTCTGATATATATGTATTAAGTGCTGGTAAAATCTTTTGACCAAATTCATCATAATTATATTTAAATGGTTCAATTTGCTCTTTACTATTATCACCAAATACATACACAGCACCGGTTGAATCAACTATTGCACTTAAGTTTCCTCCAGCAGATACACCAACAATTTGATTTCCTATACTATTAATTTTTTCTGGCACACTTACTGTTTGTGTATTTCCATTACCTAATTGTCCACTAGAATTTAAGCCCCAAGTATACACATTTCCTAAACTATCTAATGCTATAGCGTGATTATCACCTGCTGAAATTGCCACTATATTTGTTAATGATTGTACTTGTACTGGTTTTCTTGCAGAAACTCTATTACCTTGTCCTAATACACCATAAGTATTATCTCCCCAAGCCCATACAGTTCCATCTGCTCTTAAAGCTAATGTAAATTTCTTTCCTGCATCAACTTGTTTATATGTTGCTAAAATATTGGTTTGACTTGGTATATTTATTGGTATTAATTTATCATTACCTAATTGTCCATCAGAATTATATCCAAATCCCCAAATACTACCATCGCCTTTTAATACTGCTGCATATCCATCTCCGCCGGCAATTTGTGGTACATATGTTGCATCTTTTTCAATAACTCTTACAATTACAATATTTTGTTTTTCTGTGCTATTTTCAGTTACTTTAACCCAAGTTGTTCCTGTTTTTACACCTGTTACAACACCTTTTTCATCAACAGTTGCAATTTCGTTATTAATGCTTTCAAATTTGAAATCACTTTCTTCTTCATCATCTTTAAATACATTAAAGCTATATTTTGGTGTAATTTGTATTTGTTTAGTTCCATCTACATTAACACTTATTTCTGGCTCTTCTATATATGTTGAATCATTACCAACTTTAACAGGAACTCGGCTATTTGTTTTTGTTTTAACTACTGTTGTTCCGTGATAATAATCTCCCCAACCATATACATCACCATCATATTTAATAGCTACATTATATGTATTTCCACAAGATATTGACATCATATCATCTACTTTTGTAATTTCTGTAAATAATAATTTATCATCTTTAATTCCAAGTCCTAATTGTCCATTACTATTTGAACCTGTTGAATATAACATTCTATTTGCACCAAGTACTATTGTTTGATTTTTACCTGCTGAAATATCCATAATATTTGATACACTTGTTTTTGTAGGAATTTTTACATTTTGTTTTGTTCCAAGACCTAACTGACCTTGTTCATTATATCCAAATGTATACACATCACCAGTTGTGCTTAATAATACACTATGGTTATCTCCTGCAGATATTTTACCAATTGTTACTGGTACTTCTATTTGAGTAAATGTATTAGACTTTCCTTCTTCTTTTCCAGTTTGACCATAAACATTTAAACCAGAAGTTAAAACTTTTCCATTTGTTGTTAATAATATAGAATGATTTTTACCTAATGAAATATCTAATATATCACTTACATAATTTAGTAAAGTAGGTGTTTTTACTGTATTGTATGTTCCTGTACCTAGTTCACCATTTTCGTTTAATCCCCATACATATACATATCCATCTGTAGTTAATATCATACTTTGATCATTATTTGCAGTAATTTTCTTAACATTACTAATTCCTAAATTTACTGGTTTACTTGCTGTTCTTCCTAATGAATTATTTGAGTTTACACCCCAACCCCAAACATTTCCATCAGTATCTAATGCTAAGTTATGAGTATTACCTACTGCTATTTGTTTAATTATTGTTCCTTCTGGGAACTTAACTTGAACAGGTCTATCACTACTTGTTGTAGTTCCATTACCTAATTCATAACTTGAATTTACACCATAGCTCCATACTGTTCCATTAGCTTTTAAAACAACTGTATGTGACATACAAGTTTTAGCCATTGGTTCAATATCTACGCCATCTGGTAAAACTGTAACATTTGCAATACTTGTTGAATCTGATCCAACTTTATTTACAATAGCTGTTGTTTTTCCTTCTTTTGCACCTGTTACAAGTCCACTATTAGAAATAGTTGCAATTTGGCTATTTCCAATACTATAGTTCATTTCACCTTTTTCTTGAACTTCTTTTAAAACATTAAATGTTTTATTTGTTACAACAATTTGGTAAGTTTCGCCTTTATGTAATACTATGTCATATTCGTTAAGTCCGGCTTCTTGAGCACCAACTAATACTGGTACTGATGAATTAACATATAATTTATTTCCTAAATTACCGTATGTTCCTAACCCCCAAGTATAAACATATCCTTGTTCATCAATAATTGCACCACTATTTGGTCCTGCATCACCAAATATTGCTTTATTTGTTTGATTGTTTTTCTTTGGATATACTCTATAGTTTTCTTGATCTGTTGCTAATTTATAATTTTCGTTACTTCCCCAAGTATAAGTATCTCCATTTTTCATTATAGCCATTGAAAATTCTGTTCCAGCTTTTAATTCTTTAATATCAGTTAATGTTTGCACACCAGTGCTATTTTGAATCATAACTGGGTCTGATTTTGCAGTTGTTGTTCCATCACCTAATTGACCTTTATTATTTGCACCAATACTATATCCTTTTCCAACTTTTGTTAAGAATAATGCGTGATTTGAGCTTTCAGAAACTCTTATAATATTAGCTAATTGTAATTTTATTTCTTGAGTATCAACTTTAAATACTTCTCCAGATTGGTTTACTGCATAATTTGGTGAAATATCAATAATATTTTTCAAATTAGCAAATTTAACTGCTGAGCTTCCACATCTGTATCCACATACCCATACATTACCATCTTCATCTAATGCTACTGTACGGTAAGTTCCTGCTGATACTTTTACAATTTTTGTTAAAGGTGCTCCATCTTGTCTTATTACTTGTACTGGACTTGTTCTATTAGAGCTTGTTCCATCTCCCAATTGACCATATCCATTGTAACCCCAAGACCAAACTGTTCCGTCTTTTTTAACAACTACTGTATCATAATAACCGACTGAAACATCTATTGCATTTTCAATTTCCATTACTTTTATTGGATATGTTTTACTTACATTATCTCCAATACCTAATTGACCATCAGAATTATTTCCCCAAGTCCAAACTGTTCCATCTGCTTTTAATGCTGCAGAATGTGTATCACCAATTTCAACTTTTGGAACTGTTGTTTTTTCAGTTGGTACTACTTGAACAAATATTGCTGTTGATTTATGTGTAATTGTATGAGTTGCAATAATTTCTACTGTTCCCATTTGTTTAGCATTTATTGTTCCATCAGAATCTACTGTTGCAATATCATTATTTAAAGATTCATATGTAATATTTCCACTATCAACTGTATCTTTAATTAAATTAAACTTATTATCTAGTGATGCTTTAATATTTTTAGATTTTCCTTCTTCTATTGCTACTCTATTTTCGCTTACATGTACATATGTATCTCCAATTGCACCAAACTCATTTGATTGTGTATATGTTCCATTTCCAAGCTCTCCATAAGCATTATATCCAGATGTATACACAAAACCGCTTGTGTCAGAAGCAATACTGTGGTAAGCATTAGAATCTACAAATTTAGTTTTATCCATATTTTTAGCTTTAGTTGCTATTGTATTATATGACTTATATTCGCCTGTTCCTAATTGTCCATATCCACTATATCCAGAAACATATAATGAGCCACCTTTAGATACCATTTGTAAGTTATCATTTCCAGCTTTTATTTCAACAATATCTTTTAGTATTTCATATTCAGGTTCTTCTTCTGTATTTTCACTATTCTTTTGTACTTTTACAGGTACTGGTTCATCTACATTTGATCTATTTCCTTGAGATAATTGACCATATCCATTATATCCCCATACCCATACTTGACCTTTTGTATCTAATGCAGAATAATAATTATCTCCAGAAGCTATTTCTACAATATTTTGTAATCCAGCTATTCTACTTGGATTTTCAGATAAATACCAAACACTTCCGTCTTCTGCTAATATTAATTTTCCGTGTATATCTACAGCTTTGCTATAGAAATTAATTTTGGCTGGAACTTTAGAATATTTATAACCCCATACATAAATTTCACCTTGTTCACTAATTGCCATACTTGTATTTCCATAAGCATATACTTTTGCAATATGATCTAATCCTTCAATTCTTGTTGGAATTGCTTTTGATTCATTTGTGTTATCTCCTAATTGACCATATCCATTATATCCCCAAGAATATACATATCCATCACTATCAACAGCTAAATTATAATAATATCCTGCTGCTATATCTTTAATATTATCTAAGTTAACCTCAATTTGTGTTGTTGTTATTTGTGTAGAGCCTTCATCTGTTTGCTCTTGTTTAACTTCTGTATACACTCCTGTTTTAATTTGTGTTGGTTCATCTGTCTTAATAGAATTAATTTGACCATTTCCCATTTCGCCTTGAGAATTATCTCCCCAACTCCAAATTGTTCCATCTTGTTTTAATGCTAATGAATGAATATTACCTGCTTCAACTTTTTCTCTAACTTTTTTATCTTCTGCAATTACATTTATAACAACTCTTGCTTCATCATCTGAATTTTTACATTTTAATGTTATATATGCTCTTCCTGTATTTTTTGCCACAACTTTACCAGTTGTTTTATCAACAGTTGCAATATTATTATCAGATGATTCATATTCAAAGCCATTATTTTCAACAACATCAAATAATAAGTTAAATCCATAAACTGTTTCTGGGTTTATTTGATATTCTGGATTTGATAATTTTAATGTAACTTCTCTTTCTTGTAATTTAATATATTGTGTTGAAATACATTCAATTTTATTTTTAGAAGTTGTTGAACCATCTCCTAATTCACCATATCCATTATATCCAATTGACCATACAGTACCATCGTTTTTAGCAAGCTCTGTATTATAAATTCCTCCAGATACAATCATTGCATCTGTAAAATCATTTCCATCTTTATCTTTCATAAATACAGGTACTGATTTAGTTGATGTATCTCCTGATGCTAATTGTGAATAATTATTCATTCCCCAAGCAACAACTTTTTCTTCAGAAGTAATTGCATATCCTGAATAATATCCTGTTCCTATAGCTGTTACATTATCTAAAGCTCCATCTGGTCCTTGTAATTGTTGAGGTATTGCTCCACCAACATTTGTTAAAGCATTATTTGCATTATTACCAAATCCCCATACAGTTCCATCTAATAATAATACAATTGTACTATTTATTGGGCTAGCTGAAACATCAGCTACATTTTCAAGAGCATCTATTTTAACAAATGATGTTTTATTACCAGTTGTTCCATCTCCTAAATTTCCATATCCATTATAACCTGCTGACCACAATTTATTATTATTATCAATTGCAAATGTAGAAACATTTCCAGCTTTAATTTTAATAATTCCTTGTAAGCTATCAACTTTAACAGGTAATGATCTATAATTTTCATCACCTAAACCAAGTTGTCCATATCCATTATATCCCCAAGTATACACATTTCCGTCTTTATCTAATGCTACAGAATATGAATTACCTGCTGCTACAGATATAATATTTTCCAATACGCCTTCTCCATCTGGTGATTTTACTTGTACTTTTTCAGTGCTTACTCCTCCAGTTGTACCATTTCCTAATTGGCCATAATTATTGTAACCCCAAGTCCATACGTGTCCGTCTTTATCTACAGCCACTGTATGTTCATTACCAAGAGCTATTTGCATTATTCCATTTATTCCTGTATATGTTGGTAATATTTTATTTGAAGTATCACCAGTTCCTAGTTGACCATAGCCATTATAACCATAACTCCAAACTTCCCCATTAGCTTTTAAAGTTACTGTTGCATAATTGCTACTTTCAATTTGTGGGAATGTAATATCTTCTTCACCTAATACATATACATCTGCTGAAGTTGTTTGTCCTGAAATTTTATCTGTTACAGATATTTGTGTTTTACCTTTTTTAACAGATGTTATTTTACCTGTTGATTCTTCTACTGTTGCTATTGATTTATTTCTACTTGTAAATGTAAGCTCTGAATTATCTACACTATTATATAATAGGTTAAATCCTTGAGACATATTAACTTTTGCATTTTTGCTATTTCCAATTCCTTTTATTCTTATTGGTGTTTCTTCGAATAATAAAATTGGTTTACTAATACATACAAATTCATTTTTATTTGTTACAGAACTATCACCTAATTGTCCATAACTATTTTTACCTATAGACCATACTTTTCCATCTGCTCTTGCCAATACTGTTGTACCTTCACCAGCTGATGCACAAATTATTTCATCTATTCCATCTTTATCTACACCGTAATGTAGTTTTACAGGTAATAAGTTATTTTCAGTATTTCCATTTGCAGATTGACCATAACCGTTATACCCCCAAGTAACGGCTGTTCCGTCATTCTTTATTGCAATTGCATAATTATTTCCTGCTTCAATAGATTTAACATCTGTTAAATATTTAGGATCTTCAGTTGTTGTGGCATTATCACCTTCGCCTGTTGTTATTGTATCAATATGATCTATAACTTTTTCAAATTTATATCTAGTTGTTTTTGTGTTATTTCCTAAATTTCCATAACCATTATATCCACTAGATAAAACATTTCCATTTTTATCTACTGCTATAATTGTATTATTTTCAACTGCAACATCAACAATATTGCTTAATGATAACACTGCTCTTGGAAGATATACATTTGATGTTGTTTCATTTCCAAGTTGTCCATATCCATTATATCCCCACGCATATAGGTTTCCATCACCATCAATAGCTGTTGAAGTTTGATTTTTAGTTGCAATTTTTATTATATTTTTTAATCTAATTTTGCTTGGAACTGAGTTACTTGTTGAAGTTCCATTTCCAAGTTGTCCATTTCCGTTATATCCCCAAGTATAAACAGATCCATCTTCTGTTACAGCCATAGAATGATAACTACCCGCAGAAATTTTAGTTACATTTTCTAATGTTGTAATTTCTTCTGGTACAAGTGTGTTTCCATTTCTACCTAATTGACCATAACTATTTGAACCAAATGAATATACTTTTCCATCTTTTGTTAATAGTAATACGTGATTACTTCCGGCAGATATATCAACTACATTATTTATATTTAATTGAGTAGGTTTATATCTATTAGAATTATCACCTAGTCCTAATTGACCATAGTAATTATATCCCCAAGACCATACTGTACCGTCAGCTTTTAATGCTATTGTAAAGTCTTGACCACTAACAATTTTTGGTATTGTTATATCATTTTTTCTTAATACTTCTACATCTACTAATACTGTATTAGGTAATTTATTTGTTGTTACTTCAATTTGTGTTTTTCCATATGATTTTCCTGTAACAACACCAGTATCACTTACTGTTGCTATTTTTGTATCTCTTGATTTAAATTTAACAACTTCATCAGTTACTGTATCAAATAATAAATTAAATCCTAAATCAGTATTTGCATCTATTTTTTTAGTTATATTATTAGTATCTAAGTTTAATACTATTTTTGAATTATTTACTTTTAAACTTGCTTCAGAAATACTTGTAGGCTCTGTTGTTGTACTTGTAGAATCATCACCCATCTCACCATTGCCATTATATCCAACTGTATATACTAAACCTAAGTCATCTGCAATTGCTGATGTTTGATATGATATATTTTTAGTACTTGCCATTGTTATTATGTTTTTATCTTCTTGTACTTTAATTAATGTATTTCTATTTGTAGCATTTTTAGTAAATAATTGTCCATAATTATTATATCCAGTAACATAAATTCCTGCTGTTTTTGTTGTATTTTCTTCAGAATCTGTTATGCTACTTGGTTTTACAGAAACAATACTTGAATATCCATTTGCCTCCACATTTTTGATGTTTTTAACAACTTCACCAGAATCGTCAATCATTTTTGTTTGTAAGTATTTTGATCTATTATTTCCTATTCCTAATTGACCATATCCATTATATCCAACTGCATATGCAATTCCATCTTCTGATAAAGCTAATGTATGAATAGTTCCAGCTGATACTTTTTTAATATTTTTAAGAACTCCTGTACCCTCTTCATTTTTCATCTTTTGTGGTAAATAGTAATTATTTGTATTGTTTAAACCAAATTGGCCATTTTCATTGTATCCAACGCTCCATACTGTTCCATCAGCATCTAACATTGTTACATAATTTTGACCTGCTGATATTTGTATAATATTTGATACTTTTTGCATTTTTACTGGTACATATGCTGTACTTGAACTATTATTTCCAAGTTGACCATAATAATTATATCCCCAACCATATACATTTCCATTTTCTGTTAATGCATATGATGTGTAATAATTTGCAGAAACCGCAACTACTTTTTCTGGAATACCTTCTACTTTAATAAAATCTACTTGATTATCTGTAGTACCATCTCCAAGTTGACCATATCCATTGTATCCTGTAGTCCATACTGTTCCATCAGATTTTAATACAACTGTATGATATGCACCTGCTGCTACATCTATTGCATATATTTTTTGATTTTCATCTTTTGAATCAAATATGCTTGTTTTTGTTGGTTTTAATCTATTTATTTTATCTGACATACCTAGTTGTCCATATCCATTATATCCCCAAGTCCAAACTTCACCATTTGATTTTAGTGCTACAAAATAATTCCATCCACCTACTATTTTAGCTTGAGTACGTCCTTGTTCCCCATTAACTTGAACTTTAACTCTTGCATAGCAATCATTTTGTTTGTTGTATACTTTAATAAATGTACTTCCATTTCCAGTTGCTGTTACTGTACCATCATCGGCTACTGTTGCTATATCTTCATCTAATGATTTAAATTCACAACTTCCCTGATCTATTGTTTCATATAATAAGTTAAATCCTGCTGATACTGAATATGTTATTTTTTCTCCAGTATCACCTGCTTTTTTGTAATTAATAGTATTTGGTATTACTTTTAGTTTAACTTGACTTATACATACTGGTGTTATTGTATTTTCGGTTGTTCCATTTCCTACTTCACCGTACTCATTATATCCTACTGTATATACCATTCCGTTTATATCTGCTATTGCACCTGTTTGATAACTGCTACTTGAATATCTACGTCTTGTTGCTCCTACTGTTATTATATCTTTATCTGTTTCTACTGGTGTTGCATATAATTTATAATTTGCATCTTGCGTAAATAAGTGTCCATATGTGTTCCATCCACATACATACATTCCTTGGTTTTCTCCATCTGCTGTTTTTTGTCTTGTTATGTATGTTGAATCTCCTCCTGCCACTATATGTTTTGCATTTGTTATTGGTCTTACTTCTGTTGTTGTTCCATCATCTGTTTCTATTGTTGCCTTTTCTCGTACTTGTACTATTCTAGTTCTTGATCTATCTGTTCCATCACCTAATGCTCCGTTGCTATTTAATCCTGTTGACCATACTGTATTATCTTCTTTTATTATTACTGTATGATATCTTCCTGCTGCTACTTCCCTTACTCCATACAAAATGCTTCCATCTGTATTTTGCATTTGTATTGGTAATGAATAATTTGATGAATTTCCTATTCCAAATTGTCCATAATCATTACATCCTACACTCCATACACTTCCATCTGCATCTAACATTGCAACATGTCCTTCTCCTGCTGATATTTGTATTATGTTTGACACCTTTTGCATTTTTACTGGATAATATCTATTTCCTCCTGCATTTATTCCAATTTCTCCATATCCGTTATATCCCCAAGAATATACATTTCCATCTGCTGTTAAAGCGTGTGCGGTGTTATCTTCTGCTGTTATTTGTACTATATTTTCTAAGTAATTTCCATTATCGCTTAATTTTACTTTATGGAATACTGTTGTTGAAGTTGTTGTTCCATTTCCTAATTGTCCATATCCATTGTATCCAGCTTCCCATACTGTTCCATCAGCTCTTAATATCATTGTCCAATTTGCACCTGCTGCTATATCTATTGCATCTGTTATTTCTTCTTTCTTAGTTGTTCCATCGTCTAATATTACCTCTGCTTTTATTTTAGTTGGTTCTGTTCTATTTGTTGTATCATCTAAACCTAATTGTCCATTACTATTTAGGCCCCAAGTCCATACTGTTCCATTTCCTTTTAATGCTACAAAATGATATTTTCCACCTGCTATTTTTGCAAATGCTTTATTACCATCTCCATTTACATTTACTCTTACTTTTGCAACTAAATCATTTTTGCTATCAGTTAATTGTATATATGTAGTTCCAAATCCTTGTGCAGTAACTAAACCTGTACTACTTACAGTTGCAATACTTGTATCTAAAGATTTAAATGATATATCTTTATCTATAAATTGATTTGTTAGTAAATTGAATCCCATTAATCTTGAATATTCAATTTGTTTTTGATTTCCTTTTACTTCTAAATTAATTACACTATTTTTACTTATATCAAATTCTGACTTTTGTATACACCATGATTTTACTATATTTTCAGTAACTTCACTGCCAGTTTCTCCATTTGCTCCATATCCAACTGTTAAAACTTTACCTTTTGAATTTATTACAGCTCCTGTTTGTGCACTTGTGCTTTTTGTCAATGATGCAGAAAGCACTTTTCCAACATTTTCTAATTTATGCAATCTTGATCTAGTAGTTGTTGTTTCGGTAAAATTCTGTGCATAATTTGCATATCCTGCAACATATAAATTATTGCTACCATCAATAGCCATAACTCCATATCCACCAGCATATATATGTTTTACATTTTGTATTTTACTATCAGTTGATTCTTCAAGCATTGGCACTACATAATTTCTATAACTTGAACTAGAACCCGCCAATTGACTGTAATTATTATGTCCTGTTGAATATGCAGTTCCATCTTCTTTTATTAAATATGTATTAAGGGTACTACAACTTGCTTCTTTTACTCCTTGAATTGCATTAGATCCTGTTTCATCCATTATTTGTTGAGGAACAGTCATTGTATCTGCGGAACTTGCAATTCCTAATTGGCCATAATTATTATATCCTACTGACCACGCATTTCCGTCTGCTGTAACTAAAACAACATGATTATCACCAGATGCTATTTGCATAACATTAGGAATTTTACACATTTTAGTTGGTATTGAGTTAGCAGAAGATGATGATGTATTATTTCCAAATTCACCACTTGAATTTAAACCTATAGACCATACAGTTCCATCCTTTTTTAACATTTGTACCGTATTAGATTCTGCAGATATAGCTATTACATCATCTATATTTTGTACTTGTTTAAACACTGAAGTACTACTTGTTGTTCCATCACCAACTGTTCCATATCCATTATATCCAGAAACCCACACAGTTCCATCTTTTTTCAAAATAACAGTAAACTTATATCCTGCAGCTATATCAATTGCATCATTAATTGATGTTTTTGTAGGATCAGCTCTATAAGTAGTATCACCTGTTCCTAATTGACCACAATCATTAAGTCCCCAAGTATATGTAGTTCCATCAGATTTTAAAGAGACAAAATGATTTTGTCCTCCAACAATTTTTGGATATGTAACACCATCTACTTCATTAACATTTACTTTAACAGTTCCATATATTTTATTTGTTTTATCAGAAATTCTAACATATGTTGTTCCTATTCCAACTCCAACAACAGAGCTTCCGCTTACTGTAGCAACACTTGTATCTAAAGACTCATATGTTAAGTTCATATTAAATCCATCATTCATTGCATTAATACCAGCAGAAAAATATGGATTAATTCCCTTACTTTCACCTGATTTTAAATTTATAATTGGCTCATCTGTAAGTATTTTGTAATCACTTATACTATATGGTTTATATGAATATGATGTATCAGTTGTACCATTACCTAATTCACCATCCTTACTATATCCCACAGTATATATTCTACCAATATTATCAACATAAGCTGTTGTTTGACTTGAAGGAGCCATTGTTAAAGCTATATCGCTTACACTTACATCTATATCAACCTTAGTAAATCTACTTAAATTAGTTGTATTTCTTTGTACTAACTGACCATAATTATTATATCCACAAGAATACAACTCACCTTTATTCGTAATAACAAAACTAGTATCTCCAGATGCATAAATATGTTTTACATTACTCATCACACTTCCATCAACATCAGTCATTGCAATAATATAAGATTTTGTTGAACTAGATCCATTACCTAATTGATAATAATTATTATATCCAGTTGAATAAACTTCACCATTATTATTCAACAACATTGTATGATATCTCCCTGCTGATACTTCTTTTATTTCACTAATATCTTTTGACCCATCTGAACTTTTCATTTTAGTCCATACAGCACTATTACTACTATTTCCTATACCTAACTGACCTTCAGTATTTCTTCCAGCTACCCAAACTTCGCCATTATTGTCAAGGGCAATTGTATCATGCTCTCCAGCAGATATTTGTTTTATATTTGTTATATTCAATTTTACAGGAAGTAATCTTGAAGAAGTATCTCCAAATCCCATTTGACCATAACCGTTATATCCCCAAGAATAAACATCGCCATCATTTGTTATAGCATACATAGTATTTACACCTGACTCAATATCTTTAATATTAGTCAAAAATCCTGTTCCATCCTCATTTTTTACTTGTACAAAAGAGCTTTGTGAAGAAGTATCCTTTATACCCAATTCACCATTACCATTATATCCAGCCATCCATACAGTACCATCTTTTTTCAAAACAGCTGTATAATTTCCTCTTGCAGTAATGTCAATTACATTGTCCATATTCAAATACACAGGTGTAGTATAGTTAGATGTATTACCTAACCCAAGTTGACCATATCCATTGTAACCCCAACCATATACTTTACCATCTGCATTTAAAACAATAAAATGGTTATATCCTCCCACAATTTTAGCAGAGGTTATTTTATTTTTTAAAATTTCATTATTTGCACCATTAACAGAAATGCTCATTTTTTGTTCTACAGCATTTCCATTTTTATTTATTAACTTAAAACCTCTTGCTCCAAGCAATCCAAAAACTGCTGACAACACCAACAGAATAATTGCTCCAATCACTAAAAACTTTTCGCTATTTGTTTTTGTTACATTCTTTTGTTTTTTCATTGATTATTCTCCCTTTTCAAGTACTATAAGCTAATTATAAATATATATTTTTATCCTTTTCAAGTAGTGTATTTTTAATATTACAATATAAAAATTTATATATTTATACGGAAAAAAGGCACTCCAAACATTGACGCTCTTTTTTTACATTTCTGTTATTTTTTTGTTACAAAATGTCGATTTTTGACAAAAAGTACTAGGGAACATTGCTTTTGCGATTTTCATTTTTATTGAAAAACTAAATTGCCATTTTATGATTTTAAAATAGACGATTCACAGATATTATCTTTTTTTACTGCTTTAAATTTTTTGTGAATTTTAATAATTTTTAAATTTTCTATAAGACAAAAAACTATAATATAAAAAATACAAGTTTCAAAATACAAGTTTCTTTTTTAAGATTTATAGATACGACGAATAGACCTGTTAAATGCCCTTTTTTTTAAAGCATTTCCAAGCCTGCCATTAATACTATTTAATATTTTTTTGAATAAAAATTTTTTAACTATTTTTGCGTACGACTAATAAACCTTATATAAAGGCTTTTTTTTGCAATTTTATTAATTTATTATACTTTAATTATTATATTATTGTTATCATTAAGGGCTAAATTTGGTAACCCTTAATGATAACTGATTATACTTATCCCAATTATAAGATAATCATTTGTTAATATACTATATTGGGTATAGCATATTAGTTATTTTATATGCATATATTTGTCCTTAAAATCGATTTTAAGCTTTTTTTATTTTTTTCTAATTATATTATATATTCAATCTTTTTTCCTTCGTAATTTACTTTAAATGCTTTGTTTTTACCATTAACAACAACATTTATAACCTCTTGATCAAGTTTTTTACTTATTGATTTAGATAATACAATTTTGTACTCATCTTCTTTATATTTTTCATAATATTTATTTAAATTTAATGTTCTATCATCTTTTGTTAATCTTTCTTTTCCTATTAAAGCTCTTTCACCTACTTCTTCTAGGTAAATTTTAACATTTTTCTTACGTTTTACAACAACAATGATAATTAATGTAATTCCTGCTAAGCCTAATATTATTGCAATAATGCTTAATATATCTTTTAAATTGTCATTATCATTTGGTTGTGGTTCATCTTTTGTTATTTTTACAATATCTTTATTACTGTCATTATTTTTATTATTATCTTTGTTATCATTTGTTTTATTATTATTTGTATCTTTTGTAACTTGTTCTGGTTCATTAGAATCTTCTTGTTTATCAATTACAGGTTCAGATACAACTTTTGTTGTACCACTTGTTTTTGTACCTTTACTGTCACTTGGTTTATTTGAAGCTGGGATAACTGGGGTTTTATCCTGTTTTTGTACTGTTACACCAAATGTAACCTTAAATCCTTCATAACTTACTGTTATAACCTGATATCCTTCTTTGTTTTTATCAAATCCTGAAACCATATCATTTGTAATATTTTTTACAGTTACACCACTATCTTTTATAACATTTAATGTTGCACCTGTTAAATCTAAGCTTTCGCCTTTTTTGTATACTGTTTTATTTGGTAAATCTTTTATAGATATTCCTAATGTTCTATCTTGTACATTTACTGTATATGTATAAGTATTATCTTCAAATTTTACTTTAATTGTTTTTGTACCTGAGGTTGTACTATCAAAACCACTTATCATACTATTTGTTAATTCGTACTTATTTCCTAGTTTTCCACTAGCATATACTTCGGCAATATATCCTCCTGTTAAATCAATTGAGTCGCCTATTCTATATTGTCTTTTTGTTGGAGCATTAAATTTTAATTCTTTAATATAATCTTCTCCAACTGTAACACTAAAGTATCCTGTAAATTCATTACCTTTTTCATCTGTGTATTTTACTGTTATCATTTGTTGTCCAGGTTTAGTTTTGTTGTAACCAGATACCATATCTTTTGTAATATTTACATTTTGTGTTGTACCATCTTCCATTACAACTTTAATACTACTTCCTGCTAAATTTAAGTTTTCGCCATATTTATATTCTGTTTTAGTCGGTGGTATTACTTCAATGTGATTTACATTATTTACTACGGCTACTTGGAATTGTTTTGTTATTTCTTTGTATTTTACAGTAATTGTTTTTGTACCTGGGGTTGTACTATCAAAACCACTTACCATATTTTGTGTTAATGATATTACATTTCCTGTAGCTCCACTTGCCATTACTTCCGTAATACTTCCACCTGCTAAACTTAAACTTTCGTTTATTTTGTATTCTTTTTTATCTGGTGGTGTAAGTTTAATATCTTTTATATAGTCTTTAACACTTACACTAGTTTTTACCTCAAAATCATCATATTTTATTGTTAATGCTTGATTGCCTAAGGTTTTTGGATCATATCCTGTTACCATACCTGACGTTACAGGTACTTCTTCTGTTTTTCCACTAATATATTGAATTACTATGCTTAAATTATCTAAGTCTAAATTTTCTCCATATTTATAGTCTTTTTTGAATCCAGTATCTTTTAATGATATTGATTTTACTTTTTCGTTTACTGTTACTTTAAATGTTTGTGTATAAGTTTTTCCATCTGTATATGTAATTGTTACATCTTGAATTCCTAGCTTATTTGGATTATATCCACTTATCATATCATTTGTAACATTTATTGTTATTGGCTCATCTGGGGTTGATGCCATTACTTTTGTAATAACTGCTCCTGTTAAGTCTAATGTTTCTCCATAGTTGTAGCTTACTTTACTTGGTGGAGTTATTACTACACTTTGTATATAATCAACTACTTGTACAGTTATAGTTTCTATTGTATTACCTTCATATTCTATTGTTACTTGTTGTTGACCTAAACTGTTTTTATTGTAGTTTTTAATCATATCACTTGTTACTGGTATTTCTGTTTCTCCACTAGCTCTGCTTATACTTAATTTTAAGTTAGATACATCAAATTCTTCACCATATTTATATTCTGTTTTTGGAGTTCCCTTTAATTCAATTTTATTAATAGGATCTACAACAGTTATTTCAAATGTCTTTTGTATTCCTTCGTATTCTACTGTTATTGTTTGTTTTCCGGCTTTGTTTGCATTATATCCACTTACTGTAACACTGCTGTCTGTTA